>Ga0187851_10000337_pt1 | contig 48793 bp, 37 predicted proteins | sample June2016WEW_6_10_FD_132997 | JGI IMG/M metagenome (GOLD analysis project Ga0187851, IMG submission 132997) | Peatland microbial communities from SPRUCE experiment site at the Marcell Experimental Forest, Minnesota, USA - June2016WEW_6_10 | ecosystem: Environmental > Terrestrial > Soil >... | reverse complement strand
GGCGTGCTCGTCGTGTCGGTGAAAGGGACGGGCAACAACGCGGCTCCCGAAGGTGGGCACAACACGCTCAACTTCGAGGGAGCGGTCTCCTCCTACCCGCCCGCGCTGCTCGAGCGCCACGCCGCGGGGCTGCGCGAAGTCCGCGCCGCCAACGCCCCGAAGTTCGAGCCCGCGGGCGGCGTCGCGAATCTCGCCGCGCTGGGCATTCGCCACGTCTTTCTGATCATCAAGGAGAACCGCACGTACGACCAGGTGCTCTCCGACCTCCCGCGCGGCGAGCGCGAGCCGCGTTATCTGATGTACGGCCGCGACGTCACGCCGAACCATCACGCGCTGGCCGAGCAGTATGTCCTGCTCGACAACTTCTACACCAGCAGCGAGATCAGTTTCGACGGCCACCAGTGGCTGACCATGGCCTTCGTTTCGGACTATGTGCAGCGCTCCTTTGCGGCCTCGCCGCGCGGCTACTCCTGGAACATGGACGACGCGCTGACCGTTGCGCCGACCGGCTTTTTCTGGCAAGGCGCGCCGCGGCAGATCGATGTGCAGCTGATGGGCGAAACGACCAACCCGGCGCGCTGGGACCCAGCTACGAGCTTTGTGAAGGACATCAACGAGAGCGACCTGCAGGGCTGGGAAGCGTACTGGAAAATGTACCAGGAAGGGCGTTGGCGCGAAGCCGCTGCGGCCCGGCCCGCCGTGCCCGCGCTGGGCGCGCTGGTCGACCGGCGCTATCCCACGTCCACCATGAACATGACCGACCAGATTCGCGCCGAGGCGTTCATCGAGCGGCTGGGAGAATGGGAGAAGAATCGCCACGCGCCCGAACTTGCGGTGATCACTCTCACTTCGGACCACACCATGGGCACGAGTCCGCGCTTCCCGACGCCGCGCGCGATGGTGGCCGACGACGATTTCGCGCTCGGCCGCATGGTCGCGGCGCTTTCGAAGAGCAGCTTCTGGGCACAGACGCTGGTGCTCGTCACCGAAGACGATGCGCAGGATGGCGTCGATCACGTCGACGGCCACCGCACCGTGTGCCTGGCCATCGGGCCGCACGTGCGCCGCGCCGCGCTGGATTCCACCCACTACACCCACGCCAGCCTCCTGCGCACCATCCAGGAGATTTACCGGATTCCGCCGCGCACGCGGTTCCTCGCCGCCGCCCGGCCGATGACCAGCATCTTCCAGCCCCAGGCGGACCTGACGCCCTACGCCGTGCTGCAGCCGCGCATCTCACTGACCGAGATGAACCGGCCCGTGAGTTCTCTCAATGGCCGTGAACGCGAAGCGGCGCTCGCGTCTTTGCGCTTCAATCCCAACCATGTGGATGACATCCCTACCGCGACGATGAACCGCATTTTGTGGTGGGAGGCAAAGGGCTACTCGGTGCCCTATCCGGTTCGGCTCGCCGCTACAGCGCCTCGACGATCAGGCACTTCAGGTACAGCGTTTCCGGCACCGTGAGCAGCACCGGATGATCCTGCGCCTGCGAGCGGCGCTCCAGCACCCGCAGCGTCTTGCCCGCCTCCAGCGCCGCTTGCGCCGAGGTTTCGAGCAGCGCGGCTTCGCTGATGTGATAACTGCAGGAACAGGTGACCAGCACGCCTCCGCTATCGAGCAGCTTCAAGGCCTTCAGGTTGATTTCGCGGTACGCTCGCAACGCGCCCTCGACGGCCGGCTTCGACTTGGCGAAGGCGGGCGGATCGAGCACGATGGTCTGAAATCGGCGCCGCGCCTGCACGCAGCCGGAGAGGTATTCGAAAACGTCGGCTTCCCGGAAGCTGACATTCTCAATGTGGTTCTCCGCGGCGTTGGCCCGCGCCGCTTCGAGCGCCGCCGGCGACGATTCCACGGCTTCGATTGAATCGCATTTGGCGGCGCAGTGCAGCGCGAATCCGCCCGCCGAGCTGAAGCAGTCCAGCGCGCGCCCACGCGCCCAGCGCGCGGCCGCGACGTAGTTCTCCCGCTGGTCCAGGTACACGCCCGTCTTCTGCCCGTGCACGACGTCGGCCAGCAGCGTCAGCCCGTTCATGCGTATACTCACACGCTCCGGCGCAGCGCCGACGAGCGTCTCCGTCGTCTCCGCCAGCTTCTCGTGCTTGCGCGATGGCACATCGTTTCGCGCCACGAGGCAGGCCGGATGCAGAAGCTCATCGAGGCACGCGACGATCTCGCCGCGCACGCGCTCCATGCCCTGCGTCAAGAATTGCGCGACCACCGTGTCGGCGTAGACGTCGACGATCAGGCCCGGCAGCAGATCGCCTTCGGCATGCACCAGGCGGTAGGCGTCTGAATTCTCCACGACCCGCGCGCGATGGTCCGCGGCCGCCCGCAGCCGCCGTAAATAGAAGGCCCGGTCGGCGGCTTCGGCGTGCCGCGAAAGCAGCCGCAGAGTGATCTTCGAGGAATCGCTGTAATGCGCGATGCCCGCCGTCCGGCCGCGCTGCGTAACCACGCGCACCGTGTCGCCGCCGTGGGCGCCGCCTCGTCCGGCGACGTCGGCTTCATAGATCCACAAGTGCCCGGACTCGATGCGTTCTTCGCCGCGCCGGTTGACCTGGATCGCGGGCAGATTCAGTTTGTCGTTCAAGTGTTAGCTCCGGCGCAGGCTCAGCAGCCGCGCGATGCGCTCCTCGGTCGGCGGGTGCGTCGAGAACAGGCTTGCCAGCGATTTGCCGCTCAAGGGCTGGATGATGTACATGTGCGACATGGACGGGGAAACGTCCATTGGGATGCGCTTCGAATAGGCTTCCAGCTTGCGCAGGGCCGAGACGAGTTCATCGGGATTGCCGGTGTATTGGGCGGACGCCGCGTCGGCGCTGAACTCGCGCGTGCGCGAAATGGCCATCTGGATCAGGCCCGCCGCAATCGGCGCCAGCAGCATCATCAGGAGTGCCGCGATCGGGTTGCCGCCCTCGTCGTCGTCGCGCCGTCCGCCGAAAAAGAAGGCCATCTGCGCGGCCCACGTAATGGCCGAGGCGATGGTCGCGGCGATGGAACTGGTGAGGATGTCGCGGTTCTTCACATGCCCCAGCTCGTGCGCGAGCACGCCCTCAATCTCGCGGTCTTCCATCAGATCGAGCAGGCCGGCCGTCACGGCGACCGACGCGTGGGCCGGGTTGCGTCCCGTGGCGAAAGCGTTCGGCGCCCGCTCCGGCGTCACCCACAGCTTCGGCATCGGCAGGCCCATGCGGTCGCACAGCGGCTTCACGATTTTCGCCAGCCGCCAGAAAACTTCCGGGTTCTGCGTCTCATTCGCGCGCACGGCGCCGCTCGACGCCAGGGCGATCTTGTCGGAGAAGAAATAGCTGAAGAAGTTCATGCCGACGGCGATGAACAGCGCGATCAGCATGCCGTTCTCGCCCGCCACCAGCCTGCCGCCAACGATCAGCAGACCGCTCAGTAAACCCAACAGCAGTGCGGTCTTCAAGCCATTCATCGTGCTTCGTGACTCCTTCTCTCCATTGTCTCCAATGCGTGCAGCGAGAGCGCTCTCACTGCGGTGAACGGCCGCGGCGAATCGTCCCGCGCCCCCGCGCGCTCTACTTTTTTGCCGTCCACTCGGTGATCCACTCGATGAAGTTCCGGTACCACAGCAGGCTGTTCTGCGGCTTCAGCACCCAGTGGCCTTCATCGGGAAAGACGATCAGTTTCGACGGTACTTTCTGCGCTTCGAGCGCCGTGAACAACTGCAACCCTTGCGTGTACGGCACGCGGAAATCGAGCTCCCCGTGAATCACCAGCGTCGGCGTCTTGAACTCCTTCGCATACGTCGACGGCGACCATTTTTCGTACAGCTCCGGCTGCTCCCAAGGCATGCCCTTGAATTCCCACGCCGGGAACCAGAGTTCCTCCGTCGCCCCGGTTTCACTGCGTAAATCGTACACGCCCGCGTGCGAGATCAGCGCCTTGAAGCGGTTCGTGTGGCCCAGAATCCAGTCCACCATGTACCCGCCGTAACTCCCGCCGGCGGCCGCCATCCGGTCGCCATCCACATACGGCAATTCCGCCACGTAGTCCGTCACCGCCATCACATCTTCGTACGCGCGTCCGCCCCAGTCGCCGTTGATTTCGTCCGTGAATTGCGTGCCGTAGCCCTCCGACCCCCGTGGATTCGGCATCGCCACCACAAAGCCCGCCGCGGCGAACACCTGCGCGTTCCAGCGATAAGTCCACGACTCGCCCCACGAGCCCTGCGGCCCGCCGTGAATCAGCATCAGCGCCGGGTACTTTTTCCGCGCGTCGAACCCCGGCGGCTTCAGTAGAAAGCTGTGCACCGGCACGCCCTCCGCGCCGTTCGTCGTGAACTCCTCCAGCGGGCGCAAATCGTACGCGCTGAGAAGATCGTCATTCAGATGCGTCAAGGCGGTCGGCGTGCCTCCGCCGGAGACCGCCTTGAAGATTTCGACCGGGCTCGCGCCGCTTTGCTCCGTGTACACCAGCGTCTTGCCGTCGGCCGTGAACTGCAGATCGTCGACGAACGCGATTCCCTGCGTGAGAATGCGCGTGCCGCCGCCCGTGACCGCGATCAGGTGCGCGATCTGCCGGCCGCGGTCGTCCGCCGTGAACGCGATTCGCTTCGAATCGGGATGCCACGCGAAGCCCGTCACATGCCGGTCGAGGCTCTCGGTGAGCACGCTGATCTGGTTGCTCTCGCGGTTGTACACCGCCAGCCGCCAGCGGTCGCTTTCATAGCCCGCGCGCACCTGCAGCCGCCACGCGATCCACTTGCCGTCGGGCGAATACTTCGGCCCGGCGTCGGCGCCCGGACTGGTCGAAATCTTCCGCGCCTCGCCGCCGTCGATGGGCACCGTGTAGATCTCCCAATTCGTGCTCGTCGCCAGGTTCTCGTCCAGATCGGCGGCGTACACGACCTCCTTGCCGTCCGGCGAAATCTCGTAGTCGTCTCCGCCTTCGAGCGAGAACGGCGGCGCGTCGAATTTCAATCCTGGCGTCAGGTCCCGCACCGCGCCGCCTTCGGGCGCGACCACCATCAAGTGCTTGCGCCGCTCTCCGCGCCACTCGGTCCAGTGCCGGTACAGCAGCGTCGTGTAGGTCCGCGCCTTGACCTTGCTCTTGCTTTCCGCGTCAATCTTAATCGCGTTGCACGCGTCGTCGGCGTTGCAGCCTGGGTAGACCTCGCTGACGAAAATCAGCCACCGCCCATCCGGGCTCCACTTCACGCCCGCCGCTTCGCTCGCCAGCTTCGTCACCTGCTTCGCGCCCGTGCCGTCGGGGTTCATCGTCCAAACTTGCGACGATCCGCCGCGAGTCGAGACATACGCGATCCGCTGGGAATACGGCGACCAGCGCGCCGTGTCGTTGTTCCCATCCGCGGTGATCTGCTTCGGCGCGCCGCCGGCCAGCGGCATGATCCACACCTGCCGCGGCCGCGTGTTCTTCTCGACATCGATGGTCGTCACCGAGAAGGCGACCCATCGCCCGTCGGGAGAAACCTGCGGTTCGGCGATGCGTTTTATCTTGAGCAAAGCTTCGGCCGTGAACGGCGCTTTTTGCGCCGGCAGAAGCGAACATAGGAGTGCGATGGAGGATAGCCAACGGAGCTGCATACCTGAATTGTAACGGGCCGGATGGTAGCATGAAGGTTTCCCCGGCGAGCGCCACTCTCAAGCGCAGGCAACCTTCATGATCCGGCCCTACCAAGGCATCTATCCCAAAATCGCGGCTTCGGCTTACGTCGATCAGGCCGCGCACGTGATCGGCGACGTCACGATGGGCGAGCGCGCCAGCATCTGGCCCTCCGCCGTCGCTCGCGGCGACGTCAATCGCATCGCAATCGGCGCCGATTCCAATATCCAGGACGGCTCCGTGCTGCACGGCGAGCTCGACCTGTATCCCGTGCTCATCGGCGATCGCGTCACCGTCGGACACATGGTCTGCCTGCACGGCTGCGTGGTCGAGGACGATTGCCTGATCGGCATCGGCGCCATCGTCTTGAACGGCGCAAGAATCGGCCGCGGCTCGGTTGTCGCCGCCGGCGCGCTGGTGCCGGAAGAAATGATCGTGCCGCCCGGATCGATGGTTATGGGCGTTCCGGCCAAGGTGCGCCGCCAGGTGACCGCGGAAGAGCGGGAGCGCTTCAGCCAGAACGCCCAGCGCTACATCCGCTACCGCCAGCAATATCGGGACGACCCCGTTTCATGATCAAAGCAGTTCGAGGCACGCGCGACATTTTTCCTCCCTCCTCGGCGGTCTGGAACCACGTGGAGACGGTCGCCCGCCAGGTTTTTCGCGCTTACAACTACGGCGAGATCCGCACTCCGATCTTCGAACTGACGGAATTGTTTGCCCGCGGCGTCGGCTCCGACACCGACATCGTTTCCAAGGAGATGTACACCTGGGACGACCGCGACGGCACGTCGCTCACGTTGCGCCCGGAGTGCACCGCGTCGGTCATCCGCGCCTGCATCGAACATCGCCTCGACCAGCTCCCCGGGCTGAAAAAGTTCTTCTATCTCGGACCCATGTTCCGCCGCGAACGCCCGCAGAAAGGCCGTTTCCGCCAGTTCTCGCAGATCGGCGCGGAGGTCATCGGCTCGGAATCGCCGGTCATCGACGCGGAGCTGATCGAGCTGGTCCTCGAACTCCTCATCCGCTGCGGCGTCGACGTGCCGCACCTGCTCCTCAACTCCGTCGGCTGCCCGCTGTGCCGTCCCGCGTTTATCGAAAAACTCCGGCAACGCCTGCAGGAAGTGAAGAGCGGAATGTGCGAGGACTGCCGGCGGCGCGCCGAGACGAACCCCTTGCGCGTGCTCGACTGCAAGGTGCCCGAGGACCAGCCCATCATCGACCGCCTGCCCTCGATCCTCGACCATCTCGGCCCGGAGTGCGCCACGCACTTTGCCGCCGTGCGCGAGTTGCTGGACGCGCGCGACATCCGCTACGAAATCCGCCCGCGTCTCGTGCGCGGGCTGGACTACTACACCAAGACGACCTTCGAGGTCGTTCACGGCGCGCTCGGCGCGCAGAACTCCGTCCTCGGCGGCGGCCGTTACGACGGCCTCGCGGAGTCGCTCGGCTCGCGCGTGCCCCTGCCGGGCATCGGTTTCTCGATCGGGGAAGACCGTCTCGTCATGACGATCGAAGAACAGCTCGACGCAGCGTCGCTTTCACCGCTCGACCTTTACGTGGTACCGATGGGGCCTGAAGCAGTGCGCCACGCCGCGTTGCTCGCGCGCGAGTTACGGCGCGCCGGCGTGGTCGTGGAAGTCTCCACCGACGCCAAGGTCAAGCGCGCCATGGAGCTCGCCAATAAGCTCAATGCGCGCTTCGCCCTGCTGCTGGGCGATAACGAGATCGCCGCCGGCGTCTACGCCTTGAAGGACATGGCCGCGGCCGCGCAGCGCAACGTGACCCGCGAGGAACTCTTCGCCGCGCTCATTCGCCGTTAGCGCGCCACGCCCGGAGAACGGCTATTGATCCGCGACAGCCTCCAATAACGCCCGGTGGAGCAAATCCCGTACGCCCAGGCGCTCGGCCCACGTGTGAACGTAGCTGAGATCCAGAGCCTGGTTCACGCGGATCAGGTTCAGCACGTCGGTCCATTGCCGTTCCGAAACCTCACCGCCCTTGCGATACCACTGCAACTTGGCCAGGATCATATCCTCGACCGAAGCGACCGGCAGGTGCAGAACCTCGCCGCCGAGCCGCACCGCTGTCGGGCTCGCTCGTTGCAACTCGGACTCGTGGAACTCAATCAGCGCAGGAAACAAGTCGAATTTCTCTCCGCTAGGCTTGTGGATCACATTGAACGGACGCTCCAAGGACAAGGCGCGCCTAATTGCTTCGGCGTCGGCGTACCAGTCCGGCCCCAGTTGCTCAGGCAAACGGGATGCGGCGTCGGGCGGCATGCGCGCCAGAAGATCGACGTCCATAGTGGCGCGCGGCGTTCCTCGTGCCGAGGATGCGATCGATCCGCCGATCAAATAGCGGATATTCAGCCGATCCAATGCGTCGGTAAGAGCCCGCAGCGCGGATGCTACATCGTCCATCGTAATTTACCGTGCCTCGCCAGCCGCCACACTCAGGTCTCCATAAACCTTGCGGAACAGTTCACTGCCGAGCCGCTGTTGGATCGCGCGCAACCGGATTTCTTCGTCATCCGCCTCGGGGAACTGCTGCCGCAAGCCCGCTTCCTGCATCGCCCGCACCAGCGCCGACTGCTGGAGCGCCTGCCGGATCCGGTCGCCGGCGCTCATGCCCCGTTCGATTTCGAGGAATGCTTCCCAGGCCTCTGGTGAAGTGTCGAGCGGCCGCATGAGCTTAGTATGCCAGCGCGCGAGAGCGCCCGCTTCCTCCCCGTGAGCAATGCGTCGATAGCCGTCTATCGCACGTAATAACCCGGGCGGTTGCGGACGCTCAGCTTTTTGTCTGACGCGCGAATCTCGATCTTGCGGAATTCACCGGCCTTGCCGGGGCGCGACGAAATATAGCCCACCGAGTACAAGCCGCGCAGCTCGGCCTCGATCTGATCGAAGGCCTCTTTCAGCGAACCGGATCCCACGCGGAATTCCCGTCCCCCGGAGCCCTCGGCAAGATAGGGCATGACGTTGGGGTGGCGCTTGCGCTGCCCGGCATTGCCCCCGTTGTTCAACCCGTAGAACAGCACATCGGCCCTCTGCAACTCTTCAATCGACGTGCTCACGCGGAATTTGGATGAGTTCTCCTCGCCGTCGCCGATCATCACCAGCGCCTTTCGGCCGGGCAGGTAGAAGAACTTCTCGTGCACGATCCAGAAGACTGCGTCGTTGACCGCCGTCCCGCCGCTGCGCTCCACCTACGGTCCAACCCGCGGAACGCCGTCGTAAGTGTGATTCGCGTCGAGAATGGCCATTTCCAGCTCTCGCGAGTCGCTGGTGAATTCGTGCAGCAGTTTAATGCGGTTGCCGAAGCCGACCAGCAGCGCGTTGTCCTGCGCGCGCAGAATGCGGCGCAGGAAGGCGACTGCCGTCTGGAAGTTGTCGGCCTCCAGGTCGGATTGGCTGCCGCTGCGGTCGAGCACCAGGCCCAGGCTCAGCGCCGTATCCTGGTCGTGCGAAAAGTTGCGGATCTCTTGTCGGACGCCGTCTTCGTAAACTTCGATATCTGTTTTTGACAGGCCGCTGACCAGCCCGCCCGCCGCATCGCGCACGCTGAAGGCCACGTTGACCAGCGGTACGTCCACGGAAAACACCGGGTCTTTCGCGGGAGTGGAGGACTGGGTTGCGTCCGCCGGCGCTTGCGCGCCCGCGCCCACTGTAAACGCCAGCGCCAGCGCGCACACCAGGATCTGGGCGTTCATACCTTACACAATACGCACCTCCTCCCGGTGGGGTTCCCGCTTTGCAGCCCAGGTTTCGTGTAAACTGCCCTCCGGGAGACGCTATTCATGCGCACGTTCTTGACTATCGCACTGGCCGCCGCACTGGCCCTGTTGGCCGGCTGCTCGCGCCGCACTCCGGAGCAGGCTCGAGCCTTCGTCGATAAGGCCGAGACCGAACTGCTCCTTGCCTCCAATGCCGCCAATGTCGCGCAGTGGGTCCAGGAAACCTACATCACTGACGACACGCAGTCGATTTCCGCCTCGGCCAACGAAAAGCTCATCGCCGCCCAGGTCCGTCTGGCCAAAGAGGCTGCCCGCTTCGACGGCCTGACCCTGCCCGAGGATGTTAAACGCAAGCTGCTCCTGATCAAGCTCGGCATCACCCTGCCAGCGCCCTCCGATCCCAAGCTGAACGCGGAGGTCGCGCGTCTGGCGGCCTCGCTCGACGCGACCTACGGCAAAGGCAAATACTGTCCCCCCGGCGCCGCGTCGAAGTGTCTCAGCATCGACGACATTACCAAGATCATGGCCACCAGCCGCGATCCCAAACAGCTCCTCGATGTCTGGCAGGGCTGGCACTCCATCTCGCCGCCCATGCGCCAGGACTACGCCCGGCTGATCGCTCTCTCCAACCAGGGCGCCAAGGAACTCGGCTTCGCCGACACCGGCGCTCTCTGGCGCTCGGGCTACGACATGCCGCCCGACGATTTCTCCAAGGAGCTCGACCGTCTGTGGGAACAGGTCAAGCCGCTGTATGTCCAATTGCACGCCTACACGCGTTGGAAGCTGCGCGAAAAATACGGCGACATCGTGCCCGCCAATGGCCCCATCCCGGCTCATCTCCTCGGCAACATCTGGGCCCAGACCTGGGACAACCTCTACCCCCTGCTCGCGCCCAAGGATGCCGACCCGGGCTATGACCTCACCGCGATTCTCAAGCAGCGCAAGACCGAACCGCTGCAGATGGTCCGCTACGGCGAGGGCTTCTTCACTTCGCTGGGCTTCGCACCGCTGCCCAAAACTTTCTGGGAGCGCTCGATGTTCATTCGCCCGCGCGATCGCGACGTGATCTGCCATGCCTCCGCCTGGGATCTCGACAACGTCGAGGACCTGCGCCTGAAGATGTGCATCGACATCGTCGCCGAGGACTTCCTCACCGTCCACCACGAGCTCGGCCACAACTTCTACCAGCGCGCCTACGACCACCAGCCGTTCCTGTTCCGCGGCTCCGCCAACGACGGCTTCCACGAGGCCATCGGCGACACCATCGCCCTCTCCATCACCCCCGATTACCTCGTCAAGCTCGGCTTCATCCAGAAGGTCCCCGACGCTTCCAAGGACACCGGACTATTGCTGAAAAAAGCCCTCGAGAAGATCGCCTTCCTGCCCTTCGGCCTGCTCATCGACCAGTGGCGCTGGCAGGTCTTTTCCGGCCAGATCCCGCCCGAAAAGTACAACCAGGCCTGGTGGGCGCTGCGCCTGAAATACGAGGGCATCGCGCCCTCGTCCCCGCGCGGCGAGGAGTTCTTCGATCCCGGCGCCAAGTACCACGTGCCCGGCAACGTGCCCTACACCCGCTACTTCCTCGCCGATCTGCTCCAGTTCCAGTTCCACAAGGCGCTCAGCCAGACCGCGGGCTGCCAGGATCCGCTCCACCGCTGCTCCATTTACGGCAATAAGGAAGCCGGCGCCAAGCTCAACTCGATGCTCGAAATGGGCGTCTCGAAGCCCTGGCCCGATGCGCTGGAGAAGATTGCCGGCACGCGCCAGATGGACGCCAATGCCCTCCGCGAGTACTTCGCTCCCCTGGAGAAGTGGCTCGAACAGCAGAATCAGGGCCACCCCGTCGGCTGGTAGCTTCACTGCCGGCCCAGTTGCCATCCCGCGCGGCGTGAAAACGCCGCCCGTCGCTACTCTGTCTCGAGCCCTTCGAAACTGAGCACGAGTTCTTCGATCGCGACATCCGTCCCCTTGGCGTTCAGCGGTCCGCTCGTGTGCTTGATGATGCGTGCCCGCGCCAGCTTCCACCGCCGCGTCACCGCGGTGTGCTGCTCGTTCTGCAGATCAATGGTCACCGTGCGAAAAGCGCCCAAGCCACCGTCGCGGATCTGATTCAGCCAATCACCCAGACCGGCCGAGTTGATCACGCCTCGCTTCAACGTCACGTCGTTGTTCTTGTTTACGCCCTTGATCTTGAGAGCGCTGTTCTCCTGTTCGTGCCCGCCCCGATACTCAGGCCCCTCCATGCCGATACCGCTGCATTCCTGGAAGCCCGCTGCCGGACCTGTGGTGTTGTCGGCGCCGATATGAACCACGTAATTGAATCGCCCGACCTGCCGATCCCTGCCCATCCCCATGCAATCCTTACTGGTCCGGCTGAGTCTTGTGATCCCCAGTCCACTGTCCAATGCGAAAGATGACGAACTCGGCCGGTTGCACCGGCGCCACCCCGATCAGCACCACCAGCCGGCCATTGTCGAGATCGTTCTGCGTCATTGTCGTCTGGTCGCACCGCACAAAGTATGCCTGCTCGGGCTTCTGGCCCAGCAGCGCGCCGGACTTCCACTCGTTGAGCAAGAAGTTCTCGATGCTCTGGCGCACGTTCGCCCACAGCGTCTCGCCGTTGGGCTCGAAGACCGCCCACTGCGTTCCACTGTCGATCGAATGCTCCAGGTACGCGAAATAGCGCCGCAAATTGACGTACTTCCATTGCGGGTCAGAGCTGACCGTGCGCGCGCCCCATACGAGGTAGCCGCGTCCCGTGAAAAATCGGAGAACGTTGATGCCCTCCTGATCCAGTGCCGTCCCCTGGTTCTCGTCGAGCAACTGTTCCAGCCCCACGGCCAGTGTCACCACCTCGTTCGCCGGCGCCTTCGAAACGCCCTTGCTCGCGTCGTTGCGCGCGTAGATGCCCGCCACGAATCCGCTCGGCGGCACGAGGATCTTCCCTCCCGTGATCGGATCCGCCACTTGCACCCACGGGTAGTACAGCGCTGCGTAGCTCGAGTTGAAGCGTTGCCGCAGCGCGCCCACCTGCGCTGCGCTCTGCCCGACTCCGCTGTCCAACACGGCGAACCGGTAGAGCATTAGTTCCGCATGCGCAATCAGCGCGCTTGCAATCTGCTCCGCCTCGTTTTCGTATCCGCCCTCCATCCCGTAAGTGGCCCCGGGTGCAGCCACGATCGACACCTCGTCGATCTGCTCGAGCATGCGCAGTCCCGTTCCGGCCCCCCTTGCGCCGCCTGTCTTTCCTGCGTAGTCGTCGGCCAGCGGCCGCGCCCCGTCGCTGCTCCCCTGGAGCGGCCGGAAGACCCGCGCCACGTACAGCTGTTGACCCCCGTTATCGAAGAACGCCCGTGCCGCTTGCCACATGAAATTGGGCATGCGGACACTTTCGGCGAATCGCAACGGCTGTCCGTCGCCGTAAATGCGTTCGAACTCGCTCAGGCTGGTAATGAGGTTCGGCGGACCCTCGGTCGGGCCCGTGCGCGTCGGTCCCACGAACCCCGCCGTGGACGTGTTCAGGCCCTCGATCGGCTTGGGCCCCGGCCCGTCCTCTTCGACGTACACTCCCGGTGCGACGTACTCTGGCATCCCTGCCTCCTGCCCTCCGGACGTTTCGCCGGAGGTGATGGTGATCAAGAATACCAGACCGGCCCGCTATCGGACCAGCCGCATTCACATTCCGTTCGGTGCTTCCCCCAAACTCCATACCGGCCGCTCTTGCCCGCCTCGCCGGCCGGCCCCTCAACGGCGCGTTACGACAGCCGGTACGTGTCCGCTTTCGCGTCCCACAGGACTTTCTTGTTCTGCTTGTAACTCAGCACCGACAGGAACCCCGGCACCGCCGCCTCGTAGCCCGCCTGCGGCGGCGCGATCGGCTTCTCCAGCCCGCGGATCGCGTTCAGGAAATTCCGGATGTGCGCCTCCACCGCCAGGTTGTCATTGCCCGGCAGAGAGATCGTCATCTCCTTCCGGTTCTTCACGATCTCCGGCATGTTCGGCCGATACACTTCCGGGTAAAAGTTCAGCGTCGACCGGTTCAACACCTCGATCGTGCCCTCGTTGCCCAGGTACTGCTCGCCGTATCCGTTGTGCGCGTTGCCCAGATAGCACGAGTAATTCACGTGCAGAGCGTCCGGGTAATCCAGCAGCACGCTCCACGTGTCCGGCACGTCCCGGTCGTCGTCCACGGTCCACCGCAGCACGCCCCCCGTCGCCACCACCGTCGACGGAATCCCGCGCCCCAGCACGAACGCCGTGACGTCGGTCTGGTGCACCATCAGGTCGGTCGCGATTCCACTCGAATAGTCCCAGTACAGCCGCCACTGCCGGTAGCGGTGCGGATCGAACGGCCGTTCCTTCGCCGGCCCCAGGAACTTCTGCCAGTCCGCGTTCGCCTCCGTCAGCGCCGGATCGATCGGATATCGCCACGCCGCCGCCCCGCTCGGCTCCGCGTTCCGGTACCAGAACGCCCGCACGTAGTGGCAGTCGCCGATCATCCCTTGTGAAATCATCGTCTTAGCCATCTGGTACAGGCTGTTCGAGCGGTTCTGCGTGCCCACCTGGATCACGCTCTTCGACCGCCCCACCGCCCGCATGATCTCCTGCGCCTCCTCCAGCGTGTGCGCCAGCGGCTTCTCCACGTACACGTTCTTGCCCGCCGCAATCGCGTCCAGCAGCATCCGGTGGTGCAGGTGCTCGGGCGTCGCAATCACCACCGCCTCCACCTCTTTGTCGGCCAGCAGATCGCGGTAATCCAGGTACGTCTTCGGCGTGTTTTGCCCTTTAGTTTGAACCACATCCTTGCCCTGCGCCAGGTTCGCGTTGAACGTGTCGCACAGCGCCACCACCTTGATCCGCGCCGCGCTGCCCGCGTACGCCCGCTCCTCCAGGTAGCGCCCCCGCGTCCCCGTGCCGATCCACCCCAAATTGATCCGCTCGTTCGCCCCCTGCGCCCCGAGCATCGCCGGAGCCGCCGCCAGCGCCGCCGCCGTCTTCACGAAACTGCGGCGGGAGTATTCTTGACTCATCTTAATAATTCTCCTGTGAAAGGGCCTTCCGTCGGCGAAGACGCGCCGAATCTAACCCTTAAGCATATCCGATCGTCGCGAATTCCAGCACTAAACTAGCCTATTTACCGGACGCGGATGTCTTTTTTCCAGTTAGCCCCAACGGTCGTTGCCTTTTCCAGCATGACTGATGTTACAATTCCTGTATATTCAGTTGTGACCGGTTGGCCGTCGGGTCTCTGCCCGGCGTTCCGCGCCGCCGGTTAGGGTAGTGCTTCGGGTTCCGGCAGTGATGATTGCTTCTGCCATAATTCCACGAATCAAAGGCCTGAAACTCCGGTCTGATACGGAGTTGCGAGGCTACCCCGCTAGCTCTGTCCGCGCGCGCTCCGCCGCCGTTCGGCCCAGCGCCCCCACCTTCGCCGCCCTGTTGCGGCCCACGTTTTTTACCGCAGTCGTAAGAGCGTCCGCCCGCCCCATCGGCCTCAGTCGGCCCTGGCCCGGCGCTCGCCGGCTCCGGCTCATTGCAGGCACGCGGAACCCCTCGTTCGCCGGGACGGGGGGCCACGATCTTCGTTCGGGGGCCGGCTTGTTCTGAGTTTGTCAGCTCTTCGGCCGGGAAGCCGCCTTTCAAGGCGGTTCTTGGCGGGTCGGATCGATTTCTAGAATCTTGACGGGAGGTTAGTATGCAAAAGTCTTCTTGGGGCATCTGGCTCGGGGTTATCGCCCTCTGCTTCCTGCTCTTTCCTGCATTGGTCAGCGCCCAGTCGGTGAGCGGCGAATTGGTCGGCACCGTCTACGACGCCACCGGCGCCACCGTTCCCGGCGCTTCGGTCGTGGCCACGCATGTCACCACCGGCGTCCAGACCACCACCAGTTCGTCTTCCGCCGGCGCTTACAGGCTCGGCAACCTGCCGGTCGGTGCCTACGACCTCAAGGTGACGGCCAAGGGCTTCAGCGTCGCCGAGATGAAGAACGTTCAGGTCACCCTGAACGTCGAGTCTACGGCCAATGTGACCCTCCAGATTGGTGAGTCCAAGACGGTCGTCGAAGTCGTCGGCGCCGCCTCCACCATCGATACCACCACCGCTCAGGTCCAGAGCACTTTCGACGCCAAGGAAATGGCCGACCTGCCGACCATGAGCTCCGGCTCCGGCGTCCTCAACCTCGCCCTCTACACCTCCGGCGTCTCCACCAGCGGCGCGGTCGGCGTCGGCGAAGGTCCCTCGGTCGGCGGCCAGCGCCCGCGCAATAACAACTTCATGGTCGAGGGCATCGACAACAACAGCAAGAGCGTCACCGGGCCCATGGCCAGCATCCCCAACGACGCCGTCGCCGAGTTCTCGATCCTCCAGAACCAATTCGGCGCGGAGTTCGGCCACTCCTCCGGCGGCCAGTTCAACCAGGTCCTCAAGGGCGGCACCAACCAGTTCCATGGCGCCGCTTATGAATACCTGAATAATGGCCGGGACTTGAATGCCCTCGACGAGCAGCAGATCGTCCAGGGCCAAACCTCGCAGCCGCGCTACGACAACAACCGCTTCGGCGGCGACATCGGCGGCCCGATCAAGCGCAACAAGCTCTTCTTCTTCTTCGACTACGAGTACAACCCCGTGGGCGCCACCGGTACCGGCGGCCAGATCTTCGCCCCCACCACCGATGGCTACAACATCCTGGCCAGCATCCCCGGCGTCAACCAGACCAATCTGAACATTCTGAAGACCTACCTGCCCGCGCAGTCGACGGCCGTGTCTCCTACCGTCAGCGGCGGTTATCCCGTCATCTGCCCCGGCACCCAGTTGGGACTGACCAACGGCGCCTGCCCCGCGGGCACTACGAGCTATACCATCCCCCTCGGCCAGTATTCCTTCGCCGCGCCCAATTACACCAACAACTACACCTACGTGGTCGCGATCGACTACAACCTCAGCGACAAGGACAGCCTCCGCGGCCGCTACGTCCGCAACAACACCGCCACGGAAGACACCTCCGCCGAGTTGCCCACCTTCTGGGTTCCCTTGACGGTGCCCAACTACCTCGCCACCCTGACCGAGTTCCACAACTTCTCGCCCACCCTCACCAATGAGCTCCGCCTGGGCTTCAACCGCAACTCCGCGGTCTATAACGTCGGCTCGCAGGCTTTCCCCGGCCTCGACCAGTTCCCCAACCTCCAGATCTTCGATCTGGGCGGCGTGCAGATCGGCGCAGATCCTAACGCGCCTCAGGGCGGCATCCAGAACCTGTACCAGATCACCGACAACGTCTCCTGGGTCAAGGGCCGTCACACCCTTACCTTCGGCGGCGACTTCAAAAAGTACATCAGCCCGCAGTACTTCACCCAGCGCAGCCGCGGTGACTACGAGTACAGCTATCTCAGCGACTACTTGTTCGACTACATCCCCGATTACCTCGGCGAGCGCACCACCGGCAACTTCATCTATTACGGCGACCAGATCATGTTCGGCGCCTACGCCAATGACTCCATTAAGCTCAGGCCCAACCTCACCGTCAACCTCGGCCTGCGCTATGAGCGCACCACGTTGCCCTATGCCGAGCGTCTCCAGTCGGTCAACGCCATCTCCGACGTGCCCGGCCTGATCAACTTCGGCGTGCCCCAGCCGCAGAACTTCAACTTCGAACCCCGCATCGGCGTGGCCTACTCGCCTGGAGAAAGCGGCAAGACCTCTATCCGCGCCGGTTTTGGCATCAACTACGATGTGCTGTTCGATAATCTCGGCCTGCTCACGACCGCGCCCCAGTTCCAGCAGACTGTCGACGTCGGCGGCAACGCCGGCTCCGGCTTCCTGGCCGGCGGCGGCATTCCGCCCAGCGCCTCCTCCGGGACTCTCGACGCGGCCGATGCCCGCGCCGAGACCGGCGGCTACGTCCCCAATCAGAAGCTGCCCAAGTCCCTCCAGTGGAACATCGGCATCCAGCATGTCTTCCGTGAGGACTACACCGTCGAGATCCGTTACCTCGGCACGCGCGGCCTTGATCTGCCCATCCAGGACCGCATCAACGTGCAGGCCGTCGTCAACGCTAATGACTCCCTGCCCGTGTTCCTTTCCATGCCCTCTCAGGGCCAACTGGACCAACTGACCAACAGCCTGACGAACCTCACCAATATTTACAACGCGGGCGGCCACTTCCTGCCGCAGTACCTGGCCGCTGGCTTCGAATCTAACATCGTCGCCTACATGCCCATGGGCGCTTCCACCTACCACGGTCTCGCCACCCAGGTCACGCGCCGCTTCCACAACGGCCTCCAGTTCGTCGGTTCCTACACCCTGAGCCACAACATCGACAACTCCACGGCCGAAGTCTTCTCCACCTACACCACGCCCCGCCGTGGCGAAGATTTCCAGAACCTCAACGCCGACCGCTCCAGCTCGGCCCTCGATCACCGCAATCGCTTCACCCTGGCCACGGTGTACGACTTGCCCTACTTCAAGTCCGGCAACTGGTTCAAGAAGAACCTCATCGGCAACTGGGAGTTCTCCCCCATCTATACCTATGAGACCGGCACTCTCTACACCATCCAGAGCGGAGTCGACTCCAACATGAACGGCGACAGCGCCGGCGATCGCACCTGGATCAACGTCCAGGGCACATCCAACGTCGGTTCGACCATGACTGCTCTGACCAACACCGCCGGTGACACCGTGGCCTACTTGGTCAACGACCCCACCTCCCGCTACGTCCAGGCGCCCAAGGGCGTCATGCCCACCGGCGGCCGCAATACCGCCCACCTGAACCCCATCGACAACGTCGATTTCGCCCTCTTCAAGCGCTTCAACGTCTTTAAGGAAGGCTACAAACTCGAGTTCGGCGGCCGGTTCTACAATCTCCTGAACCACCCGCAGTACACCGGCTCCAACATCAACGACATCGCTTCCGTCGGTTACACCGGTGGCGCGGTCCACAACTTCCTGATCCCGGGCGGATTGAACTTCTACGATCCGACCCAGGTCTTCCCCAGCAACGCCCGCCATATCCAGATCAGCGCCAAGTTCACCTTCTGAGCTTTCGCGCCAACGTTAACCATCAAAGCGGATCCGTGATTGAAAAAGTGGATCCGTGATAGGAAACGGGGAGCCTTCGGGCTCCCCGTTTTCTTTGCCAGCCACTCCTGCTCTCACTCCCGAGCCGCTGTTCTTGCGTTGTCGCGCGCCTGGTGTTACCGAGCCGCGGGTGTTACCGAGCCGCGGGTGTTACCGAGCCGCGGGTGTTACCGAGCCGCGGGTGTTACGGAGCCGCGGGTGTTACGGAGCCGCGGGTGTTACCGAGCCGCGGGTGTTACGGAGCCGCGGGTGTTACGGAGCCGCGGGTGTTACGGAGCCGCGACCACAGGGAGCGGTCCTCAACCTGCTACGATCCGTGATAGGAAACGGGGAGCCTTCGGGCTCCCCGTTTTCCTTGCCCGCCACTCCTGCTCTCACTCCCGAGCCGCGTGTTTCAGAGCCGTGTGTTTCAGAGCCGCGACCGTCAGGGAGCGGTTCTTCGCGTTGTTACCGAGCCGCCATTGTTGCAGAGCCGCGTGTTTCAGAGCCGCGCGTTTCAGAGCCGCGCGTTTCAGAGCCGCGACCGTCAGGGAGCGGTTCTTCGCGTTGTTATCGATTCGCCACTGTCACCGAGCCGCGTGTTACCGAGCCGCGTGTTTCAGAGCCGCGACCGTCAGGGAGCGGTCGTCGCTTTGTACAAGGGGACTTTCAACGGAGCGGTCCCCCCGCCGCCATCGCCAGCGCCCCGCTCAGCGCCGGCGATGCCAGCTCCGGCGGTACGATCTCCGGTAACGGCAGGTACCCGTTCCCTTGCCGCGCCAGTTCCTCCCGGATCATTGGAAACAGCGCCGCCTGACGCATCACTCCGCCGCCCAGCACGATCCGCTGCGGCGACAAAATGCACGCCACCGAAAAACACGCCTGCGCCAGGTAATATGCCTCCAGCCGCCACGCCCCATGCCCGGCCTCCAGCGTCTTCGCCCGCTGCCCCCACCGCGCCTCCATCGCCGGCCCGCTCGCCATCCCTTCCAGGCAATCCCCGTGAAACGGACACACGCCGCGGAAGCCCTGCGGATCGTCCGCGTGCCGCCGCACCAACAGGTGCCCCATCTCCGGATGCATCAGCCCCCGCAGCGTCTGCCCATGCACCACCGCGCCTCCGCCAATCCCCGTCCCCACCGTGATGTAGACGAAGCTTTCCAGCCCCCGTCCCGCCCCGTACAACAACTCGCCCTGCGCCGCCGCGCCCACGTCCGTATCGAACTCCACCCGCACCCCCACCGCCCGCTCGATCGTCCCCGCCAGCGGATAGCCCTGCCACCCCAGCTTCGGCGTTTTCCCGATCGCGCCGCGCGCGAAATCCACCGGTCCGAACGACGCTACGCCGATCCCCGCCACCGGCCCGCGCCTCCGGAAATACTCGATCACCGCCTCCATCGTCCCCGCCGGTTCGGGCGTCGTCGCGATCCGCTCCACCTCCTGCGGCGCGGCCGGATCAGTTCCTACGGCCACCAGAAATTTGGTCCCGCCCGCCTCCACCGCGCCATACAATTTGTCTCTCACCGGCCACTCCTTCGCAGTCAAAAACACCGCAATTCTACCGCAAAACAGCGCGCGGCGAAACACGGTGTGTGTTCAATAAGTCCTTTGGAAAACCATAGATACGCGGTGACGTGTGGTATTTGCAGGGAAAAACGCGGTGCGCACGCCAACAATCGCGGTTCAATGTGACTAAGTCCTTTAGAAAACCATAGATACGCGGTATGCAAATTTTGGTGAACGGTTCAGTTCCGTTAACCCCTTTAGAACGCGGTAGATACGCGACAATGCGCTAAAGAACAGGCGCGAATCGATTCCGCTAACTCCTTTAGAAAACCATACATACGCGGCACGCACGCCAGAATGTGCGGTTGAATTCGTCTAAGTCTTGTAGAATTATATATTTACAAGTTTACGCGGGCGAATGGAAGAAAATCCGCGCTGCACTTCGCGGTGACGGTCGCCTAACTCCTTTAGAAATCCATAGTTACACGGGTGCGCAGGCAGGACGTAAGTCGTTCAATTCAGCTAACTCCTTTAGAAAACCATAGATACACGGTGACGTGCGCGGAAGCGCGGGATTGTGTTCGTCTAAGTCTATTAGAATTAATTAGTTGCATGATTGCGCGGGCGAATGCAAAGCAACAACTCACGCTGCAATCCGCGATGTGAATTGTCTAAGTCCTTTAGAAAACCATAGATACGCGGAGACGCAAAATACACGGTAAAAATGGTGTTTTTCCCCGCTCGGACACGGTGTTTTCACCGTAAGATCGCGCGCGGCGCGCCGCCGTTAACGTTTTCCGGCGCGCTTCCACGCCCGCCCCACCGCGTCCAGCACGCGCTCTTCCGCCTCCCCTCCGCCGACCCCCGCCGCGGCCCCGTCGCCCGAGCCTTCGGCAACCACGATCTCCTTGTTATGCAGTAACTTACGGATCTTTCCCGGCTGCTCGGGCGCACCCTCCCCGCCCAGCGCCACCAGCGCGAAGCCCTCGTCAAACCGCAGCACCTGCACGGCATACGGCACCTGCCGCATTTCTCTCGTATCTGCAACAAAAGGCAGGGCCGTTTCAATCAGCCCGGACCTCAGCCGCCCCTTCACCGGCTCCAGCGCCGACTTCATCAACCGCGAAACTTCGCCCGCCAGCGCCGCCCCATTCTGCTTCATAACCTCAATCGTTTCATTCTGTTGCGGGCTCTTGCCAGCGCCTCCCAACCGATAGAACAGCGCAATCGCCCCGGGATACTCCTTTTCAAGCGCCGCCTCGGCCACTCCCGCGTAATCGCCATTGATTGCAAACGAGTTATCCTCCAGCGCCGCGTCGGAGGAGCACCCAAATAGCACCGCGATCACACCCCCTTTCGGCGTCACCACCCGCAGCACCGGCACCGTCGTATCTTTATCATTCGCTGCGACTTGGCCTATTCCGAAGCCGATCCGCGCCGGTTTCAGGTCGGCCAGCGCCGTCGCCGCCACTTGCGCCAGGTACCGCGCCAAGGCCTCGGAATACTGGTCGATCTGCTTCAATTCGGCCGCGTCCGCGGGCTCGTGCGCCGACTGTAACCCCTTGACCAGCGGGGCGTTGCGCGTATGGCTCGAATTGAAAACGATCTGCGAGCGCTCCAGCCCCTGGGCCTTCATAATGTCCGCCGCCACGCGCTCGGTCAGGCTCCGCGGCAACCCCGCCAAGTCGATTGCAATCAACACCGCGCGGCCGCCCGCGCCGTCGTCCAGCGCCAGAGCGCGCGCATAGATTTCGCCGGCCACGGATTCGCTGGTGTGGTTCCGCCCAGCAAGCCAGATTGAGACCCGCGGCGTGATCGCCACCCTGGCCGCGCCGGCCCGCAACTCGGCCCCGGCCATGGCTGCCGCTGCAGACAGCGCCAGAACCACAATCACCCAGGTACGCCGTTTCATTGACTGTCAGTGCCTCTCGAATAGAAGTAGATCCTGCGAACCATAGCGCGTGGGTTCGATGACGCGAAGGCCGCTCCGGAAGGCCATATCCCGCACGAACGATTCCAGGTAGGCAACGGCGTGGTTGGGATAATCGAGGCGGCTGACCGCCGCGTTTCGGCAAGTATGACGAAAGGTCCACCCTGCATGGCGCTTCAGGCCGTCCCGCACTTCGTCGAGGTTCTGGAAGAGAAAAAACGTAGCATACACCCGACCGTTCGGCGTCAGCATCCGTGCGGCTTCCGACAAATACTGCCGCATCTCGTCTTCCAACATGTGCGTGAAAACCGAGATCAAGAGGATGAGATCGAACTTCCCGTCAGAAAACGGGAACTGGTAGGTGGTTGGGGCCTGCTGCCCATGAGGATTGTAAGAGGGACTGGCGCAATCCGCGAGATAAAACCGAAAGCTGGCATTCCTGGGCGTGATATGCCGCTGGCACCATTGAATGTTGGCGCGGTCGATGTCCATCCCATCGTATTCGATCTCCAACTTCCGGACGGCGGCGTCCATGGCCAAGGCAAACGCGATACGCCCGCACCCGCAGCCGATATCGAGGATGCGGCCCCGCTCCTGAAGCAGGCCGAGTCCTCGAAACTCTTCCAGAAACCAGTGACCTACGGTGTCGAAATTCGCGCCCCCCACAAACGCTCGCAATGAGTATGGTGGCCAGTGGAGACGACCAGTAAACGCCCGCAGGATGAAGTCAGGGAGGTCTAGAGAAAAACGGTTCACCCACCTTCGTCCGATAAAGCTGCGGCGTAGCCATGCAATCACCATGACAGTTCGAATCTAACAGGTCGTGGGCGGAGTAGAATCGATTTGTTCGGGAACATGCGATTCTCGAAATCGCGGAAGAGGACCCACATGCTGAACTCCCGTTGGAACCACTCGCCGGCGCTGCTTGCCGCGATCTTCGTATGCGCCGCGGCAGCAGCCGCGCAGGACCTTCCCAAGGCCAGCCCCGAATCGGTGGGGCTCTCCTCGGAACGTCTGAACCGGATCGGCACCACCGTGCAGAAGGAGATCGACCAGAAGCACATTGCGGGCGCGGTGACGCTGGTCATGCGGCACGGGCAGGTGGTCTGGTTGAAGGCGCAAGGGGCGCGCGATCGCGAGGCCGCGAAGCCCATGCAAGCCGATTCCATCTTTCGCATCTGCTCGATGTCCAAGGCGATTACGAGCCTGGCCGTGATGATGCTGTACGAGGAAGGCCGATTCCTGCTCGACGATCCGGTCTCTAAATACATTCCCGAATTCAAACACCCGAAGGTCCTGGTCAAGCCGGCCAACGGCGCGCCGTACACTATCCCGGCGACCCGCGAGATCACGATCCGCAACCTGCTCACGCATACCTCCGGCCTGACCTACACCTGGAACGCGGACCTCGGCCAGATGTACAAGGACGCGCACGTGGCCGACGGCCTGTCGCCGTACGACGGCACGATCGGCGACAACGTGAAGCGGCTGGCCGGCCTGCCGCTGCTGTTCAATCCCGGCGAGCGCTTTGAATACAGCCTGGGCCTCGACGTTCTCGGATACTTCGTGGAAGTCATTTCCGGCATGCCCTTCGACCAGTTCCTGCGCACGCGCATCTTCGAGCCGCTGGGCATGCACGACACCTTCTTTTACGTTCCGGACGACAAGCTCGACCGCCTGGCCACGGCCTACACCTATGACGACAAGCAGGGCCTCCAGCGCTTCCCCGACAAGCCCATCGTCGAAGGCACGTTTTCCTACACCGCCGACTACCCCTATCACGGTCCGCGCAAGCTCTTCTCGGGCGGCGGAGGCCTCACGTCCACGGCTCCCGATTACGCGCGCTTCTGCCAGTTGATGCTCAACGGCGGGAAGTCGGGCAACGTGCGCCTGCTCAGCCGCAAGACGGTCGAGCTGATGACCCACGACCAGCTCGGCAAGATCGGCCCCGATCAGGCGTTCGGCCTCGGTTTCGGCATCAATGGCGTGAAAACTCCGCTGGCCGAACTGGGCTCGCCTGGCGAGTACAACTGGGGCGGGTTCTTCTACACCACGTTTAATATCGACCCGAAAGAGGACATGATCACGGTCTTCATGGCGCAGTTGCACCCGACCGGCGGATTGACTCTGGATCGGATGTTTCAGGTGCTGGCCTACCAGGCGATTATCGACTAGCGGCCTGGTGCGGGTCCCTCTTCGACTCTCCCAGGGATGGCCTGGAAATGGGGAGTTGAGGATTGGCCTGTCTTTCCAGTTTTCGTCCCGGTTTTCGGTCTTATCGCCCCGGCGCCATTCTGCGTTCCGCTTCCATCAGGTTGGTGAGGATGTCATTGATGCGCGTGAGGTGACCTTGGCCTTTGGATTTCAGCCAAGTAAGAACCCGCGGGTCGAGACGCACGCTGACGGGGACCTTCGGCCGGACGTCGCGCAGCCGCACCATGTGCGCCAACTGATCCTTGCTCAGGCTGGGAATGTCTTCGAGGTTGATGAGGGAGTCGTCGCGGGCCGTCTGGAGCCTGGCGGCGCGGCGCAACGCCCGCCGCTCCTGCTCATTCCACTGCCGCTTCTTGATATCTTCGGATTTCATGTTTTTCAGCCCTGCGGGCCGAGATGATGCGGATGATTTCTTCGCCATGCCAGTCCTCTCTATAAGCGTGAACGACGAGCAGCACGACGGCGGCAGCAGGCTCAATAGTCACGGCGCCGATGGCGTGCCAACGCGACTCCCCCGTCTCGTCGATACGGTCCAGACCCACCAGGCAGCATTCATCTTCGAATACCAGTGCCGCCATTTCGGATGAGATTCCGGCGTGCTTGCGCCGGTTCCTGCGGTTTTTCGCTTCCTCCCATTCGTATTTCACGACGTACATACATAGCGTAATACAGAGGGCGGAGGCGCGCAACCGTGCAATCGCGCGGAGGCGTCGGGCGGCGAGGGCTAGATTGGCCGTAGTTATGGGGTTTCCGGGCGCTTTCCGCCAACGAAGCGATCGCTGCTTCCAGCCGCGGCTCAGTAACAACGCAAGGACCGCTCCCTTACGGTCGCGGCTCTGAAACCCGAAACCCGAAACCCGAAACCCGGAGCAGGAAACTCCCGATTTTCGGTTTTCCGATCACGGTCTTCATGGCACAGTTGCACCCGACCGGCGGATTGACCCTGGATCGGATGTTTCAGGTGCTGGCCTACCAGGCGATTATCGATTAGCGGCCTGGTGCGGGTCCCTCTTCGACTATTCCAAGGCCTGGGAATAGGGATTTGAGGATCCCCGGATCATTGATGCGAAGAGGATGGAAAATCGGGAGGAGCGGGAAAGTCCCGGGCGGCAGCCGGCTGGGCGAATGGCCGCAGACGGAACGTGATATGGTATAACTGATATACCATACAGTCGGCTGCGTCATGCGGTTCCGGTTTAGCAAGAGCAAGAGCGAAGCTCTGCGGCGCAACCCGAAGCGGGGGATCGGCTTCGAGGAGGCGCAGGAGATCTTCGCGCGGCCCTACTATCAGGACGAACGCTCGGACGACCCGGAACAGATGCGCGTGATCGGCTGGGTTGGGGGCAGGCTGTACACGATGATCTGCGAGATCAGGGAAGATCGGTTGGGCGAATACTGCCACCTGGTGACACTGTGGCGGTCGACGCGCGAGGAGCGGGAATTGTATGAAGCAAACTCGTGAAAGCGGAAAGGCTCCCTCGGCAGAGGCCATCGCGCGAATGGCCGACCGGGGCGAAGACGTGTCGTGGTTCTTTACCAACCGCGGCAAGATGATGCGACCGGTCCGGCGGGTGAACGTGGATTTCGCGGCGGCGATGCTGGAGGAACTGGACGCCGCCGCGGCAGCGTTGAACGTGAGCCGGCAGGCGGTGATCAAGGCGTTCGTGCGCCAAGCGCTGGATCAGCATCACCTGGCGCAGTCGGTGCGCAAGGCGGGTTGAGGCTGCTGCGGACGGCAGGACCCAAGGTGCAGTGCAAGGGGTGCAGTGCATACTGTCCCGGTTTGCAAAGACGTTCTTGACGTCGAACCCACCGCGCGCCCCTGACAAGGAGCTAAAATAGGCGTTAATGTCGCAAGTGTCCGTAGTGCCGGGCCGAATCCTAATCGTCGATGACGACGAGCGTCAGCGCGCCGCGCTGTGCTCCATGCTCTCCGAGTCCACTTTTGAAACTCAGGTCGCTTCCGACGGGCTGGACGCGTTGGAACGCCTCGGGAACTTCAACGCCGACGTCATCGTCGCCGATCTGGTCATGCCCCGCATGGACGGCTTCGAACTGCTGCGCCAGCTCCAGGCCCAAGGCGACCTCACCCCGGCGATTGCCCTCACCGGCTTCGGCAGTATGGAAAAGGCGCTTTCCGTCATCCATGAGCTGCACGCCTTCTGGTTCCTCGAAAAGCCGGTCCAGCCGCGTCCCTTCAAGGTCCTCATCGAACGCGCCATTCAATTCAAGCGCAGTCTGCGGAAAACCTTCGAACTGCAGCGCGACCTCAGCCTGCGGGGCGTGCTCGGCGACCTGGTGGGCACCTCTCCGGCGATGCAGCACGTCTTCTGGCTCATCCGCCAGGTCGCACCCACTTCCGCCCCCGTTTTGATTTGTGGAGAGAGCGGCACGGGCAAGGAGTTGGTGGCCCGGGAGATCCATAATTACAGCCCCCGCGCGGATGGGCCTTTCGTCGCCATCAACGCCGCCGCGTTGCCCGAGACGCTGGTCGAGAGCGAGCTGTTCGGCCACGAAAAAGGCGCGTTTACGGGAGCCATGGAGCGTGCACCCGGTGTCTTTGAGCAGGCCCACGGCGGCACTTTGTTTCTCGACGAAATCGGCGCCATGGCGATGGCCACCCAGCCCAAGCTGCTGCGCGTTCTCGAAGACCTGCGCGTGCGCCGGCTGGGCGGTAAGCACGAAATCGCGGTCGATGCGCGGGTTCTCGCCGCCACCAGTCAGGATCTGGCGCAACATCTGCGCGAGGAACTGTATTACCGCTTGAGCGTGTTCCAGATCATGGTTCCGCCGCTGCGTGAGCATAAGGAAGATATTCCGCCGATCGCGGATGTCATGCTGCAGAATCTGAATATCAAACACGGCACGCGCGTCACCGGCATCGATGCCGATGTGCTGGAGGCTTTCCAGCGTTACGATTGGCCCGGCAATGTGCGCGAACTGCGCAATGTCCTCGAGCGCGCCGCGATCCTGGCGGGCGAAGGTTCCATCGGCCTCGGGGAACTCCCTGCTCCGGCCTTAGGTCTGACCCCAGGCCCCTACACCCGGCCGTCGCCCGGCGCCGATGGTCCACTGTTGCTGCGCCCCGGCAAGCCGCTCGTGAACATCGAGGAAACCTACATCCGGCTGACCCTCGAGCACGTCGGCGGCAATCGGAAACGCGCCGCCGAAATGTTGGGCATCAGCCTGCGGACGCTCCAAAACCGTATCGCCGCTCTGCGCGAAGTAGCCAAGACCGCCAGCCCCGGTTCGTGATCCGGTAGTGTAGTGTCTCAGTCAGGGATTGACAACGCCGGCCAGGCGTCGACAACGCCGGCCGGGCGTCGACAACGCCGGCCAGGCGTCGACACGAGTGTCGACGCGGCAGGCACGAGTGCCTGCGCCACATGCCTGCGCCACGGGCCTGCGCTGCGTGCCTGCGCCACGCGCCCGCGCCGCGGCCGCGCGGGAGCGATCCCAGTGAACGCTGATTTTCAGGGGTCTGTCAGCGGCCCGCCGGCGCGACGGTCAAAGCCGCGCTCGTGCCACGCGCGAAGTACTGCTGCTGCGAGAGATTCTTGTAGACCAGGCCCGCCACGCCCGACGCCACCGGGCCATTGATGCCCCGGCCGCCCGTCAGCAGCACGACCACCACCAGCTTGCGCCCGCCGACTTCGTTGAAACTGCCAAACCAGCCCAGATGCGTGCGCGCGTCGGAGCAGGTGCCGGTCTTGCCGAAGATCGGCTCGTTGGGATCGTAGCTGGCGCGCCGCGCCGTGCCGAAATCGGTGGCGCCGAGCATGCCCGGCTTCATCATCGGCACCGCCGCGCGGATGTCCAGGAAGCGCTTCACCCGCGGCGCGAAGTTCTCGATCTCGGCCTCGTTGCGCGGGTATTGCAGGTAGTACAGCGTTCCGCCGTTGGCAATCGAGGAGACCAGCGCCGCCAGTTGCAGCGGCGTAATGCCGATGGCCTCGCCGAAACTGGTCATCATCCCCACCGGAATCTCGCGCGGCTTCTTGTCCGGGAATATGCCCGGGCTCTCGCCCGTCAGGTCATAGCCCGCCTTTTCGCCCAAGCCGTACAACTTGCCGTAGTGATAAATCTTGTCGAAGCCCAGCTTCTCGCCCAGGTTGGCGAAGTACACATTGTTGGAGCGGGCGATGGCCGTGGTCAGGTCCATCGTCACCCGGCCCGATAGCCGCAGCCGCGTGTCCTTGTCGATCATCCCTTCACTCAGCGCCGCCAGGCTGGCGACCAGCTTGATCGTGGAGCAGGGCTGATAGGCTCCCTCCAGCGCCAGTTTCTGGTTCACCATGCTCAGAATGCGGCCCGTCGTCGGGTCGGCTACGACCACCGCCCCGTTGAATGGCCCGAGCGCGTCCACCGCCGCGCGCCGCACCTGCAGGTCTTCTCCATCGATGACGTCGCCGATCGTCGAGTCGGCGTAGGTCGGCACATCCCACGGGCTGACCGACCGTCTGACCCGCCTGGTCATGGCTTTCAGCGGCGTGCCCACACTGGCCCGGGCAGCCACTCTCAGCGCTGCCGCCGCTTTGGACCTGGGCTTGGCCTTGGCCCTGGTAGCCGTCGTTGCGAGCGCCGGCCGGGCGGTATCTTTCTTCTTTGTCTTGTGAGTCGTGGTCGTGGCCGCGGAGGCGCAAGACAGGCAGATGAGTGCGGTAAAAATGAATCCAACGAATCGCGTCATTATTCCGTCCTGGTGAAAGGATTCTCAAATAGCATATCGGACAGACGCTGCGGGCTTTTACCAAGCCGCGACCGAGAAGGAGCGGTCCCATTATCAGCCCTTTACCGAGCTGGGACCGAGAGGGAGCGGTCCAGCGAGCCGGTGTGAGCAGCCTCGCAGGACCAGTCCTCAACAAATCTCCTCTATTTTGTTGTATCTGCATGACATAAGTCAAGCGCCAAACTCAGCCCTCCGGCCCCGGGCCGGTCGCTGCTATCCGCGGTTGCCACCGTTTCAAGAGCCCGGCTCGCCGCCCGCGCGCCCCGGCGGGTGATCTCCATGCTCCGGCAGGCTGTCGGAAGAGCGGCCGCACTCTCCCGCGAACCTGTCAGAATGGGGACGGACCAGCTATGAAGATCTCGATGGGAGCGTGGTCGTTTACGTTCGGTCCGCACGCCGCCGCTCCCACAGCGCTCGCCGCCATTTGCGAGCGCCTGGCGCAGGCCGGCTATGACGGCATCGAACTGTGCGGTTTCCCGCCTCACGTGACCCTGGAGGCCTACCCCAGCGCCGCCGAACGCGCCCAACTGCGCCGCCTGCTCGCCGATTGCGGCCTCGGCGTCTCCGGCTATTCCGCCGACCTGACCTCCGTCAACCCGCTCGTGGCCGCCAACCGCGACCGCTACGTCGCGCTGTTCCGCCGCCTGCTCGACCTGTGCGCCGATATCGGCTCGCCCTTCATCCGCATCGACACCGTCGCCGCCCCCGGTTCGCTCGGCGACGAGGAGTACCACCAGGCCTTCCACCGCCTCGCCGACCTGTGGCGCGATTGCGCCGGCTTCGCGCGCCAGGCCGGCGTGGCCATCGTTTGGGAGTTCGAGCCGGGCTTCGTTTTCAATAAGCCGTCGGAGGTTCTGGCGCTCCACGATCGCGTGGGCCATCCCTGGTTTCAGGTTCTGTTCGACACCGCCCACGCCTACCTGTGCAGCGTCATCGGCGCCCGCCAGCACGGCCACCGCGAGGTGCTCGAGGGCGGCGTTTGCGAATTCCTCGACCAACTGAAAGGGCGCATCGGCGGCATCCATATCATCGACACCGACGGCACGCTCTACGGCGACGAGACCTCCATGCACCGCGCGTTCCACGCCGGCCTGATCCCCTGGCGCGTCGTCATCCCCAAGATGCTGGCCGTCTGCCCGGTCGAGTGGTGGTGCATCGACCTCTGCTTCTGCCCCGATGCCTGGGAACTCATCGCGCCCAGCCTTGCCGATCTCAAAGGCATGATCGCCGCCGCGGGCCAGCCCTAACCCGCCGGCTCCCTTCGTCGGGAGTCGTCGGATACAATCGACAGGTGGTGACAGGGTGTCCGGCCTGGGTGCAGGAAAGCGACGCGGCGCTGCTGGCGGATTTCGGCGGACCAGCCAGTCTCGAAGTTCACCGCGATGTCATGGCGCTGTACCAGGCTCTGGCCCGCGCTGGGATCGAGGGAGTCAAGAACCTCCATCCCGCCTATTGCACGTTGCTGGTCGTCTATGACCCGCTGCGCTGGGCGCCACAGGATTTGATCTCCAAGCTGCAAGCAGCGGCAGGGAGCGCGGCCGCCGCAACCCCGACGCCCCGTCAGATCGACGTCCCGATATGTTGCGAGGCGGAGTTCGCGCCGGATCTCGATCCGATTGCCGCGAGCGCGGGCTGGACCATCCAAACCGCCGTCGAGCGCCTCGCCGCGGCTACCTATCATGTTGCGTTCCTGGGCTTCGCGCCCGGCTTCCCGTATCTGCTCGGCCTGCCGCCGGAGCTGGCCGCGCCCCGGCTGGCGCGCCCGCGGGTCCGCGTTCCGGCCGGCAGCCTCGCGATCGCCGGCGCGCAAGCCGGCATCTACCCGGCGGAAACTCCGGGCGGATGGCGGCTGGTGGGCCGGACGCCGCTGCGGCTGTTCGAGCTTTCGCGCGAGCCGATGATCCTGCTCCTCCCGGGAGACGAAGTGCGCTTCACGATCATCGACCAGCGGCGTTTTGAAGAACTGGCGCGCGCATGACCCTGATCGAAGTGCAGGCTCCGGGCATGCAGACCACCGTGCAGGACCTCGGCCGGTGGGGCTTTGGCCAACTTGGCGTATCGGCCTGCGGCGCGGCGGATGCCATGGCGCTGCGCATCGGCAACCGGCTGATCGGCAATCCGGATCGGGCCGCCGCCCTGGAAATGACGCTGCTGGGCGGACGCTTTCTCTTCCGTGGCGACGCCTGGCTGGCTCTGGTGGGCGCCGATTTCGCGGCCACGCTCGATGGCGTCCCGGTCCCCTTGTGGACGCCCTTCCAGGCCGCTGCCGGACAATCGCTCCGGCTCGGCGGAGCACGGGCCGGAGCGCGCAGCTACCTGTGCGTCCGGGGCGGCATTGAGGCGCCCGAAATCCTGGGCAGCCGTTCGACCCATCTCCCCAGCCGCATCGGCGGATTCGCCGGCCGGGCGCTGATGAAAGGCGATCTGCTGCCGATCGGCGACCCGCCGCCGGCTCTCCCGCCACTCGAGATCAGACCCGGCGTGCTCGCGCAGCTCCGCCCCGCCTCTGCGGTACTGCGCATCACCGCGGCTGCGCACAGCGCGAGTTTCCCCGACTCGAGCCGAGCCGCTTTGCTCGCCGAATCCTGGAGCGTGCAAACGGACTCGAGCCGCATGGGCCTGCGGCTTTCCGGCGCGGCTCTGGCGGCTCCGCTCGGCGGCTCCATGACCACCGCGGGCGCGCCGCTGGGCGCAATTCAGGTGCCGCCTTCGGGCGAGCCGGTGATCCTGTTTGTGGATCACCAGACCACCGGCGGCTACCCGATCATCGGCTGCGTGATCTCGGCCGATCACTGGCGCATCGGCCAATTGCGGCCGCGCCAGACGGTCCGTTTTGAGCTAGTGTCCTTCGACGACGCGCGCCGGCTGCTGCTCGCCCAGGAGGAATTATTGCGCGCGGAGATTCTCGGCCTATGAAATCGATCGATCTGAATTGCGACCTGGGCGAGCGGGAAGATCTGGCGCCGGAGGTCCAGGAGCAGCTTCTGGCCTGTGTCACATCGGCCAACATCGCCTGCGGCGCGCATGCCGGCAGCGCGGACTTGATGCGGCTGACAGTCCGGCAGGCGCTGCGGCGCGGCGTCGCGATTGGCGCGCATCCCGGCTATCCCGACCGCCAGCATTTCGGGCGGCTCGAAATGGGCCTGCCGCTCGATGAGCTGGAGTCGAGCCTCGAACAGCAGATTCGAAGCTTGATGCGCATCGCCGTCGAGGAAGGAGCCCACCTGCGCTACGTGAAGCCCCATGGCGCGTTGTACAACCAGGCCGCGCGCGACGAGCGATTGGCCGCCGCGATCGCGCGCGCCGTGGCGCGAGTCCGGCCCGATCTGTGGCTGGTGGGACTGACCGGCTCGCAGATGCTCACGGTGTGGAAGGATGCCGGATTCCGCGTCGCGGCGGAAGCGTTCGCCGACCGCCAATATGAGCCCGACGGCACTCTGCGGGCGCGGATTCACACCGGTTCTTTGTTGCACGATCCCGCCGCGGCAGCAACGCAGGCGCTGCAGATCGCGCTCCACGGCGAGGCCGTCGCGTGGAACGGGTCCATCGTCCGCATCCAGGCCGAGACGCTCTGCATCCACGGCGACAACCCTGGCGCGGTGGCCATCGCGCGCGCCGTGCGGCGGCGGCTCAAGCAGAGCGCTGTGCAAGTTTGCCCATGGCATTCCGGGGCCGGACTCGGTTAGTCTGGACTTGGAGGAATGGCCGAGCGGTTTAAGGCGGCGGTCTTGAAAACCGTTGTACCCGGAAGGGTACCGGGGGTTCGAATCCCTCTTCCTCCGCCATCTTTTTGACGACTGCGCCGCTGGACCGGCCCGCTTGCCAACCCCTGATTTTCCTCGACTGCAAAAACTCCGCCGACAGACCCCCAAGAGCACCGCAGGGCTGGAGTAGGATAGTCGCCATGATGTCCCGAATTCATCCTCTTGCCGGCCCATCCATGCCGCGAATTCTCTGCGCCGGATTAGTGTTTGCCGCCTCCTGCGCCGCCGCCGGCATCGGTCTCGATGGCCTCGTTCCGATAGGGCCGGTCGCAAGCTACACCAAAGTGAGCGATGGAATTCTAGTGAGTTGCAGCGACCATTCGCAGGTCCGGCTTCAGGTACTCGCTCCCGATCTGGTCCGCGTCCGCGCTTCCTTTGGAACGGCGTTGCCGGAGCGCGATCACTCCTGGGCCATCGCCAAGACAGCTTGGGACACTCCCAAGTGGAGCGTCAAGGAAGCTATCGGAGAGATACTGCTGACTACGGAAGAATTGGAAGTTGCGCTTCACCGTACTCCTTTGTTGATTAAATTCCGCGACGCTAAAACACATCGCGCCATCAACTCCGACCAGGTGCCGATGATGCACGATCCTTCTTCCGGCGCGGTCGCCGCCGCCAAGCGGCTAGGCTTTGAAGAGCACTTTTACGGGCTCGGAGAGAAGGCTGCGCGGCTCGACAAACGCCGCGGCCAATTTACTATGTGGAACTCCGATACGCCGGCCTATCACGAAGGCACCGATCCAATCTACCAGGACATTCCGTTCTATCTCGGTTGGCAGGAGAGTACGGCCTACGGTATCTTCTTTGACAATAGCTTCCGTACTCAGTTTGATTTTGGTTCCAATCTGCAGGGCTACACCATATTCTTCTCGGACGGCGGCGAGATGAACTACTACTTCTTCTGGGGGCCGTCGATCAAGAAGATCTTAGGTCGCTATAGCGACCTGACGGGCCACTTGCCCATGCCGCCCAAGTGGGCGCTAGGCAATCAGCAGAGCCGCTGGAGCTATTTCCCCGCTAGCATCGCCGAGCAGGTAGTCGCCAAGTACCGTGCGGAAGACCTGCCGCTGGATGCGCTGCATCTCGACATTCATTACATGAACGGATACCGCGTTTTTACATGGGATCCGCAGCGCTTCCCGGATCCGTCGGCATTCACGGATAAGTTAAAGAAGCAAGGCGTGAAGGTTGTAGTGATCGTCGATCCCGGAGTCAAATACGAGCCGCCTGCCGCGCCCGTCGAGGCCCAGTCCGCGGTGACATACCCGGAACTGGCCGCTCAGGATAAGTCGTACTACGTGTATAACCAGGGCGTTGCCGGAGACTACTTTCTGAAGCGCAAGAGCGGCGACTTATGGGTCGGGAAGGTGTGGCCCGGCGATGCCGTGTATGTCGACTACACGCTGGACGCCGCCGCGCATTGGTGGGGCGGGTTGTTCCGAGCCTATACCGATCACGGCGTCGCGGGCATCTGGACCGACATGAATGAGCCATCCGATTTCATCGACCAAACCGGCAAGACACAAATGGATGTTGTTACGTATGACAATGGGACGCACTCGACCTATGCCCAGAACCGCAATCTATTCGCACTGGGCATGGCTCGCGCCACCTACGAAGGACTGCTGAAATTGCGGCCGAATGAACGGCCATATGTCATCACCCGCGCGGGGTATGCCGGAATTCAACGCTACTCCACCATGTGGACCGGGGACAATACGACGACCTGGGACGCACTAGCTCTGAGTATCCCGATGTATGAAACGCTGGGGCTCTCCGGCGAGCCATTTATCGGCGGAGACATTGGCGGATTCATAGGTCGTGCGGAGCCCGAGTTAATGACGCGCTGGTACGAGGTAGGCTTCCTTACGCCCTTCTGCCGCAACCATGCGGAAGTCACCGGATACGACCACGAGCCGTGGCGCTTTGGCAGTTACTACGAAGGAATCATTCGTAAGTACCTGAAGCTGCGCTATCGTCTATTGCCGTTCCTATACTCGGAGTTGGAAGAGGCGCACCGGACCGGCATGCCGGTGTTCCGTCCGCTGCTGCTGAACTATCAGAGCGACTACAATACGCTATCCATCGACGATGAATTTATGGTGGGTACGGAGCTTCTCGCCGCGCCGATTCTGCGGCCGGCCCAGAGCAGCCGGCGGGTCTATCTGCCGGAAGGAACCTGGTATGACTTCTGGACCGGCAAGCTGATTCATGGCGGGGATATTCAGGCCGAGGCTCCGCTGGAGACGGTTCCGCTGTATGTGCGCGGCGGCTCGATCCTGCCGATGGGTCCGGAGATGAACTATGTCGGTGAGAAGACCGGCGCGCTGAGCTTCACGATCTTTCCCGATGCGCAAGGTCAGGCGCATTTGTCTCTGTATGAGGATGACGGGGTCAGCCAGGCGTATCTCAAGGACGGGTTCCGCCGGACCGTACTCAGTTATAAGACCGCGGCCGCGGGAGCGGAAATAGAGATCGGCGCTCCACAAGGGACATATCAGGCTGGAGCGCGCCCGCTGATATTCACCGTGCAGTCCGCGCGTTCAGGCATGGCAACAGCGCTGGTCGATGGCGCGGCTTTACCGCAGCGGGAAGCAGGCGGCGCAGGGAGCGGCTGGTGGAAGAGTGGAACGTCCGTCTCGATACAAATTGACGACGACGGCCGGGCGCACAAGATAGAGCTGCGATAACGGGGTTAGGGGTTGAGGCGTTCGAGGGCGCCGTTTTTGGAGAGGCGGAAGCGCTGGCCACGCCATTCGACGGTATGGCCGGTGAAGGCGCTGAGCCAGACCGCGAAAGCCCACAGATCCCACAGCGGGGCGAGCGGTGACAACAGCAGCGCGAGCAGGCTTTCCAATGCGAAGAAGCCGCACACGATGGCCATGGCGAGGCGGGCGGCGAGGAGCGTGAAGGCGAGGCTCCACAGGCCGCAGGCGAAGGCCAGGGCGATCCACACTCCGGCGTGGGTGAGGGGCAGGCCGAGGAAGCCGCCGCCGCGGGAGGCGCGGATGGTGCGGGCCCAGCGGAGCTGGTGCTTCCAGACGTTCAACCAGGAGGGGCGGGATAGATCGGTTTGGACGACGACCTCGGAGATGACGGCGCGGCCGCAGAGGGAGGTGATGCGTTTGGCGAGCTGGTAGTCGTCGGCGATGAAGCCGGCAACGGGCTCGAAGCCGCCGGCGCGCGCGAGATCGTCGCGGCGGAAGCAGAGGGTGGAGCCGAGGCCGAATTCGCGAACGCCGACGAGGGGCGCGACGAGGGTGCTGGGGACGAAATCGACGACGATGCCGAAGGCTTCCCAGACGCCGGGGACTGAGCGCGCGGTGGCGCGGTAGGGGCAGGTGACGAGGCCCGCCTTGTCCATGATGAGGCGGGCGGCGAGGCGGCGGAGGTAGTCGGGCGGAACGCTGATGTCGCTGTCGTTGACGACTAGGACGGGATGGCGGGCTTCCTTCAGAAGATCGATCAGGACGCCGACCTTGCCGTTGGGGGTCGCGGTTTTACACTCCAGGAGGCGGATGGAGACGCCAGGATGGGCCGTGATGAGGGCGCGGATGGCGGGGACAGCGGGGTCGTCGAAGGAGTGGACGCCGAAGAGGATTTCAAACTCGGGGTAATCCTGGGTGGCGTGGCTGGCGATGGCGTGCTCGAAGCCGGAGTCGAGGCCGCGGACGGGCTTCAGGATGGAAATGGCAGGCAGGGAAGCAGGCTCGGGGCGAGCGCGGACGAGGCGCGATTCGAGGCGATAGAAGAGCGCCGCGAGGATCGCTACGATCTGGTAGGCGAGGGCCAGGAAGCCGAGGATATAGACGGCGATAGTCAGTAAATTGACAGCGATGGTCACTGGATTGACGGCCGAATGGACGAGGGGCAGCCAGGGGACTACTGCGCCAGCAGAACTACCCCGCCGGCTACGAGGATAGCACCAGCCCAGCGGCGCAGCTCGATATGTTCATGCAAGACGAGGCGCGCGAGGAGGGTGTCGATGGCGATGCTGGCGGCGCTGGCGGGGACGGCGAAGCTGAGCGGGGCGATGCGCAGGAGCTGGGTGAAAGAGAAGAACGAAATGGCCATGAAGAAGATGGAGAGGGGGAGTTTCCAACGGCGGCCATTGGCGTTGCGCATGCCGTGGCTTTGGAGGAGATCGGCGCAGACGGTGCCGCCGACGATGCCGCTGAGGTAGATCCACTTCATGACTTGGTCACCAGCGAAGTGGGGACAGCGGTCTCGGATTGCGGCTTAGGAGAGGGGACGGTGGGAGGGCTATTGTGCTCGGTGAGGCCGGTGAGGGCTGCGCCGAGCATGATCAGGACGGTGCCGATCCAGCCGCGGGCGGGGACGCGTTCCTGAAAAAAGTAGACGCCGGCGAAGGCGCTGAGGACATAGCCGACGGCGGAAATGGGGACGACGAAGCTGAGGTCGGCCATGCCGAGCAGCCACATGCGGAGCAGCATCCAGGCGCTGAGGACGGCGATGCCGAGGACAGCGACGGGCTGGAGGATGGAAGCGATGATGCCGGCCTCGGGCGGGGCGTAGAGCATGGCCTGCTTGAGGATGACGTTGCCGGCGACGTTGGCGAGAACGACGACGAACGTGAGCGACCAGAGGCGCAGCTTCATCAGTCGCCGTGGGCCATGGCAGAGGCGGATTGGCGGCGTTCGTCGGCGACAAAGCGCTTGCGCTTTTGGCGCAGGGCGAGGTACGAGCGGGCTTCCTTGTAGAGGCGCTTGCGATCGGCCGAGTCGAACAGGGCGCGGCGGACGATGCGCCAGGCGGCCTTGGGGCGGAAGTAGTACTCGCCGTAGAAGCGTTCGACCCACTCGACGAGCTCGGCGTGATCGAGGCCGGGATAGATGAGATTGGGGAGCTGGTGGCCGGACTCGTCGGTCATGGCGGCGTCGAGCTGGATCAGGCCGTTCTTCTTGGCGTAATCGTAGAACTCGGTGCCGGGATAGGGCGCGGCGAGGGAGACCTGGATGGTTTCGCAGTCGAGGTCCTTGGCGAAATCGATTGTCTTGCGAACCGATTCGCGGGTTTCGCCGGGCAGGCCGATGATGAAGTCGCCGTGGACGGTGAGGCCGATTTTATGGGCGTTTTTGGCAAAACGGCGGCCCATGTCGACGGTGGCGCCCTTCTTGATGTTTTTGAGGATCTGCTGTTCCCCGGACTCAAAGCCAACGATCAAGAGACGGAAGCCAGCGTCCTTCATGGCGCGGAGCGTGTCCTCGTCGGTGGTGACGCGGGAGGTGCAGGAGAAGGTGAAATTGAGTTTCGCGAGCTTGTTGCAAAGCTCGATGGTGCGCTCGCGCTTGTAGTTGAAGGTGTCGTCGTCGAAGAAGATTTCCTTAAGGCCGGGGAAATTGTCGATGGCCCAGCGGCACTCATTCACGACGTCGTCGGAGGAGCGCAGGCGCCAGCGGTGGCCGGAATGGGTTTGCGGCCAGAGGCAGAAGGTGCACATGGCCGGGCAGCCGCGGGTGGTGTAGAAGGAGATGTAAGGGTGCTTGAGGAAGGGGACGTTGTAGCGCGTGAAATCGAGGTCGCGCTTGTAGACTTTGGTGACCCAGGGGAGTTCGTCGAGGTTCTCGATGTAGCCGCCTTCGGGGTTATGGACGAAGGTGCCGTCGGGGCGGCGGAAGCTGACGCCGGGCAGCTCGTCGAGCGTCTTCTCGCCTTTGGCGTAGGCCACGATCTGGTAATCGAACTCGCGGCGGACAATGAAGTCGATGACGGTGTTGGAGAGGACTTTCTCGGGTTCGATGGTGACGGGCGGGCCGACGAAACAGACCTTGAGGCGCGGGTTGAGGTCCTTCATCATCTGCGCCATGCGGACATCGACGTCGAAGCCGGGGGTGGAGGTGAACAGGACGAGGAGCTCGAAGTCGCGGGCGATCTGGACGCTCTGGTCGATGGAAACGCCTTGGGCGGTGGCGTCGAGGACCTTGGAATCGGGGAGCATGCCGGCCGGGTAGCAGAGCCAGACGGGGTACCAGTAGGATTCGATTTCGCGGGTGGCGGGCCAGCGCGAACCGGCGCCGCCGTCGAAGCCCTCGAACGAGGGTGGATTCAAGAAGAGTGTTCGCATAAAATGCCCAATTCCCCAGACGGGTATCCCAGGCGGGAGACCGCCGCTTTCTTCAGTCTATCAGGACAGCTTCTAGCCCGCCTTTATCCCGCCGCCTGACGCAGGGCCGCGAGGCGGCGCAGGCGGGATTTGGGGCTATCGAGGCTGAACGAACGGGCGTCGCCGAGCTGGGTGCGGACATATTCCTCGGTATTCTTGATTGCGGCATCCAGATCCTTATTCCGTTGGATGAAGTTGAAGCAGACGATGGATTCAGAAGCCGGGTCGTAGTCCCAGAGGCCGACGAGGCGGCCACGGTCGAGAATGGCGTGGCAGGGCAGGTCGGCGAGGCTCGAGAGGGAAGCCGGGCCGTGGGCCAGTTCCAGGGAACGGTCGAGGTCGGCGGGGTCCATGAGGCTGCGGTGGTCGCGGCGCAGGAGGACCAGGGAATCGAGGCTAGATACGAGGCGGTAGACGGGGTCGGCGGGGGGCTTGAATGACCACAGGGCGTCGAGGTCGTGGGGAAAAAGCAGGCGATCGGAGCCGGTTTCCAGAGGGACGAGACCGAGTGACGCCAGGGCCTCCGCGGCGGTCTTGACGCCGAGCCCGGAAAACCACTGGAATTCGGCCGGTGTGGCCGGGCCAATCCATTGAAAATACAGGCGGGCGAGGGCAGTGTAGGCCTCCGCGGAGGAGAGCTTGCAGTTTTTCAACGGGTTAGGATTCCAGAGCGCGTAGCGGTAGCGCTGCTGGTCCAGGCGGCCGTTGGTGGGCAGGCGGCGGATGTGGCCGGAGACCTGCAGGCGGTCGAGGGCCAAGGGCAGGGTAGAGGCGAGGCCCTTTCTCCGGCCGTCCGCACCGAGGCTGCGGGCCTTGGGGCCGACTGTGGCGCGGATCCGGTCGGGCTCGGCGGGACCGTTCTTGAGAGCCAGCAGAACGGCGTCGCAGAGGGCGTCGACTTCCTTGGGGGTGACACCGAGCTTGAGGGCGAGCTTCATTTCGCCGTCGCCGGCGGCAGCGGCGAGGGTGAGCGCGAGGGCGTAGTCGGAGGCCGGCAGGACGTAGGTGCAGGAGCGGGCGGCGGGGAGTTCGTGGATCTCGACGGCGGCGACGGCAGCGTCCACGGCCTCGCGGGAGAGGCCGGCGCGGGCGTGGAGGGTGAGATAAGGGCCGGCACCGGCGACCGAACGGGCCCATCCGGCGCGGGCGAGAACCGCGGCGGGCGTGGCGCTCGCGAGAGGTTCGAGCAGACCTTGCTTATGCGCCCACCAGGCGCGCAGGAGTTCGGGGGTGACGGATTGCCGGGGCATGGAAGACCAGACCAGTGTAGTGTCTCAGGCGAGGATTGACAACGTCGGTCGAGCGTCGTGTCGACGCGGCAGGCACGAGTGCCTGCGCCACGTGCCTGCGCCACGGTGAGTGGCCGGTGATTGTCAAAGAATCTGCGAGAGATGACACTAGCACGAGTTCAAACGGCGAGGAAGTTGGGGCGGCGGGGCGAACTGCCGGGATGGGATTGGTTTGGATTGCGGATGGCTTGGACCAGAGACAGAGCGGAATGTCTAAACCGCATGGGGCTGCGTCCGCCGCTCCGGGCGCGTCCGGCGCCGGACAGAACTGGAGTGCGGGATTAACAACATTCGCGTGTAGAATGGGACATGTTCCAGGGGTTGCCCGGCGATTGCGGGCAGGGCGGGGAAGTCCGAAAATGCGAGCGGTAAACGGCTTGGTCACGGCGGCTCTGGCGATTGTGCCTTTGGCGCTGCTGGTCGATCAACTCGGTGCGTCGCATCGACCGGCCGGCGAGGCGCCGCCGCTGGCCGGCAGCCCGGCGGGCCTGGTCATCGACTACCCTGCGGAAGGCTCGATCTTTCCGCCCGACATTCTGCCACCGACTTTTCTGTGGCACGATCCGAGCGAGAACGTCTCCCACTGGCAGATCGAGGTCACGTTCGGCGATGGCTCGCGCCGCATGCGGGTGCGCTCCCAGGGCGAGCGCATGAGCGTCGGCCCGATCGACGAGCGCTGTCTCAACGCCGGCGGCATCCGGCCCGAACTGACGCCGGAGCAGGCCTCGACGCACACCTGGAAGCCGGATGAAGAGATCTGGGCGGCGATTAAGAAGCACTCGGTGAAGGCGCCCGCCACGGTGACCATCACCGGCTACCTCGACGAGAAGCAGAAGCAGGAAGCCTCGCGCTCCCAGGTCACGCTGCAGACGTCGCCGGATCCGGTGGGCGCGCCGATCTTCTATCGCGATGTGCCGCTGATTATGGTGCAGGGGGAGCGGGGCGTGATCAAGCCCCTGCCGGAGTCCGCGACCAAGCTCATCACCTGGCGGCTGAAGGACATCGGCACGCCTGGGAGCCGGGCCCTGATCGCGGGTTTCCCGACCTGCGCCAACTGCCATTCGTTTTCCACCGACGGCAAAACCATCGGTCTGGACGTAGACGGGCCGCAGAACGACAAGGGGCTATACGCGATCGTCCCGCTGCTGAAGGAAACTTCGATCCGCAGCGAAAACGTGATCAAGTGGAACTCGTTCAAGACGGAGAATGCGACTAAGCGGTTCGGGTTCATGTCGCAGATTTCGCCGAACGGGCAGTACGTGGTGACCTCGATCGAGAACCCCGGGACGCATGTCCGCGGCCTCGACGACCGGTTCTACAACGCGGGCTACAAGAACCTCGCCTTCGGACAGGTGTTCTACCCCACGCGCGGCATTCTGGCGTGGTACAGCAAGGCTACGGGGAAACTCCAACCGCTGCCGGGCGCGGACGACCCGCGCTACGTGCAAGCCAGCGCGGTGTGGAGTCCCGACGGCAAGTACCTGCTGTTTCTGAAGGCGGAAGCGCGCGAGCCGTATCCGGAGGGCGCCAAGGAGTCGCAATTCGCCAACTCTCCGGAAGAGACGCAGATCCAGTACGACATCTACCGGGTCCCCTTCAACGACGGCCAGGGCGGGGTGGCGGAGGCGGTCGCCGGGGCCTCGCGCAACGGGAAGAGCAACTCCTTCCCCAAGGTTTCTCCGGATGGGAAATGGATCGTCTACGTGCAGGCCCACAACGGCCTGCTGATGCGCCCGGACAGCGAACTGTATATCGTCCCCGCCGGCGGCGGCACGGCGCGGCGATTGAACTCGAACGCGGCGCCGATGAACTCCTGGCACAGTTGGTCGCCCAACGGCCACTGGCTCGTGTTTTCCTCGAAACGCCGCGGGCCGTACACGCGAATGTACCTGACGCACATCGACGCCGCGGGCAACGACAGTCCGGCGATCGTGATTGACGACGCGACCGCGGCCAATCGCGCGGTAAACATCCCCGAGTTCGTGAACATCCCGATGGATGGTCTGATGAAAATCGACTCGCCGGCGACGGAAGCTTACCGGCTGTTCGACGTCGCGCTGGACCTGGCAAAGAAGGGCCAGTACGCGGAGGCGATCGCCGAGTGGAAGACGATCCTGCAGCTCGACCCCGAACAGTCGAAGGCCGAGTACAACCTGGGCGTCGCGTTATCCGAGACCGGGAAGCCCGAGGAGGCCGTCGAATATCTGAAGAAGTCCCTGGCGCTGAATTGGGAAGATGCCAACGCCCACAGCAACCTGGGCGTTCTGCTGATCAAGCTGGGCAAGATGGACGAGGCGATTCCGCACCTCGAAAAAGCCCTGGCAAACAATCCTAACGACGCCAAGGCGCGCAGCAATCTGGGGGCCGTGCTGGCCGAAAAGGGCCGCACCGACGAGGCGATTGTGCACCTTGAGCAGGCCCTCCAGGAGAATCCGAAGGACGCCGATGCCCATAACAACCTGGCGGTCGCCCTGGCCCGGTCGGGCAAGCTGGACGAAGCGATTCCGCATTTTGAAAAGGCGCTTGAGGCCGACCCCAACTCGGTGGAACTGCATTCCAACCTGGGGCGGGTGCTGGCGCAGAAGGCGCGCTTCGACGAAGCGATTCCGCATCTCGAGAAAGCGCTGGCGGCCAATCCCAACGCCGCGGATCTGCAGTTCCATCTGGGGCGCGCGCTGGCCGCGAAGGGCCGGCTGGACGAGGCCATTCCGCATCTCGACCAGGCCCTGGCGGCCAATCCGAAATCGGCTGAGGCGCATTACTTCCTGGCGCGCGTCCTTTCGTCGCGGCGCCGGCTCGACGAGGCGATTTCGCATTTCGAACAGGCGCTGGCGATCGACCCCGGCCTGGCCGAGGTCCACAATGATTTCGGATTCGCCCTGATTTCGAAGGGCCGGCCGGACGAGGCGATCGCGCATTTCGAAAAGGCCGTCGCGCTGGCTCCCGGGTATGCCAACGCCCATTACAATCTGGGGAGCGCCTTGTACGACTTTCGCGGCCGGACGGCGGAAGCCATCGTCCAGTGGCGCGAGGCCCTGGCCATTCAGCCCAACCATTTGCTGGCACTCAACCGCACCGCCCACGTGCTGGCCACCAACCCCGACGCGGCGGTGCGAAACGGTTCCGAGGCAGCCGCACTGGCCGAGCGGGCGGTGCAATTGTCGGGTGGCCGCGATCCCGTGTTTCTCGATACGCTGGCCGCCGCCTACGCCGAGTCGGGCCGGTTCCCGGAAGCTGTCCAAACGGCGCGCCAGGCGCTGGAATTGGCCACCCAGCGTCACGACCAGGGTCTGGCGGACGCTGTGAGTGCCCGAATCGCGCTGTACGAAGCCAAGACGCCCTTCCGGGAGAAGCAGCAGATGCTCTCTTCCGGGTCCTAGAACGGACACTCGCCGGGCGGGCTGGCATCACAAGAAATAGATACTAAGGAGTCGAAAGCCACAGCCCCGGGCGCGGCGCCGCATCAGGGCGGCGTCGATTCCTGCGCCACCGATCGGCGTTACTGTTGACGCCGTTTTGAGCCCGTGTCCGGGACCGGACTGCCTGACGACTCTGTCCTGGGGCGCCGAACAGCCAAGCCCGATTTGGCTCCGGAAGGCCCTTCTGGACAGACCCGGAATCATCCATACTCTTCCGTCCGGGGAGTATTCCGATTTCAGTAGGGATCTACTGATTTACGGATTTACATTTAATAAATAAGTCTATATTTTTCAATAACGTACAATTGATGCAACGGTTGCGAATCTGGCGCAAAATTAATTTGCAAAAGGGCTTGAAAGGCGGTGGGTAGTGGAATATATTAGCCCTAGCATTTTTCTACGGGAGGCCCGTGCTTTGTCTCCCGGAATTGAGTAACTCCAAGATGAGAAGGGGTCACAAACCAGTTATGAAGATATGGATTAGGGTCCTCGTCGGACTCGCGCTGGTGATGCTGGTGGCTTCGAGCCTTCCGGCACAGCAGATTTCCGCGACTCTGACGGGTATTGTTTCCGATCCTTCGAATGCGGTTGTCCCGCAGGCGCAAATCAAACTCCGCAACGAGTCGTCCGGCTCCGAGCGCGTAACCGTAACCAACAACGAGGGGTATTTCACCTTTGCCTCTTTGGACGTCGGCGACTACACCTACGAGCTGACGGTTACGGCCAAGGGCTTTTTAACCTATAAGGCGCCCGGAATCGCCCTCAGCGGCGGTGAGAAGCGCAACGTCAACGTAACGTTGAAAGTCGGCAGCACGACCGAGGTCGTCGAGGTCACGGGTGTGGCCGACACCCTGGTCCCGCAGGACTCGGGCGAAAAGTCGGCCATGCTGACCCACAAAGAACTGGACAACTTCGTCGAGGTGGGCAGCAACGCGGCCGAATTCATCAAAATGATGCCGGGGTTCAATATCCAGAACGGCACGAAGAACGCTGCGAACTACACCGGTGAGACCATCGGCATCAACGCCAACGGCGACGCCGGCAGCATGAGCCCGCTGAACAACGCCTATTCCTACAATGGGTTGCCCAGTAATTCGCTGGACATCACCGCCGACGGCGCGCACGTGTCGGACCCGGGTTGCAACTGCGACACGCCGGTGAATCCGAATACGGACATGATCTCCGAGCTCAAGGTCGTTACGTCGAATTTCAGTGCCGAGAACCAGAAGGGTCCGGCCGTGCTCAGTTCCGTCGCCAAATCGGGCGGCAAGGACTTCCACGGTGAAGCCTACTTCTCCGCCAGGAACTACGTGATGAACGCCAACGACTCGCAATTCAACGACGAAGGCGCGTCCCGGCCGGAGAATAAGTACTACTATCCGGGCGGCAACGTGGGTGGCCCCGTGTTCATCCCCGGCCATTTCAACAAGAATCGCGAGAAGCTGTTTTTCTTTACCGGCTACGAATACTTCTACCAGGTGCTCGACACCGGCATCCTGCACGCCACGGTTCCGCTGCCGGATATGCTCACCGGCAATTTCTCGCCTGCGGAAATGGCCAAGCTCGGCACCATCACTGCCGCGGGCGTCGCTCCCGGAGAGCTCAACGCGGCGGCCCAGGCGAAGTACGGGGGCTACATGATCCCGGCCGCGCAGATCGACCCGAACATGGTCGCTCTCGCCAAGTTGTATCCGGCCGCGAATGCCGATCCAAACTCGACTGGCGGCTACAACTATGTGCAATCCGAAATTTTCAATGAGAACAACATCCAATGGATGTCACGCGTGGATTACAACATCAGCGACAACACGAAGTTGTACTTCCGCTATAACATGCAGCGCGAAACGCAGCAGTTCCCGGTCGGCCTGTGGTGGCGCAATGGCGACCAGGTGCCGTATCCGACGCCGGTCCTGGGCAAGAATAAGTCCGACTCCTACACGGCCTCGCTGACTCACGTCTTCAGCCCATCGATGACCAACGAGTTCGTCTTCGGCTACACCTTCGTCGGCTTCCCGAACGTCTTCTCGGATCCGTCGAAGGTCGACCGCACGAAGGTGGGCTACACGTACACCGGTCTGTTCAACAACGGCATCAAGCAGATCCCGTCGTTCGGCGGAAATGGCGGGAATGGGGAAGCCGCGTTGGTCTTCAATCCGAGCGGATTCGAAATCGGCGGCGCCAGTCAGGGGCTGTATGCCGACAAGTGGATGCCCAGCCTGAGTGACACTGTCACCAAGGTCTTCGGCACGCACACGCTGAAAGCGGGCTTCTATTGGGAGTGGATCCGGAATGCGCAACCCGGTAATCCCGACGGCAACGGGCATGCCCAGTTTGTCAGCCCGGGCAACATTAACACAACGGGCGATTCGTACGCCGACATGATGGTCGGCATGTTCTCGAGTTACGACGAGGCGAGTTTCACCACGATGCACGACATCGCCTACAACACGTATGAAGGTTTCGTGCAGGATTCATGGAAAGTGAACAAGAAACTCACGCTCGATCTTGGTATACGCATTTCCCACTTCCAGGCGTGGTATGACCGGATCGGCGACGGCTTCTCGATCTTCAACCTGGCCAACTATAATCCGTCCGCCCCGGCGTCGGCCTATAGCGGTTTCGAGTGGAACAAGCGCGATCCCAGCGTTCCCTTGGGAGGCTTCCCGACCCGCGGCGCATTCTACGCCCCGCGTTTCGGCCTGGCCTACGACGTATTTGGCAAGGGCAACACGGTCATCCGCGGCGGCTGGGGCCGGTTTTACTATCACTCCGGCCAGTTCACGGCCGGTCTTGATGCGGCCCAGGGACAGGTCAGCGCGACGATTAATCAGAGCACGGAAAACGGTACACCGATATACATGTCAGACTTGACCTCCGTCCCGCTCAGCCTTGCGGCAGCCGGCGCGGCGGCGGTGAACTCCAAGGACGACAAGGAGCCCTACACCGACAGCTACAGCTTCACGATTGCGCAGCGCCTGCCGTGGTCGACCCTAATGGAGGTCGCTTACGTCGGCAACACGAGCAACGATCTGCTGAACCAGACTTCTGTAGGTACGAACATCAACCTCATTCCGGTGGGGGCGATGCTGGCCAGCGCGAATGGCGGCGTCGATCCGAATAGCCTGAACTCCAACGCCTTCCGGCCGATCGCCGGTTTCGGGGACCTCCCGATTATAGGCAACAACCTGTCCTCCAACTACAACTCGTTGCAAGTGACGTGGTTGCGGTCCAAAGGCCGTTACAACATCAACGCCAACTACACCTATGGCAAGACCCTGGGTAACACGTCCGCCGAGGGCGATCAGTTCAACGTCAATGACAACTATGGCATCCTGGGATTCGATCGCCGGCAGGCCTTCAACCTGGCCTACTCGATCGAACTGGGAAATCCACTGCATGGCAACAAGGTGGCTGGCGGAGTGGTCAACGGCTGGCAGCTTTCCGGTCTCGTGCAGATCGCAAGCGGTGCCGACCTGACGGGCGGTGGATCGATAGGCTACAACCTCAACAGCGCCGTCATTCCGGGCAGCATCAGCACAATTAATCCCAACGGCATTCAGATCAGCAACGTCTCTATGCTCGGCACGCCCGATATCTCGCTCCAACCGTACTTGACGTGCAATCCGACGTCCAACCTGGGGCCGCACCAGTACATCAATGGGAGTTGCTTCGCGGCGCCGACGACAATCGGCGAGAACGGTCCCAACGTGATTCCGGCGATCTACGGACCTGCCTTCTTCAACTGGGATATGGGGTTATTCAAGAACTTCCAGATCGGTGAGAAGAAGAAGATCCAGATCCGCGCCAACGGCTACAACTTCCTGAACCATCCGCTGTGGTCTTTCCCCGGCGGCAGCAACACGACCCTTAACTACACCCAGGCGTCGGGGGGAGGGGCAATCACTGAGCAGCCAAACAGCAATTTCGGCATCGCTACCGAGAAGAATGGCCACCGCATCATCATGCTGACGGTCAAATTCTACTTCTAGTTCCGGGCTGAATTCGGCAAAACCAAGGGGCGGTCCCGCATGGGGCCGCCCCGCTTTTTTGGGGCCCGCGCTCGTGCGGCCAGTCGGCTGCGGAAACTCTCGCGTTTCAATTCTACGCTCCTGCCGGTCGCCCCCGCCGGTTCGCAATCCGCAGCTTGACACAGGGTGTATCATCAAGCAGTGAAAGGGGTTGCACGAAATTGGCTGTGTTCCTCACTTTTCGTTTGCAGGCCTCCTGCAAGCCCGCCGTGCCTCCGCCGCGAGATCCAGCGGCCGGCCTTCCCGAGGCTGTTCCTGATCCTCCGTCCTGCCAGCGCATTAGGGTAGGGGGAAGCGCGGCCAGCGCGCGCTGACCCAGCCATGAACGCCCTCGAAGTCTGCCTCTACGAACTCGCCTCGCTCCTCGAACGCGTCGGCGGCTGGTCCAGCCTCGCGCTGCTCGTCGTCCTCGCCGCCCTCACCGTGATCCTGCCCCTGCGCTTCGGCGCCGGCCTGCTGAACCCGCTCCTGCTGCTGGTCTTCACCGCCATCGCCCCGCTGCTCGCCGGCAACTTCACCGCCCGCGCCTTCGCCGCCGAAAAGGCCCGCGCGCATATCCTCAATGACGGCGACCCCGCCCTCGCCGTCGCCACTGGCAAGGTGCTGGCCGCCGCCCTGTGGGGTCTCGTCGCCTGGGCCGTTCTGTTTTCGGTCCCCCTCATCGCCCTCAACGCGGCCAGCCGCCGCCTCATCCTGCCCTCCGCCTGCCTGCTGATCGCTCTCGCCCTCTTTGCTTTCGCCTCGGCCTGGCTCGCCTCCGCCCTGGGCTCTATGTTCGCCGCCGACGCCGCCAATCCGTCGCAGGCCCAGACCTTCGTCCGCGGCGTCATTCTCCTGCCGCTCGTGCTCCTGGCCATCTCCTACAGCCTTGTCCCCTTCGACCTGCGGCTGGCCCTGGCCCGCCTGCTTGACTCCGCCCGCCTGCCCGTCGCCCTGCTCGTCGCCTCCCTCGCTCTCAGCATCGGCGGCATCCCCGCCCTGCGCCAGACCGCGTCGAAGATCGAAGAACTCCGCCACCCGCTCTCCATCCTGGAGTAAGCGTCCCCGCCAATCGGTGGCCGGCGCCATCGCTTGGCCTTGTCCGCGCCGCCGTTCGATACAATGCCCTCGTGAGCCCGCGCGACATGTCCCTCCTCTGCACAGCGCAAGGCCTCGGCGTCACCTACTCCACCGCGAGCGGCCCACTGCGGGCGCTCGAGGATGTGCACCTGGAGCTCATGTCCGGCGAGATCGTCGGAGTCGTCGGAGCGTCAGGCTCGGGCAAGAGCACGCTCGGTCTCGCTCTCTGCGGCCTGTTGCCCGCCAGCGCCTTGATCACGGGGCGAATCGAACTGGCCGGCCGCCGCATCGACGGCCCGGGCGATTGGGATGACCTGCGCGGCCGCGTAGTCACCTACGTGCCCCAGGAACCGG
>Ga0187851_10000336_pt1 | contig 48966 bp, 47 predicted proteins | sample June2016WEW_6_10_FD_132997 | JGI IMG/M metagenome (GOLD analysis project Ga0187851, IMG submission 132997) | Peatland microbial communities from SPRUCE experiment site at the Marcell Experimental Forest, Minnesota, USA - June2016WEW_6_10 | ecosystem: Environmental > Terrestrial > Soil >... | reverse complement strand
TATCGCCTTCGCTCGTCGCCGAATATCGTACACAACTGCCGGATAAGAATATTCTTCAGGCAAAGCTGCATGAATTTTATGCATTATCCGAAGGACCGGCGAAGACGAACCGGAAAAAACTTCCGGGGAAAATGGGCAAGCCTGGCCAACATTGAACACGCGCCGGGCGGCTTCAAAAAAAACTTTCCTCGATTCTTGAACGATAATTATATTGATAGCGAACAGGTAAAAGAAAAACGGAAAGGGATTTTTATAGAAGGCAAAAATACTGAATAAAAAATTGCGTTAACGCGCAGTATCGTTTCTACCGAAAACCGCGAATTTTCAAGTACCGAAGCGAGGCTGACGGGAACGCGCCCAAATGGGCGCGGCTTCTTGTCTTATGCTTCGGTAAGGGGCTTCGCGGTCCCTCGGTAGAGGCATGAACTTGGAGTTCGCGCCTTTTTTGTTTAAGATACCGGAATAACTTTTTGATGTATGGATGACAAATTTACTCACACACCATTAATAAGGAGGCAGGGAATGAATAGGATTCTTGCAGTTACGGCTATAGGTTTTCTTTTTGTCGGATGCGCGCAAAATGTCTATCTAAAAAAATCGCCTTCAGAATTGGTGCTCACTAGCATTAAAAGCAACAATCAGAAAAAAGTAAGCTATTCTTTTGAATCCCAAATACCTGATACTTTTAAAGTCGGTAATTTTACTTTTGATGTAAATGCAACCTATATTTCTAATTTAAAAATCTATATGAATACAAAATACTCTATTGCCGAAAACGATAGTAATTCAATCGATTTTGTTCTTCTTTCCTGCAATCAGACAACGAAGAATGCTAATTCAGGTTTACAAAATACAGCAAATGTATTGAATGCCCTCGGTGGCAGTGGTGGGCCAAATTATACAAATATTTTGCTTACAACAGAAATATCAATGAAAGTATCAATAAAAAAGGGACAAACCGTCGTTTCCGATAAAACTATATTTACAACTGATGAATATAATGGGCAAAACAATACAATCACAACTGCTCAGGCAAGCTTCGACCAGGCGATTGGAAAGAGCATAATTTTAATTGACAAATATCTGACATCATATGACGAAAGTAATATTCCACCGAAATAAGCAGAAATGCCCAAACCCACCCCATTCATCCTGAGGCTGTATGAGGTACATAGCCCTTATCTGCTTTGTCGCGTGTTTCAGGGTAGGGGCTTGCTGGTCCCTCGGCAGAGGCATGAACTTGGAGTTCGTCCCTTTTTTGTCATAGGGAGATTTATATGAGGCGATTGCTATTAAGGGGGGTGTGCATAAGCGCCGTTTTATTGGGAAGCGCGGGCAAGGCGGGGGCGGATGCGGTTGTCGGGACGGTGACGACGGGACAAGATCCCAGTGCAATTGCGATAGACTCTGTGACCAACATGATTTATGTGGCGAATGAAAATGGAACCGTCACTGTCATCAACGGTTCAACCAATGCGACAACTACCATAACCGCAGGAGCAACCCCCCATGCGATAGCAGTGAACCCGGCGACCAACATGATTTACGTGGCAAATTTATCTAGCAACAATGTCACGGTAATCAATGGATCGACTGATTCGACGACTACAATAAGCGTGGGAACAAATCCCTATTCAATAGCCGTGAACCCGGCGACCAACATGATTTATGTGGCAAATTACGGCGATGGCGGCAGCGGCAACAGCGTCACGGTAATTAACGGAGCGGCCAATTCGACGGCTACCATATACGTCGGAACAGGTCCCATCGCAATAGCGGTGAACCCGGCCACCAACATGATTTACGTAGTAAATTCTGACGACAATACTGTCACGGTAATAAATGGAGCAACCAATGCAACGACTACCGTGAGTGTGGGGACTTCCCCCAATACCATTGCGGTGGACCCGGTGACCAACATGATTTATGTGGCGAATGAAAACGGCACCGTAACTGCCATCAACGGTTCAACCAATGCGACAACTACCATAACCGCAGGAGCAGAACCTCATGCAATAGCGGTGAACCCGGTAACCAATAAGATTTATGTGGCGAATTTAAACAGCAATAATGTCACGGTAATCAACGGATCGAACAATTCAACGACTACCGTAAGCGCGGGATCATATCCCGAAGCGATAGCCGTAAACCCGGTGGCCGATAAAATTTATGTTGCGAATTATTTGGACAGCACCGTTACAGTAATAAACGGAGCGACCAACGCGACGGGCACCATAAACGCGGGAACAGGTCCCATCAGAATAGCCGTGAACCCGGCGACCAACATGATTTATGTGGCGAATTTAAACAGCAATAATGTCACGGTAATCAACGGAGCTAATACGCCGCCAAATATTCCTCTTCTTTCTACGCCTACAAATGGCGCGACGAATGTGCCATTAAATATTGCCTGCATTTGGAATAGCGTTAATGGAGCTACACAATATTGCATGCAGTTATCAAGTAGTACCTCGTTCAATTCAATATTATTAAGTGATACGATCGGGACTTCTTCGCAGGGAGTATCTTATCTCGTTAATAATAAAGTTTATTATTGGCGGGTTAATGCGAGTAGCTTTGAAGGAACGAGTCTTTGGAGTTCGATTAACAGTTTTACAACAATACCATTTCCCCCAACCGCAGTTACCCTTATTTCACCCTCTGATAACGCCGTCAATGTTGTATTTAACCCAACCTTGAAATGGACCACTTCGGCAACAGCGACAGCCTATACAGCCCAAATTGCAGCAAATACGGCATTCAGCTATATGAGCATCAATGCAAATAGCTCCTATGATACCATGACTGTTTCTTTGAATGCCGGCATAAAATATTTCTGGCAAGTTGCCGCAACCAACGCAGGCGGCGCAAGCGCCTGGGCGATGGATAGTTTTACGACTATCGCCATTGCCCCTACTACTCCCGTGCTTTCTTCACCTTCAAACGGATCAACAAATATCCCATTATCAACCTACCTCTATTGGAATGCTTCACTTGGCGCAACAAGCTACCGGGTTCAATTATGCAACAGCACCGCCTTTGTATTTGTGACTGATACGACAACTTCATATACAGCGCGGGCGATTTCCGGCCTTTCGACCACCACGACCTATTACTGGCGCGTCAATGCCTCTAACGCTTACGGCACGAGCCTTTGGAGTGTTGTCGATAGTTTCACCACGGTTCCGGGTATTCCGAGCGTCCCGGTTCTGGTCTACCCCCCGAACGGTTCTACGAATATTCCCATGAACCCGCTTCTTATGTGGAACCCATGCCCAGGCGCTACGACCTACGAAGTTCAACTTTCGCCCTATACGACCTTTACCATGCTCACGGATACCATTGTTACGGCGCCACAACGATATGCCGGAGTATTGACCTCGTACACCACCTATTATTGGCATGTGGATGCGATCAATTCGTATGGAACGAGCAGTTGGGCAGTATCCTATACTTTTACCACGGGAAATGTAGGCGTACTCAATGGGCCGCCACGTTTCCGGGCTTACGGCCTCGGCTACAACGGCACCCTTGCGGTTTATTCCTTGGATGGCCGGCAGGTGCTCAAAATCCCGTTCACTGCTTTGGCAACAAAGGAAGCCGTGCTTCAAAATACTGGCAAAATACCGGTGAAAGGGTTTTATAATTACCAATTCCTGAATGACCGGAAAGTCATGGATCAGGGAAATTTTGTGGTGAAATAACTTGTCAGAAACAATTTTTATTATTTCAGAATATGAAATATTGAATAAAAAGGATAATCACGGGGTAGCTCCCTTGCGACGATACGGCGCGTTGCCCTTCCGCATGCGCCTTCTCTTTTCTCACCATAGCGGAAGAGCCCGGAAGGGGGAACGAATTGATACCGAACGAGGCATTAAACAAAGCAGCGTTTCCGATTGCGAGGGCGCTGGCGCCAGATGAATATGAAGAGGGACTATTTCAATACGACCCTGCCTATCACCCCACGCAGCGTGATTTCGCCAGGGAAAGGCTCACACTACTTGTAAGTGCTCTATATGGCTTCTGGGGAACGCCACTTGCCCGAAAATTTTTCGGCGATCTTGTGCAACGGCAAGGTGATTTCCAAAACAAGGAGCTTTGGCTTGCCGTGGCACATGGGGAGCCCCTAAGCGGCTATTTTATGACATTTGATGATACCGAAGCACAAGCGCATATGAGATCCATTATTAAGGAAAGAAACCCTTGGATGGAAGGTAATGGCCGAAACGGCGGCGCGACTGGAATCCGTTTTGAGCCTGAAATAAACCATATAAAAATTATCGATTGTGCCGCGACACCACGGCAAAGCATTGCAAGCCTCGCTTACGAAAGGATTCCTTTCATCAACGAGGTTGATACTAATTCTAAGAATATTTCTTCGCTTGGATTCCCGAACCCTTTCCGCAGTATGTTTAAAGGCAAGGCCGATGAGAAGCTTTTTGAAAATATCAAGGCATGCATTAAGAGTCCTGCTTTTTGGAGGGCCTGGGAAGAAAATAGGCGTGCAAAAGTAATAATAATAAGAGCCTTGTCGCAAAAGCAGTCGCTTAAAGAAGATACGCCGGGGGAAGGCGCGGGCGTAACCAAACGGGCGAGAAGTATCGACAATAACTGTGTACTTTTAAATTTACCCAGCATTGAAAAGTGGTCTGATTTATCCCTTGGGGATGCTACTGCGCTTGAAATTTACATCAGCAGGAAAGACCGCAAGGGCCGCAATTATTCCTTTGTTGAATTACATCTGGGAGATAAAAGGAGAAACAGCGCTAAAGAACCTTCCAAGACTTGGCATGCTATCCGATACTATGCCTTCGGTGTAGGAAAAAAGCACGATTTTAAGAAGACCGATTTATTAAGAGCGAATCAAGCATTATCGAGGTTTTTTCCTTCATTGAACAATATAGGTAACCCTTTTCCTATCTCAAAATCAGGACTCCAGATTTTAAAGCAGGATGCTCTTTCCCGGCAAACCACTCATTATGATGATGATTTCGGCGGCAAGTCTGAAAGCGAATGTCGTGATGAGGCGGACGAAATGCAATATGGTATCTGATACAACCGCCTGGTATCAGATACAATGACCCCTTTAAGGAATATTATGAAAAATTAGCGTATAAAACGCCAGTATATACCATTTGCGGTATCAGATACCCGCATTGCTTATGAGGCAGTGCGGGTTTTTTTATTTATCGATCCACCAATGAAACGGGAGGGAACGAATATGATCTTTCAACGTCAGCAAGATTTGCTCGAACGAAAACAGCAACGGGAGGAAACATGAAAAAATGGCATCGCTTTCATCATGTCATTCTGCCTCAGTGGGCGCTGATGCTCATACCGAACCCGCGCACGGAGGCCGATTGGAGGAAGTTGCAAATCGAAGCTGAAATCAATCGACAATTACGGCTGGAAATCGAGCATTTTATCAAAACTCTGCCTGAATCAATCGAGATCGAATTTACGCGATAAGCCTGTATTCACATTTATCAATGAGACACTATGATGACCCACGGACATGGCAGGTTTCAAGGAAGTATTCCACCCCGGAGAGATGAACTCCATTACCATCAATACGATGAACCCCATTTTACGCCGGATGAAGAGCAGCACATCATTGAGGAGGTCAACAAGCGCTTCAAAACAGAGCTTGTAAAATTGATGGAAAAAGCAATTGGAAAGGGGGGTTGATATGAATAATTTGAAGCGCAGAATATCACAACTTGAACAATTTACAAGGAGCTCCTTACATGACTTGACAGACGATGAGCTAGAGCGCCGCATCAAAGACCTTGAAAAAAGAGAATATACCATTACTTCGGTTGAACAATTACAAGAGAAAATTCAACAAATCGAAGAGGTTATTCAAAGAAAAACCGGGCAGGGGTTCAGAAGTGCGGTGCCGGATTAAGGAAAACCCTAATATCACCTTTAACAACGGAGGAAGTATGGATCACAAAAAAATGCAGGAGTACGTTAAACGCACAACGAAGGAGCTTTTAGGACTGGTCAGTGACGAGATTTCCCTTGATATTACAATGCCCCCCGAACAAAAAGCAGAGATGCGGACGGCCGTTTGCGCGGAAATACACCGCGTAATCGTGGAGGATATCAAGCGGCTTGTAATCAAGATCACGAAAAACATACGGGTGAATATCGATTTTCCCGAAGATATTCCGAAGGAAAAACAGGAAGGCTTATCCGTAGAGCAGGGTTGAGAATATCTTATGATTGCCTTTACCTTACGCAAAGATGAGACCCTCGCCAGGCTGGACTTTCCGTCCTTCTGGCAATCCGAGGCGGGCGGCGCGTCGCTGCACCGGGGAGAGAATTTGATTCGTTCCCCTTTGAGGAAGGACGCGCACGCCTCCTTTTCGCTCAATACCGAAACCGGGTTATGGCACGATTTCGGGACCGGCGAGGGCGGCGATATAATCTCTTTTGTGCAACGACGGTACGGGTATGACTTTCCCGCCGCGCTTGAATACATCGCTTCCCGATACTGCGGAAATTCAATAAGCCCGCCTGTTTTGCATGAACCCGAAAAGGCGGCCTGCATCCGAAAAGGACGAAAAGAGGAATACACTTTTCGTGAAATTGTTCAAAACGGTTTATCGAACCGTGGTAAAGTCTTTAAATGCATCGAACCGCCGGACTACTATAATACACCGGGCGCCGTGGATTGCTTTCACAGCATCTATTTGCATTCAAGGGAAATTCTATCCCATATCGAAGAGCAAAAGGGCAAGATCGCGGGATACTGCGGCGCGGTCTGGCTCCGGGAACTGCCCTTCGACATTGATTTCAAAGACGGGACGCTTCAACAAAATATCGGAAAGGCGCTGGTCGAAACCCGAAAGCTCCTTCAGACGCTCAAATCTTTCGGCCTTTCGTTTAACCTGAAATTTTCAGGGAATAAAGGTTTTCATGCCTCCTTTCCGTCGCCGATGCTGGACAGGATAAGCGGCTATGCGGACACGCCTGCACGGGTCGAATGGCTTGCCCGGAAAATAGCGGCGGGCATTGAAGGCATGGATTTTTCAATCTACGGCAATGCTACGCGACTTCTCCGTTCCCCAAATTCTGTCAATTCAAAATCCGGCCTCTATGCAATACCACTCACCGAAGCGGAAATTTTCACCTTGTCGGCTGAAGAGATCATCGCACTTGCCGCAAAACCCCGGCGTCTGATTCCCTGGCCGGTCAAATGTTTTTCCCGCTTGATTGGCGAGCAATTAGTTATCAATGCCGATGGCAGCGCCGTTTTTGAAAGCGGCGTAACATTCACGCAAACTGAAATTAAAATGCTTAAAAACGAAAAAGATAAGGCGGCAATCGCGGCAATTTACAAAGCAAAAGCCGTCTTCGGCGGCGACGTGGAGAGAGGATAAAATGGGACAACCGGAAATGGCGATAGTTACGGAAAACGAATTGGGAAAAATGATCGATGAAACGAACCGGGAATTCGATGGCGGGGAGCGGTCGCAAGCGAAAGCCATGCATGACCCCCGGCAAGCCGAACCGCTGGACCTGTCACGGTGGACGCTCGACCGCTTTCGCGGGGAACCCGAAGAGACGAAGTATCTCGTTGCCGATTTCGTCCCGCTTGGTATCGTCGGGACGATTTACAGCATGGGTGGCGCGGGAAAATCGACCCTTACCCTTGACCTGTCCGTCCGTGTCGCCATAACCGATGTTATTCCTTCAAAATGGCTCGATAAATTTGACGTTCTGAGCGGCGGCAAGGTTCTCTACTTTTCCGCCGAAGAGCCGGAAACAATCCTGCACAAGCGCGTGCGTTCGATATGCGAGGCGATTGCAGAAGAGACCGGGACGGGCTTCGAACGGCTTTGGGAGTTATGCAAGCGGAATCTCTATGTCGTGAACCTCTGGGGTACTGCAAAGCAACTCTTTGAGGTCAAAACCATCTCTCTTGAACCATCATCCGATTACTGGTCGATCTATAACACGATCCGGGGCGGCGATTTTAAACTTTGCGTCTTCGATACCCGGTCGAGGTTGTCCGGCGCTGAGGGCGCGGGCAATGCCCTTGTATCGCGTGAAATCTCATTCTTCGAAAAAATAGCCTCCGATTTTAAATGTACCGTTCTCATTCTGCATCACATCAATAAAGCGAGCTATGCCGGGGGAACGAACGCGGCATTCGCCGTCCGTGGAGAATCGGCCTTTCTGGACTCCTTAAGGCTTGGCGTGCATCTTCAAACTATTCCCGAAGAGTGCGCCGCTCAAAACGGCGTCGCCGAAGCCGACCGCTTTAAATACCTCATGGTAACTCAGTCGAAAAGTAATTACACCGCAATTCAAGAGCCGCTTATTCTTCTCCGTGAAGGGTGGCATTATTCCTTGACCGAGTTAAAAGCCGGGACAACGAGAGGCGAGCAAAATGCAAGGCAAGAGGAGCAAGACACCGAAACCATAATCGAAACGGTGCGGCAAAATCCTCGAACCAACCAGCGAGGCTTGATCGAACTTTTAAAGGGCCGCATCCCGATGCACCGGGTGCGGGAGGCTATAAAAAATGCTTTGGCAATTGAAAAAATAATCGAGGTGGATGGGGAACGCGGCTCTAAACTCTATGAAGCAGCCGAAACACCAAAAATATAGCGAAATGACCGTTTCGCGTTTCAAACCCCTAGGGGGTTGAAAACTGAAACGGTACTGATTCAAAAAAAGAACCGTTTCGAAACGGCCAAAAAAACATGAAACAGTGAACGGAAAACACCATGAAAACATCACCTCAAGAATCGCAACTTAAGAGTTCACCGGACGATACCCCAAACCCCCTTGTGCCCTTACTGCCCGGCGCTATTCCGGCGATACGAAACGTGAAAACGGCCAAGCGCCTGTTAAGCCGCCTGATTGCTGCATTCTGCCGGGGCGAGATTGTGGGGCAGGACGCGAAGACGCTGGCTTTTCTGCTTTCCACCTACTGCCAGATCACCAAGGACCACGAGATCGAAGAGCGAATTGACGCTATAGAAAAGAAGTTGGAACATAACCACGGGGGCGGAAAATGAACCCTCTTTTATCAAGGATTTTGAAAATAGAGCGGAGCTTCGCGGCAACGACAAAAACCGATGTCACGCTCGTTTCAACTCTCGACGGAACTTTCGTTTATGCCTGCCGCGCCAATGCCGAGCCTGAACGATTCCAGTCTATCGCCGAAGCAAAGGCGCGGTATCCCGACCCAAGAAGCGAGATACGGTGTGAAAATGCGAAAGATGTCTTGTCCCTTGTTTACCTGGAACGGCATATTGACGAAATTTGATTGCTTTGAGTTTTATATGGTGTGCGGATAAATTTATATATGACCACGGCGGAAATTGACATCAGCCCGACCGCCCCGCTTTTCTCCCTCCGTCGCCTCGCGGAGTATTTCGACTGCTACACCGAAGACGGCAAGCCCGCGACCGACACGGTCCTTGAGTGGTGGCACTCGGGCCGGATTCCGCCCCCTGACCTCCGGATCAGCCGCAAGGCGGTGTACTGGAAGCCGGAAACCATAGAAATTTTCATCCAGAACGGCGGAACTGTTTGATGCGCTCGCGCCCTGAATTAATTTCATGGCATCCAACCGACCCTGTGACGCTCCGGAAGGAGATCACATGGCAAAAGTAACGCCGCTTAAAAACGGCATGTTTCGGGTGACCTGGTACGACGGCGCCGGAGTACGGCACCGCAAGAATCTCCCGAAGCAGAAGGCGCAGGAACTGTATGAGCAAATCTGCGCCGGCAAGCTCTTTGAAAATTCGGGGCTGAGTCAATCACTTGGAAAGAATGCGCATGCATTCCGCAAAATGAAGTTCTGCGAACTCGCCGAGCGTTATAAAACCGAGCATCTGAGCACCACACGCGCCAGGGGAAACGCCTTTTATATTGAAATCCTCATTCGCAAATGGGGAGAGCGGCGTTTGAACATGATCGATGAGCACGAGTTCAATAATTGGCTCCTGTTTGCCCTTCGCTTCCCCATCGAGATCCCCTATTTCGGGAAATGGGCGGTGCGGCCGCTGGCGGCACGGAGCGTTGAAAAGCTGCAGAAGTATATGAAGCGCGTTTTTACCTGGAGTATAGAGATGGGGATTATTTCGCAGACTCCCTTTATCGCGCGTGTTCGAAACCAGAACCTCATCAAAGAGTTCAGAAGGCGCAAGAATTACGTACCGGTCGTCCTGAACCCCGATGAATTCCGGAATCTGATCGACAGCTTCCCGGCATATGTCCGGCGTCCGGCCATGGCCTGCTACTTCGGCGGATTTCGGAGAAGTGAAATCGCGATCGCGAAATGGAGCCGGCTCGACCGGAAAAACCACTGCATCACCTTCGACGCATGCGACCTCAAGGAAGCTTATGATAAAAAGGTTTTTTACGACCCGGAGCTTGAACCGGTGTTCGAGGAACTGGAGATCGAACGCCTTACCAACGGCTATAAGGACGATTCCATTTTTCGGGGAGTTTCCGGCGCGCCGTTGACGGCGGACAGTTTTACCTGTTCGGTTTGCAGATACTCCGATCTGTTCGCGGAAAAATCCAAGATAGCGAAATACGCCAAAGTCTCGCCGCATACCTTTCGCCGGTGCTACAGGACCAACAAGGACCTGGAAGGCGCCGACCGGAGGGCCGTGGCGAAAAACATGGGGCACCGGTCACTTGTAACCAGCGAGATTTATAATATCGTGGATGAGGACCGGCAGAGAAGCGTTGCGGGGTCTTTCAATGATGCCAACGAAGAGCTTTCGGCGACCGTTCGTTCCTTTATCGAGGTAGCAAAAAAGAGTGGAATGGAGCTTGCCGATATACAATCGCGAATAAGGCGGACATGGGCGGACTCAAAAAACAAAGCGGTGCTATGAAAGCATGGGCATTTTTGGGCACTGGAAGGGAGTCTTGTAAAGTCGATCTATTTTCAAAAAGTGCGGTAAGATAGTATATTATCACACCTTACGATCTCTCGCCCGGGTGGTGGAATTGGTAGACACTAGGGACTTAAAATCCCTTGGTCGCAAGGCCGTGCCGGTTCGATTCCGGCCTCGGGCACTCGTTAAATCAAGAAGTTACAACCCACCCTCATTCTCGTTCAAGCAAGCATCGGCCGGAAATTTGCCATTTTTTGCCACGGCAAATCTTGAAAGCGTCCTCCTTTCCTCCCGTTATTTTAAAATTTTGCGCAGCTATACCGCAGGATGCTAACGAACCTCATTATATATAAAGGGTTGGAAAGTACCTTTTTTATCAGAATGGCCTATAATTGACTCATTTCTCGTCTTTAACGATCTTTATCTCCTCTTCAGTTAGGCCGTATAGTCGTAGACAAGCTTTATCTATCTGGCCGTCGGTATCGTCGATCTGGAGGAAAGAACGCTCTTTCCTTGGTCGGTGTAGGCTATATGCTTCTTGGTTTTCTGGTCGAACCGTTGAACGAGGGTGGAGATTATTGGAGGAGGCATAGAGAGAAAATAAATCTATTATTGGCTCGGAATATCCTGGAGTAGTGTTGTATAATATTCGTGCAGTGATCGGCAATAGCCATCAAGCCCTGGAAAAAGGGTTCTGCTCGTAATATTCATATCCAAGAGTTGTTTGAGACCTTCTTTACGCAAACTCTTTTCAATAATAAATTTTTTGCAACAGTTGTCTTCCTTAGGGTAGCGTGAGAGAATTTCATCAAAGGTTTCGTAAATATTGCTTGGTACTAAAAATGCTCCCCGTTGGTACATCTGTCTCTCATTTGACATTTTTGTATTATATGGATGAATAAATGAGCTAAGTTCTCGTTTGTCCTTAAATAGATTGACAGCTAAATTCATAATACCGTTATTTCGATCAACTTTTTCTAAATTTTTGCGATTGAATGCGAACACAGCACACTCGGTTTTCCCTCCATTTAGGGCAAAATAAAGCGCAATATTAGAGGAAAAAGTAATATCTAACATTCTTGTAGGTGCTTGATAGTGTTGCATTATGGCGTACCATTCCAATATGTCGGTATCTTTTGGTAAATTTTTGAGATACAAGTGTGCACCGCGTTTAAAATCCTTTAACATTCTTTCTGCGCGGTCATTTCGATTGAGTCCAGCAATACTAGCAATCTGTTTTACATATTCAAAATGTCTATCTATTGTCGTTTCTAATTTCCACGTGCTGTCAGCTTGGCCTCGAAATACCCATTCATTTGGCTTTAACGAATTAATTTCGTCTTTCCATTGATCCCACTTTGTGATAATGATTTCTTGATATGCATCAGTCATTAGGAAAATCCCGCCTTCGTGCTGGAATTAATGCAAAAAGTCTTCTATCAAGTTACTAATTAATAAAGAAAATATAGATGCAATTATCTTTCATCGGCAAAATTCTCCAGAGCGTCGTGAACAGACGACGGAATAAAATACTCTTTCGAGAAGAGGCGGGTCAAAGGGGCGATGACATACGGACCTCCGCGCCGCGATCCCTCGACCGTGACCCCGCCCGCTCCATGCGACGGAGCAAAGCACCGTGCATCCCATCCGCCCCTGTTAGGGGCTCCCATAGCGTGGGGTGGAATAAACTTGACACCGTTAGTTGCAAAGCGTAGTTTATTATCCTTGGGTTGTTACATTATTCTCTACTCTCTTCTGAAAGACTCGGCAAGGTTATGAGGAAACGAAACCTTTTTTGCATGATGATTCTCGTCGGGTTAACGCATGTATCTGCTCAAGTGACAAGGCCGCTGACCATGGTGAGCATTCCTGCCGGGACGTTCCAAATGGGCGATACAAATTCAGCTATTGGTGCAATTCCGGTTCACAGTGTGACCCTTGGAGCATTCACCATGTCTCAGACCTTGGTGACGCAAGAGCAGTATGTGGCGGTTATGGGTGTTAATCCGTCCTATTTCGATTCCGGCAGCACCTGGCCGGTCGAGCAGGTAACGTGGTACGATGCCGCATTGTTCTGTAATAAACTGAGCAAGTTGGCGGGATTGGATACCGTTTATGGCCATAACATCGGAGACGGATATACGGATTTGATTGACTATACAAAGAACGGTTACCGGTTGCCGACCGAAGCGGAGTATGAATATGCATATCGGGCGGGGACCACGACGGACTATTACTGGGGGAGGAATTACCCGCCGACAACGACGGCGGATACACTTGCGATAGACAGCAATGCGGTGTGGTATGGTAATTCACCGACCAACACGCAGCCGGTGGCGACGAAGAAGCCGAATGCATGGGGGTTATATGACATGAGCGGGAACCTGTGGGAGTGGTGCAACGACTGGTATGGGAGTTATAGCGCAAGCAGCCAGACCAACCCAACGGGGGCGATAAGCGGCAGTTACCGCGTGCTGCGTGGGGGCTCGTGGAGCAACGGCTACGGCCTCGTCGACCTGTGCTCCGCGTACCGGCTCTACTTCGGCCCGAACGGCATAAGCAGCCTCGTCGGTTTCCGGGTGGTTTGCGGCGCCCGATCAACAGCCGTACTTCCTCAAAAAGATGCCGCCCCTTCAAAAAGGATATCGATTTCAAACTCTGCCATTACTTATGAACTGCCCGCCGCTTCGAATGTATCTATCGCCCTTTATGATATGCAGGGAAGGCAGGTCAGGCAGCTTGTGAACGCCATGCAGAACACGGGCTTGTACAGGGTCGATATCAGCCGTGCAAGGGTAACGAAAGGGTACTACATCGTAAAATTCAAGGCGGGGGAGTTTGTCGTACAGAAAAAGCTGGCGCTGGTAGACTGAAATAAAGTCGCTATTTTTTTGTGCGGGCGTTCGGTTCCCTGAAGATTATCCCGGCCCAAGGGTCGCTTCAGGGATTATTCGACGATCCCTGAAGCTTTAACAGTAGGTTAACCCCGTCCACCCCGCCTGGGGCTCCCTATCATTTTCAAATTATCAAGGTTGCTGTGCGGTCAAAATAGCGCACCCGCTCATAAAATGGACGCAGGCGATTATTATTTTATGAATTGCATAACAATGGATTGATAATGAAAAGCGAGATTGCTATATGAGAAATAGATTCGTTTCCTGCATGCTTATGGTTGCGGTAGCGGTTGTAATGTGGGGATGCGGCAGTAAAAGCAAACCGACCGGTACAACTACTCCGGGGAATTATGTCATGGGCATGGTTTTAATTCCCGGCGGGACGTTCCAGATGGGTTCAACGAATGCGGCACTGGAGACACTCGATAGTTCTGCTGAGGAGCCTGTGCATAGCGTAACAGTTTCGACATTTTACATGGACAGCACACTGGTCACACAGGCAAGCTATCAAGCGCTTATGGGGGTGAATCCTTCGTATTTTACCGGCAATAGTATGCGCCCGGTGGAAAAGGTGACGTGGTTTGACGCGGTTTTATACTGCAATGCACGGAGTAAGCATGACGGGTACGACACTGTTTATTCTTATACTTCAATTGGTTTCTGGTCAAGAGGCACTGCGGGCAATAGCTGCGATAGTCTCGGCAATTTGGCGATTGATTATACAAAGGATGGCTACCGGTTGCCGACCGAGGCGGAGTGGGAGTATGCGTGCCGGGCCGGGACAACGACCGACTATTACTGGGGCCAGAGTTATCCTCCGCTTACGACCGCCGATACGACGGAGATCAGTGCTCATGCATGGTGGCACTATCATTCTACAAACAGCACTCAACCAGTAGCGACAAAACCGGCGAATAGTTTTAGATTATATGACATGTCTGGAAACGTTTGGGAGTGGTGCAACGACTGGTGGGGGAGATATAGCGCCACACGCCAGACCAACCCGACGGGGGCGGCAAGGGGCAGTTTCCGGGTGCTGCGCGGGGGTTCGTGGGGCGGCAACTACTACTACCTCAACTACTTGTGCGCCGCGTTCCGGTTCTACAACTTCCCGGTCAGCTGGTTCAGTAACCTCGGGTTTCGTTGCGTCCGGCGGTAAGTTTTTTTACACTTTACCCCTTTGCCGGCCGCGTTTCCACTTACGCGAAAGGGGGAAAGAAGGGGAGGAGCGGAGGTTATTCGCCCAGGGTGTTGGTTCGCTTCGTTCGGGGCCACTCAATAAATTGCTTAATGAATTTTTTATCAGTAGCTTGCTAACCGCGAAAATAATTTGCCAAAATTTGCCATTCTATGCTCCGCAATACCCTTCTTTTGAATTTTAATTTGCCATTATTGGCGTTATTTAAGCGGGTATGTTGGTTTTTTCCAGACTTAAAATCCCTATTTATGGGGTTCCGCTGCAAGGTAGTATATCCCTTATCAATCAGGTATTGAATCCATCGTTTCCCATTACGAAGTCTTATCGAAGTTAGAACAATTTGAAACCACAGCCTTAAAACTACTGGATTCTTCTTCGTCAGTTATCGATAATAGAAACAAGAGCGCATCAATTTCCTGCCACGTCCACGTCCGGAGATGCGGATTGGATGACATCCGCTATCATTTTTGCTCTCCACGGAAGCTGTTTTGCGAAAAGCGTGTTACAAAGCAAGTCTTCAGCCGCCTCTTGATACTCATAGCAGTGTAAAAGATTTACAAAAGTTTCAAATTGCGACAATCCATCTTCACCAAGATTAAAGCACATGCCGACTAGACAAGAAATAATCCGGTGTGGCTGCTCCGGGAAAGATTTTGAAACAAAAGAGCGGGCTCTGGATAAATCACTCAAAAACAGTTTGTGAACTCTCCAATCAGATATTGTATCACCTAATTGTAAGCTGTCTCCCGGTGTGACCCGGTGTCCGACTCCAACCGCCAAACCATTTTTATCTTTGTAAACTACGTTTCGCCATCCCTCTTGCTTAAGTATCCATACTGAGTCACTTTCAGCACGATCCTTCTCAGCATGGATCTTGATGTGCGGAGTTATTTGTTGGACTTGTCCTCCTTTGCTACTTTGGAGGAAAAGACCAATAGAGAAGAAAATAATGGCGGCTTTTGAACTCATCTGGATCACTCGGTGTATTCGGGTTGGGCGATGTTCTCGCTTTCAAATTATCCGTTATGGGATTGTCTCCCTCAAACACGATGCGGAAATCATTATATGTTCCGGAATCGTGTGGCTCACGTATCCAATTGAATTGTAGTGCTTTCATTGATATCTCCTCTCATTAGATTGCTTAGTTTTAAGGCATTTATTATTCCGGGTATATTATATGCTCCCCTTCTGATCAGTTTTAGTTCCGATCTCATTTATTGTATTTACCCTGTATGTGTTATAATAAGCAAATATTGAACCAGCGAGAGTGAGTGTCGCTACTACAAGCATCAAAACTATTCAATTTGCTTAAAATTTAATAACTTACAAGATAATTGTATATTATGTCTATGATGAATAATTGGGCCTGTCATAAACTGAGGGGCCTTGGTAGATGTGTCCCGTAATACAAGAGAAGGGTGGGGGCGGATCAGGAGAACTGGACAGGCGGCTTCAAAAAAATATTTACACAATACTCTGACTGAAACTATTTTGCATAACCGAAGAGCTATTGAAAAAAATGAAAGAGATATAACAGGTAAACTATGACCCCCGCGCCTTTAATTCTTTGGCTTAATAAACCGATAATTAAAGGGATATCCTTTTTTGTCCCAGTGGCCTTTAATAAGCTGAAAAGAAAATATAGTCGATACAAGAATGAAAAGGAATATGCATTTTTCCGATACATTGCAGTTCAAAAAGGCAAGGTAACCGAAAAAGAAAGGAATAAATTCTTTTTAAAGATTGCTGAAAATAGAACTCTCCAAGGACAAATATTCGAATTGATGGATGAAGCATTGAGAAGCCGGAGTACCACAGCGGCGGCAACAATTTCTCTGATAGTATCAGAAAATCTTGAAGAGGATGCGGAAACGCTTATAATCTCTGATGATGACCATATCCTGCTGGAAGCACTTGACCATATTTCAGAAACCGAGGTATTATTCTTCTGGTATCTTGCAAACAAAATTTATACTAATCAAATTCCATCTAAATTTTCACCCGATTCTGATTTAAACTTCCTCCAAGGCACGGAAGGTCATTTCGTTTACCAATATACATCGCTACCCTTGAAAACCGAAATCAGCTCACGTAACCATGTGATAACAGTCAGTAAAGAGAGCGCAACAGCAATGATCAATGACTTGATTAATGGAAAGCTCTTATTACCTCCTGCCATGACCATGACTTTTTTCGACGGTGGCGGATCAGGACCTGATTGTTTTTCTGTTGGTCGAGTCACAAAAATTGCTTGGCAAAAGATTGATTCGGCTTTGCAAGCAATTAACGGGACCGACGTTAAATCAATAATACCTTTGAAGAGCTAAATCAAAAAGGATATTTTTCTCACAGGGGTGGAATATGCGTATTCGAAAATTCAGCGCGATAATTATCTGGATTTGTGGATTCTCATTATCGGTACTTGCCGCTGTCGGCTCTGACAGTAATTTCTGGGCCCCGCCATTAGACGTTCAGGGGACAAAAATCGTTAATGCCAGGGGATATGCCCTGCAGCTTAAAGGGTTTGCCACGATGGATCCCACTACCGTTACGGAAGACCAGATCATTCATTTTAAAAACGATTGGAATATAACGGTACTCCGACTTCCCCTCCTCACCGGTTCCGGCCGCTGTTGGGTTGTTGACTCTATTTCCGTCAACGCTTCCAATGCCCCTTACCTTGCGGCCGCGGATAGTGTTTTAAAATGGTGCGAAGAAAATCATATCTATGTCCTTTTGGATGGATGGCATGAAGGGGGTACGGGCAACACGGTTGGCGATTTCAGCTCTACCGTTGCCGCATGGAGCATACTTTCCAGTCGATACCAGAACCAGGACCATATACTTTGGGAGATATTCAATGAACCGCATGATGTGAGCTGGACCGCCTGGGTGCCCATGGCGGAGCAGCTGATCGACACGATACGGACGAAGAACCCCATTTCTCAGGTCATCGTCGCCGGTACGGTGAGTTGGTGCCAGATTGCGGATGTGGACACGTTAAAAATCAACCGTGATAAAGTAGTTTACTCATGGCATCCTTATGAGTGGTCGTATGGAGGAGGAAATGACAGTATCGGCGATAGCGTGTGGGATCGACATTTCGGTTATATAATGACTACCGGCATCGCGCCCGTCATGGCTACCGAATGGGGTTTCACGTCGCAGCAGGATTCCGCCGTGTATGGAACGGAAATTATCCAGTATTTTAAAAGCCGGGGAATAAGCTGGACGGGCTGGATCTATTCGGATTCCTGGTGGCCCTCGATGCTGGTATCGATGGTTCCGGAGCTAAGAAACCCATCGGGAAATCTGATGTATAACGCGTATCATGATACCACGTCCGTCGTAAGCGCTGTCAAACAGCCAGTCGGCAAATCGACTCCCGGACATAACATAGTGATTACCAATTCGGCCATTCAATTTTATTGCGCCGAGACCTCACCGGTCACGTTGTCGATTTACGCGCTCAATGGTCATTGCGTGGGAAAATTAATCGACCAGACCTTAAGGCAGGGAAGCCATTCCATACGATGGAACGCTAAGTACGGCGATGGTAGCGGCATCGCGCCGGGTTTGTATACCGTGCGCTTAAAAATCAAGGATCGCGAATATTACGGGCAATTGAACAATCTGAAGTGAAGCTATAAATATAGAAAAGTCTCACGCGCTTCGACATTCGTTACGTTTCACCAATGCGATAGAATACAGGCGTCCCGGGGGATCGCTTCAGGAGGGCGCCGTCGATTTCTTCCCCGAAAAGCAATGCTTTCAAAAAATGCGAATAGTATCTTGTTGAACGGTTAATTTTAATGCCCGCAAACGGGGGAAGGACCGCATGAAAACCTTTCTACAACAGGTTATTATTGGTATGGGGCTGTTGTTCATATTTTCGCAAACGGTAAGTGCTCGGTGGCTGCAGACCAATGGACCGGAAGGCGGGACCGTTAATGCGCTTGCGGTGATCGGTGACACTATCTTTGCCGGGACTAATGGCGGCGGTATTTTCCGTTCTACGGATAACGGTACGAATTGGATTGCGGTGGATTCCGGCCTTCCGGGTTATAATGTCAACTCCGTTGCGGTGAGCGGCGGCACAATCTTTGCCGGGACCGAGGGGGGCCTCTTTTTGTCCGCCAATAACGGTACACGCTGGACTGCGTACGACTCCTTGAGCGCCAATACCGGCCTCAACGCCGCCGATGTCGCCTCATTTGCGGTGAGCGGCGGCGCTATCTTCGCCGGGACTTCCGCCCTCGAAACGAGTTATTACGTTGCGGTGGGCTCTCGCGGTATTTTCCTATCCATCAATGACGGTACAAGCTGGACTCAGGTCAATTCCGGTTTGCCGGAGAATTTTTGCGTTAATTCTCTTGCGGTGAGCGGCAACACTATCTTTGCCGGGGGCTGGGGTGATTCGATTGCGCCTCCTCCTCCCGGCGGGGGGGACGGGGTTCCGGCCAACTATGGCAAGGGTGTTTTCCTTTCTACCAATAATGGAACCAATTGGACTGCAGTTGATTCCGGTTTACCGGCGGATGCGTACGTTCATTCTTTTGCGATAATTGGCAATACTATCTTTGCCGGGATTACTATCCTTAAAACAAATACTACCGGCGGCGGTATTTTCCGTTCCACGAATAACGGCACAAGCTGGATTACGGCTGATTCCGGTCTGCGGATGGATTTGGGGGTTTATGCTCTCGCGGTGAGCGGCAACTATATCTTTGCCGGGACTGATAGCGGCATCTTTTTATCCGCCAATAACGGTACAAGCTGGATTGCGACCGATTCCGGCCTGCCAACAGGTTTGTGGATTTCTTATCTCGCGGTGAGCGGCAGCAATCTCTTTGCCGGGACCGCTGGTGAGGGGGTTTGGCGCAGGCCGCTTTCAGAAATGGCAGGGGTAACTGATCCCGAAGCCCAGCGGGTAATGTTCAATCAGGAAGATTTGAGAATATACTCTTCGAGTCATGGTAACCCGGACGTGACCATTGCATTCTCTCTTTCTCATTCAGATCAGGTAGGCATTACTATTTATGATCTATCCGGCCATGAAATAGCATCTCTTGTCAATCGACCTCTCGGTCAGGGCAGCCACAGCATTTCATGGAATACTCGAAATGTAGCGGCAGGTTGTTATACGGTTCGATTGCAGGCGGGAGCGAATGCCTGTATAAAGAACATTCCGATTTTCCGATGATTCGCCATTTATTGTACTTCGCCAGAGGCGGGCGGTTCAGTGATTGGGCTGGGAACGGACTTCCGGCCTCTTTGTTTTAAAGGGTATTCAGGCAAGTTGTGCGGGGCAGGAAAAAACTATTCGTTCTTCCGATGTCTGAGAAAGAGACATGTTTTCCAAAAGAACAGTAGAACCTGTCTCCGCAGTCTTGTCATTTTTTCTCCGCTGCCGCGTACTCTTTATGAAGCTTCTCCTCCCGAGAAGTGAGTAGTAGTGATGAAGACGCGGCGCAAGAGAGTAAAGGGTAGGGTGGTTAGGATCTTGTGCCGTGTCTTCATAGTAGATTACAATAAGAATACAAAGTGTATTATTAGTTCACTTTCCAGTTTTGAAAATTTGCAAAGCGCCGCAATAAGTGATCGTTTCCTTCACGAGTAATTCGTTTAGACTCAAATCATCTATTATCCTCCATCTGTGGTGTGTGACGTATATAATCTTGCCATTTTCTATATAATAAGGCGAGACGTGAATAAGACTGGTTGGCCCTTCCATGTACGTGCGCAAGATCAATCTGTTATGGCATGGCTCTTGCTGGTTATAAAAACAAATTTAGTGGGGGAGAGGGGTACAAAACTTTGTTGGCGAAAGTTTGAAAACCGAAGCCGGAGTGAAATAGGCGGCGGGAATCTTGTGGGAGAACGTGCAAAGGAGAGGAGGAAGAGATGATCGCGATTCTTGAAGCTGGCGTTGTTATCGCAGCGTGTTTCCTGATTGGTCTCACGCTGAGTAATTCCTATTTTTGGGCGTGGGCGAACAACAATATCGAGATGAAATATCACCCGGAAAGTAAAGATTGCTATAACCGGGGATCAAAGGATTGGAACCGCTTCCATGTGCGCGGGGAAGACGTGCGTACCATGATAACTACAATGTCCAATGAAGACCGTATTTGGGGAAGACTGAAATCCAGAGGCAGAGGGTACGACAAAACGCTATATAGGAAAATACACGTTTGAGGAGCCGGGAGCAACACAAAGAGAATCTTCGGACGACTTCTTGAACGGAGACATGGCAGTGTAAACCAGGGTGAAGGGTAAAAAGCTATCGGGCGTTGCGAACGACCCGAAAACCGATACCATTGTAGTAGCGGTAGGCGGGATTGTTGCCGCCGCGGTACATGGCGCACAGACTACTGGCGCTGTTGTTACCCCACGAGCCTCCACGCAGCACACGGTACGTGCCGCTTACGGCGCCGGTCGGATTAGTCTGGCAGGTGGCGTTATAATACCCGTAATGCCCGTACCAGTCGTTGCACCACTCCCACACGTTTCCGGACATGTCATAGAGCCCCCAGCCATTCGGCTTTTTACGCGCCACCGGCTGCGTCCCGTTCGGTGAATTATAATACCACACCGCATTGCTGTCAAGTGCAAGAGTATCCGCAAGAGTTATCGGCGGGTAATTTCTCCCCCAGTAATAATCGGTCGTCGTCCCGGCGCAACATGCGTATTCCCATTCTGCTTCAGTTGGCAACCGGTAGCCATTTTTGGTATAGTCAATCACTACCGATGCATCGATCGTTCCGTCACCGATATAGACGGTATCCAATCCCGCGAGTTTGCTGAGCGCATTACAGAATAGCGCGGCGTCGTACCATGATACCTGCTCGACTGGCCACGTCCCGCCGGAATCAAAATAGGCAGGGTTGGTTCCCATGACCGCCTGGTACTGCTCCTGCGTCACCAATGTTTGCGACATGGCGAATGCCCCGAGTGTCACGCAATGCAAAGGACTTGAACCTGACAACTGATTCAAAAGATTTGCATTCGTATCACCCATCTGGAATGTTCCGGCAGGGATGTTGATCATGGTTGGGAATATCGTCGTATTGGTTTTTGTCCCAGTCGGGTTTTGACCGTACCCCGGAACCGCTACTGCCGCAACTACCACTGCGCATGCATAAAATCCTTTTCTCATCAGAATCAACCCTGTGTCCTGCTACTGCCATTTTGGCGGGGTACAACGGGGCAAAATGTCGCACAACGGATTAAGAGATTCCTGCTATCCAACGCCTGAAATTAGTGCCTTTGGGAATGGCCTATTTATAGAGTTACCCGCAACCCATCAAATGCAAAACTCATCCACGGATCAAGCTTGGCGTCATCAATTTCATAATGTATATCATGGCCCAGGTGCGTGAAAAAACATCGCCGGGGAGCGAGTCGGCGTGCGATCGCAATGCTCTCCGCCATGGTAAGGTGTGAAACGTGTTCAGGTTCTTCGCGCAGGCAATTAAGAATCAGCGTATCCGTGTTGCGACATATTTCAAAGCTGGCGTCATTGATGGTTTTCATGTCTGGAATGTAAACGACTGACCCGATCCGGTAGCCGAGGCAGCCGGCAAGTCCGCCATGGTTTACCGAAATAGGAGTGATAGTCTTGCCGAATAGCCCGAACGGGTCGGTGATGCCGATGGCATCGATGGACGTGATGCCGCCGCCTTTGAAGGTGGCGGGGTCGAAGAGGTACTGGTAGGTCGAGCGGATCAAGGCGATCGATTCGGGTGAGCCGTAGAGTGGAAGCGGCCTTCCCCGCAGGTGATCGTAGGAGCGGAGGTCCGGGATGCCGCCGATATGGTCGGCGTGCGAATGCGTGATGAGCGCCGCATCGATATGGCCGATGCGCTCGCGGAGCGCCTGGGCTCTGAAGTCCAACGAGGCATCGACCAGGACGTTTATACCGTTCCACGTGGCGATGATCGAGGCGCGAGTGCGGCGATGTCGCGCATCGAATTCAGAAAGACGGCAGACGTTCTTTTTACACCGTGCGTACCCATCGATCATGCAATCGAGCATTGGAACGCCATGCGAGGTGCCGGTCCCGAGGAAGATGATTTCCATAGGTGAATATTTACAAATAATATTCATCGTCCGACAGGCTCGCGTCGTTCTGTGCCGGTCGAAGGACGAATAAAGCAATTTATGGAGGTCCTCATGTGTTTGTTAAAATATACTAACAAGCTCCCCGTGCCCGGCCGGCGCAGTCTGGTGTACGTCGAAGTCCTCGATGGAAATTCCTGACTCCTGAATCATTCATCATAGAGCAAAGGGGCGATATATTTTTCGGCCGTATCATGCCAACGATAAACAATCCAGGCAGATTGAAACGCACTCTCTTTGCGTTGCTCGGTGATGTACGAGGCCGAAATTTTCTCGCCCACAGGGTACTGAAACGCGCGGCAAATTTTGGGCCGGTTACTTTTCCGATCGACGGCGCGTCATTAAAGCGGATGCTTCTCATTCTGCCTGCCGATCGATTACAGACCCTCTATCAGATCGATAACGCCTCGGCTCTCATCGCGCGTTACCCCGATGCACGGATCATGCTGCTGGCCGAGTCCTCCATGAAGCCTCTGACTGCAATGATAGACGCCGACGAGGTGGTTGAGTATTTTCCGGAAGAGAAACAACTTTTTACGCCGGCCTTTGCGAAGCTGATCAGGCGATTCCAAGGTGAGGTCGATTGCTGCTGCCTGCTCACGCGGACAGCGGATGTGCCGCTCCAGTACCTCACCGGTATGACGGGTGCGCGGTTACGGGTCGGGTATGGCGGCGCCGTCGATTTCCCCTTTGTTAATTTACGCATTGACCCCGATCCCGATAATCACTACCTGCCCGAGAGCAACAGCGCGATGGCCGAAGCGCTCGGTGCCAAGGATCGCGAAGCGTGGACCCGGATTGTAGCCGGGTCCACGAGCGCCGAAATTAATGATCTTCTCCGGGTGGTCCGCCTCGATGGCGTAACGCGCCTGATCGGGATTGACGTTCTCTCCCTGTTTGAACTCGTCGGCGAAAAGGGAGCGGCGGAGTGCATCAGAGCTCTGATGACCCTTGCCAATGGCGGCTTATATTTATATTGCGAAGAGGCGCTCCCGAACGCGATTGCCAGGTGGCTTGCCGCCTTGGCATTGCCGCTTATCTCCGCACTCACCATTTCGCAAACCGTCGCGCTTCTCCGGCGCACCGAATGCATCATTGCCGGCAACACTCTCTTTTTCGGTCTTGCAACGCTTATGGGCAAAAAGGCTGTGGGCGTATTATCCGAAGAGGACCTTTCGCTTTATTGCAAGCCTTTTTCCATGATGAAGGGAATTCCCTGTTCCGGCAAAGGGGCGGACATGGAAACGCTCACCGCCGTGGTTGCCGCGGTTCGGGAACTCCTCGGCCGATAAGGGGTCGCACCCGGGCGCGAAATGCACAGTCCTCGAAGTATTTTTATAAAGAAAAAGTTTCCAATTAAGGATCTCACGGTGGAATATTTGCACATTGTAAATGAGGCATCGCATGGAAAATGAGACAAGTCGCCGGGAGTTTTTCAGGTTAGCGGCAGGAGCGGGCGCCGCTCTGGCGCTTGCATCGGCAAAAAATTCGATGGCGTTCGGAGAGGGATCGCACGATACCAATACCGATATCGGAGAAAATGAAATTGTCATGGTCAATCTTCCTTATAAGAAAACCGGCCTTGAACCTTGGATTTCCGATAAAACCGTTAACCTTCATTATTTCAAACACCATCGCGGCTACTACACAATGCTGCGTGATTATATCCATACGCATCCGGCGTACCAGAAACAGACCGTCGAAGAGCTGATCAGGGGGAATCAGGGCAGCATTTTGCTCGATGAGGACATATTCAATATTTCGGTTCTTCTATACAATCATAACTGGTATTGGCCAAGTTTATCACCCACGGGTGGTGGCGTTCCAACAGGCCAGATCGGCTCAATGATCAAGAATGCCTATGGGTCCTATGATGTATTTCGCACCGTCTTCATCGATGAATCGATGAAGCTCGGCGTTGGCTGGGTATGGGTGGTACAAGATGGGGAAGCGGTGAAGGTCTATCGTTCGGAGTACCATGATACCCCTTTGCTCAAGGGGTATGAGCCGCTCCTGGCTATCGATGTGTGGGAACACGCCTACTATCTGGATTATCTGAATGATCGCCAGAAGTATGTCGAAGCAGTGCTCGATCATCTTTTGAATTGGACGCAGGCAGAAAAAAACCTGAACGCCGCTGCAAGCGGGAAGTAGCGGATAAGGCGGTTGCAGGATGGATTCTTCACTGTTCCTACCGACCGCATCGATCGATGAAGCGACCTCATCGTTCATCCTGAAGGTACAGGAAGTTAACCAGAAAGCCGCTCCCGACCTTATCGCCAAGGCTTTTCGCTTTTCCTGGAATGCACATAAGGATCAGGTCCGTAAATCAGGCGAACCTTTTCTGGCGCATCCGGTTGCGGTCGCTCTTATCCTCGCCGAGCAAAAACTTGATACGGTGACCATCGCGGCCGGGTTGCTGCACGATGTTCTCGAAGATACCCAGGTTTCGCGTGAAGCGCTTGTGCAGGAGTTCGGCGAGGAGATTGCGCTACTCGTCGATGGGGTAACGAAAATCCGAGCCTTCCAAACGAACTCGATCAGGGAACGGCAGGCCGAGACTTACCGCAAGATGCTGCTTTCCATGGCCAAGGATCTGCGAGTGATCATCATCAAATTTGCGGATCGCCTGCACAACCTCCGTACGCTCAAATATCTCGACCCCCAGCGAATCCAGGATATCGCCTCGGAAACGCTCGATATCTATGCGCCCCTGGCCCATCGCCTGGGCATGGCGAAAATCAAATGGGAGTTCGAGGATCTTGCCTTCAAATTCCTGTTTCCGGACGAGTATAAGGAGATTGTTTCCAAGGTAGTCGCATCGCACAATGAGCGCGAAGGCGTGATCGACAGTTTTACCATCCCGCTCCGGCGCCGGCTCGAAGAAGAAAAGATTGAAGCCACAATCGTTGGCAGGCCCAAGCACTTCTACAGTATTTACCGGAAAATGACGCAGCGCAGCAAGCCCTTCGAGGAGATTTTCGACTTGCTTGCCATCCGGATCATTGTCAACAACGTTCGCGACTGCTACCATGCTCTCGGCATCATCCACTCGCTGTGGACGCCGCTTCAGGATCGCTTTAAAGATTATATCAGCACGCCGAAAACCAACGGGTACCAGTCGCTCCACACCACGGTTGTCGGTGAAAAAGGCAATATCGTGGAGATGCAGATCCGCACCTGGGAAATGCATTATACCGCCGAAGACGGCATCGCGGCGCATTGGCTTTACAAAAGCGGGTATAAGGAGATGAACCAGGACGACTATGCGCTCGTGTGGCTTAAAAACGTGATTGAATGGCAGAAGGATCTCACCGATTCATCGGAGTTCTTTGAATTTTTCAAGATCGATCTTTTCCAGACGGAGATTTTTGTGTTCACCCCGAAGGGCGATCTCATTTCGCTCCCCAAAGGGGCTACGGTGCTGGATTTCGCTTTTGCAGTGCATACCGCTCTCGGGTTGCGCTGTATCGGCGCCAAGGTGGATGGCAAGATCGAACCGATCAACGGGGAGCTCAAGAGCGGTTCGACCGTTGAAATTTTGCATGCGGCGTCCAAAAATCCCTCTGTCGACTGGTTGCGTGAAGTGAAGACTCCCAAGGCACGGAGCGCGATTCGACGATGGCTTCGAACCACCGGCCGGCAGGAAAGCAACGATCTGGGGAAAAAGATGATCCAGGCGGCTTTTCGCAGGCTCCGTCTTTCGATCTCCTTTGCCGATACCGTTTCCGGGCTTTTGCAGTATCTGGGGATAGGAAACCTCGACCGTCTCTACGAGCAGGTTGGCAGCGGGGAAATTCCCGCCGCGCGAGTCATCGGCTACTTTCAGGCGAAGTACGTTCAAAAAGCCGCTCCCGCAAGGATGGTCTCTCGTCTGGTCGGCTCTCTTACCGGTCGCACGCCGCGAGTGCTCGTCGGGGGAACCGACAATCTTATGGTGCGATTTGCACACTGCTGCAACCCTATTCCCGGCGACCCGATTACCGGGTTCGTGACGCGGGGCCGGGGTATTTCGGTCCACCGTGTTGACTGCGGCAATGCGCCGCTGTTTGCCGCGGATCAGGAGCGGACCATAGATGTCGCATGGGATGAGGGTAAACAGAAGAAGTACGTCGTTTCTCTTGAACTTGCCTCGGTTGACCGGCCTGGTCTCCTGCATGAAATCACAAGAATTTTTTCTGAGTTCGGGGCCAATGTCACCGATGCCGGCATCAAGACTATCAGTCAGCAGGCACGGTGCACCTTCCGGATCGAAATTTACAATCGCAATCAGCTCAAGCAGATCATCCGGCGACTCCAAAAGATCAAAGGAGTTGAAAATGTTTCCCGGGTAAAAGATTATATTTCTTATTCCGAAGAAAATACACTCAAAGATTCCACCGACGTATTATGATAATGACAGGACAAGACGGGATTGCCGCCGGCGGGCTCGCCATCGGATTGATTCTCGGTATCGTGGCGGTCGTACTGCTCAGGCGGCGACGGGTAGTAATACGTACCGAACAGCAGTTCGCAACGAGGTTCATGTACTCCGGAAATCTGGGGCAGACGAATCTCCTTGATGCAATTCAGTTCCTCGAACTTGGCAACCGGGAAGGAATCCTTCACCTGTACGAGGGCCGGAACAAGGGGTATCTCGTGTTTCGGGATGGCCATATTATCGATGCCTTTTTCCGGGACACCAGCGGGAAACCGGCTGTTTTTCAGATGTTGGAACTTGATAACGGTGATTTCTATTTCGAATCCAGGGTTATCAGGCAGCCTCGGATCATCGTTGAAACGATGATGGATATCGCTCTTGAGTGGGACGCCATTCGCAGCGGCGTCACGGGCGACCAATTGCAGGAATCCCGCCCCGAGGAATCGGAATTCCAATCGCTCCGCGAAAGTCGTACCGACTCCGCGCCCGAACCGCCTGATGAACGAGCGGCGAATAGCGAGAGGGATTCCGCGTTACCTGCGTGAAAGAGAGAACTTTGCAACAATGAATGACCAGCTGAAGATCTTTTCGGGAAACGCCAATATTCCGCTCGCACAGGCGATCTGCAGCAGCGCGGGAGTCGAACTCGGAAAGTGCGAGATTGTAAAGTTTTCGAATGAGAATATCAAGGTCAAGATCGCCGAAAGCGTCAGGGGAACGGACGTCTACGTCATTCAGCCTTCATGCTCGCCGGTGAATGACGGGATCATGGAGCTTCTCATCATGATCGATGCCATCAAGCACGCGAGCGCCGGCAGGATCACCGCCGTATTGCCGTACTATCCGTATGCCCGGTCCGACAAAAAAGACGAGCCGCGAATTTCGATCACGGCCCGGCTCATGGCTGATTTGCTCCAGACCGCCGGGGCCAACCGGATCGTGACCATGAACCTTCACTCACCGCAGATCCAGGGGTTCTTCAGGATTCCAGTCGACCACCTCCTGGCGGGTCGCGTGGTATGCGATTATTTTCAGAATCGCGGTACCGAGAATTGCGTGGTGGTAGCGCCTGACGCCGGCAGCGCTAAACGCGCCGGCCATTATGCCATCCGGTTGGGGTTGCCGCTGGCGATACTGGACAAAAGGCGTTCCGACGATTCTGAAGCGCCGGAAATTCATCATGTCATCGGCGATGTCAAGGGCAAGCGCGCGATCATCTTCGATGACGAAATCGCTTCGGGTGGTTCCATCATGGAGGTCACCGAAGCGCTTTATCGGCTCGGGGTCCGGGAAATCGAGGCGTGTTGCGTTCATGCGGTACTTTCAGGAAGGGCGGTCGAGCGCTTGCGCGGCGTCCCCCTCAAGAAACTTGTGGTGACGGATACGGTTTATATCCCGCCTGAAAAGAAATTTCCACAGCTCGAAATCATTTCAGTCGCGGAACTCTTTGCAAAGGCTATCCTGTATACCCATCAGGGCGAATCGATCAGCGGCCTGTACGACCAATATTGATTCGAAGCCGAAGCGAAAATAACTGAAACCCATCGAAACCGCGTCGAAATCGATACTATTTAATCAATAAACGCAAGCGATTCCCGGCGATGCGCGGAAAGGGATGCATGGCGAGCCATCCGGCCGCAGTAGGCCATCGTGCAGCCGTCTCGGCGAACGCCGACCGATCCGATTATCTATGATTTCTATTGTGGTACATGAAAAAGAGGCGGGCAGCCGGCTTGACCGTATTCTGCGGAAACGGTTGCCGCTTTTGTCCCTTTCAAACATATATACGATGATTCGCCGGGGCGGAGTCCGTGTTGACGGGCATCGCAGGATCGGCCAGGACTATCGCCTCGTTCTGGGCGACATAATCAACATTAATGCAGATCCTGCGGAACTGGCCCTTCCTGCCGCGCGGCAGCCTGGCGCAGACAGCAGGCTCGTCAAAACCGAGTTTTTCAAACGCAATTTTTCCATCTTGCACGAAGACGATGATCTTCTCGTCTGCGACAAGCCGATCGGACTTGTTGTGCATCCGGGCAGCGGACATCTTCACCACGATACGCTTGTCGACCTGGCTGCCGCTTATCTGTTCGCCGGCGGAAAAATCAAAGACGTTGATGATTTTGCCCTTGTTCACCGGCTCGACCGCGATACCTCGGGCGCGATCCTTATCGCCAAGAATAAACAGGCGCTTCGCCGGTTGCACGAGATATTTCGCCGGCGATCGCTGACCAAACAATATATCGCGATCTGCCACGGCCGGCCGCCGGAAAACGAAGGGGAGATTGAACTGCACTTGCAGCGGGGCAGGGATGCCCGCGGCGAGACTACCATGCGCGTGCAAGAAAGGGGCGTACTCTCCCGCAGCAGCTACCGGGTCGACGCTTTTTCCGGCGACCGGTCGCGCGTCGAAGTGTTTCTTGAAACCGGCAAAACCCACCAGATTCGCATTCATCTCTCCCATCTGGGCGCGCCTATCCTTGGGGATAGCCGATACGGCGACGCACTTCGCGACAAAGTGTTTTTCCTGACCAGCCCCGGTTTGACCGTACGCCTTTACCTGCACGCATGGAAGCTTTCATTCCTGCATCCATCAACCATGCGGCCGTTCACCGTAACAGCACCGCTCCCTATCGACTTCGCCGATGTGATGGAAGATCGGGGAAGAGTCCTATCCGGGGCTCGTGCACAGCGGCGGTAAGCTTGCGGCGGCAGGGTTTCCGCTATCTATCTTCCGCTACCAGAAGCTATTTTTAAAAACTTTGAATCTGTAGCAACGGTGCGCTGATGCTTCAATAATGTGAACGGACAGGATACCTCATGTTTGATGCCAAAGAAGATACTTTCTTCAATGAGAAAAACGCGGAAGACGAATCCGCGGAGAAGTTGCGATCGATGATTGATGCCGGGGTGAAAGCGCCGCTTGCTGAAGTAACGCCGGGTGAAAAAGTAACGGGCACGATTACCAAAATCGGGTCAGAATATGCTTTCGTCGACATCGGCGGCAAAACCGAGGCGGTCATCGCACTGCAAGAGCTTGCTCCGGCTGAGGGCGAAAAAGCGCCGGCAGTCGGTGATCCTATTACCGCCTATGTCATAGCCGCAAATGGAGGAGAAACCGTTTTATCGTTTCGCTATGCGAAAAAAGGCGGTTCGGCGGCGACGCAGGAGCTCCGTGACGCCATGAACAACAAGGTACCGATTCAGGGCAAGATCACCGGAGTCAACAAAGGCGGTTTTAACGTCAAGGTGCTCGGAGTGCGCGCATTTTGTCCGGTTTCTCAGATAGATCTCAAGTTCACGGAAGATTCCAATGCCTATATAGGCAAGACCCTCGACTTCGTCATTACCCGCATTACCGAGGGCGGTCGCAACGTCGTGGTAAGTCGCATCCCGCTTCTTGAGGGCGGTCTCGAAAAGAAGATCGATGCTCTTGCCAAGGCAGGGGAGGTGCGGCTCGTGCTCAAAGGGAAAATCAGCAAGATCGCCGATTTCGGTCTTTTTATCGATCTCGGCGATTGCGAGGGACTCGTGCATGTCTCCGAAGTCTCCTGGGAGCGTGCGGAGGATCTTGCGGGCTCATTTACGGTTGGCCAGGAGGTTGAATGCGTGGTCCTGTCCGTTGAGAAAAAAACGCCGCTGCGGAACTCTAAAATATCGCTCTCCATCAAGCAGACCATCGATAACCCGTGGAACACTGTTTCCAAAAGGTTCTCCGTGGGTCAATCGTATGCCGGGACCGTGACGCGACTGGCGCCATTCGGCGCATTTGTCGAGCTCAATCCGGGCATCGAAGGGCTCGTGCATATTTCCGAAATGTCCTGGCTCAAACGATTGCATCACCCTTCCGAGGTCGTTTCCGTGGGGCAGCAGGTTCATGTGACGGTCCTGGCAATTGACGAAAAAAAGAAAACTATTTCACTTACCCTTAAGGATGTTGCGAACGACCCGTGGCGCGACATCAATTATCGGTTTCCGGCGGGTTCCGACGTGACCGGGAACGTCGTGCGCAAGGCAAAATTCGGCTATTTTATCGACCTGGCCGAAGGCGTGACGGGGCTCCTTCCGCTTGCGAACATCGCGCCCGAAAAGAAAACATCGATTTCCGTCGGGTCGCAGATCACGGTGCAGGTACAGTCGCTTGACGTAGAAAACAGGCGGATTTCGCTTTCGTTCGGTTTGCAGGAGTCTATCCAGGAATCAAAAACGGTCAAGGAGTACCTGACACAGCAGGCTGTGGCGCCGGCGCAGGATCGTGCATCATCGACCGAATTCGGCGCGGCGCTCCTCGAAGCATTGAAGAAAAAAAATTAGAACGAAAGAAAGTTTATGAAAGTCCTCGTTGTCGGCGGAGCCGGATATATTGGCAGCCATGTGGTCCGCGCCTTTCTTGACAAGAATTATGACGTGACGGTTTTCGACAACCTTTCTTCCGGAACCCGGGAGAACCTGTTTGCACAAGCCGCATTCATTGAAGGCGATATCCGCAATGCCGACGAAATCGACGCGGTTTTTAAGCGGGGATTCGGCGGTTTTATCCATCTCGCGGCCTACAAGGCGGCAGGCGAATCCATGGCGGCGCCCGAAAAGTACTCCGTCAATAATATCTGCGGCACGATCAGCCTGCTCAATGCCGCCACCCTGCATGGCGCGCCTCCATGCGTTTTTTCATCCTCCGCGGCGGTGTATGGCGAGCCGAAATACCTGCCGATCGATGAAGCGCACCCATGCTCTCCGGAGAATTATTATGGTTTTACCAAGCTCGAAATGGAGCGGATTCTCGGATGGTACGACCGGCTCAAGGGTTTGCGTTTCGCGGCGCTTCGTTATTTCAATGCCGCCGGGTACGATCCCGCCGGCCGCATCAAGGGGCTCGAACGCAATCCTGCGAACCTCATCCCTATTGTCATGGAGGTCGCGGCGGGCATACGGGAGAAGATCGATATCTTCGGTAACGACTACGACACTCCGGACGGTACCTGCATACGCGACTATATTCATGTGAGCGATCTCGCCGATGCCCATGTCATGGCGCTTGAATACCTCGTCAAGAACCGCACAAGCTTTACCGTCAACCTTGGCAGCGAAAAGGGCATCAGCGTGACTGCCATGGTGGAGAAGGCGCGCATGATCACCGGCAAGCCGATCGAGGCGGTCTATGTGGGACGCAGGGCGGGCGATCCGGCCCGACTTGTTGCCGCGGCCAGAGAGGCGCAACGGATTCTTGGCTGGAAGGCGCGCATCAGCGATGTGGAGACGCTGCTGTCAAGTACCTGGAACATGTATAAGAAACTTCAGAAGCAATGAACCGGGCGATACAAAAGAATGCGGGGTGTGGTATTTGAAGAGACATCACGCGGGACGCCTCTTCATGAAGACAATCTATTGCCATTCATCCGACAAGGCGATATTTCCCCATTGCTGTTTGTTCTAGGGTGGGGCCTATTTGACTTCAAAATCAATCGATCCGCTCTTCGCCGTAGCCTTTACCTCGCTGCCTTCCTTGACTTTCCCTTCAATAATCATTCGCGAAATCGGCGTCTCGAGTTCCCGCTGGATAACCCGCTTCAGCGGTCGCGCGCCGTACACCGGGTCGTACCCCTTGTCGGCAAGAAACCTTGTCGCCGATTCATCAGCGGTAAAGGCGATTCGCTGCGTCGCGAGACGTTCGGCGAACCGGGCGAGCTGGATCGATACGATCTTGCCGATGTGTTCCCGTGAGAGCGCGTGAAAAACGACGATTTCGTCGACCCGGTTCAAAAACTCCGGCTTGAAATGCTTTCGCAACTCGCCCAGCACGGTTGAACGGATTTTCTCGTCGATCAAGGCTGCTGAAAAGTACTGGGAGCCGATGTTGGAGGTCATGATAATGATCGTGTTCTTGAAGTTCACGACCCTTCCCTGCGAATCGGTGATGCGGCCGTCGTCGAGAATCTGCAGCAGGATGTTGAACACTTCGGGGTGCGCTTTTTCGATTTCGTCAAAAAGCACCACCGCATAGGGACGCCGTCGCACCGCTTCGGTGAGCTGGCCGCCCTCCTCGTAGCCAACGTAGCCTGGCGGTGCGCCTATGAGCCGCGACACCGCGAATTTTTCCATGTATTCCGACATGTCGATCCGGATCATGGCGCGCTCGTCGTCGAAGAGGTCGAATGCAAGGGCGCGCGCGAGTTCCGTCTTGCCGACGCCGGTTGGTCCAAGGAAAATGAAGCTGCCGATAGGGCGATTCGGATCCTTGAGCCCGGCCCTGGCCCGCAGCACGGCGTCGGCAACCGCTTCCACCGCCTCATCCTGTCCCACCACTCGCTTGTGCAAGTGAGCCCCGAGGGTAAGGAGCTTTTCCTTCTCGCCTTTCACGAGCTTGCTTACCGGGATATGGGTCCATCTGCTGATGATCGAGGCGATATCATCCTCGTCGACCTCCTCCTTGAGCAGCCGCTTGCCGTCGTTGTGGGTTTTAAGGGATTTTTCCGCCGTTGCCAGCGTACGTTCGAGTTCGGGGATCTTCCCATGGCGTAGTTCGGCTGCTCTGCTCAGGTTGTACTCCCGCTCCGCGCGTTCGAGATCATGACGCGCCTGCTCTATCTGCTCGCGGAGATTCCGCAGCTTCTGCACCTTGCTTTTCTCACTCTCCCAGCGCGCCTTGAGCGCACCGGTGGTGTTTTTCACTTCGGTAAGTTCGGCGGTGAGTTTTGCGAGCCGCTCGCGCGATGCAGTATCCTTCTCTTTCTTGAGGCCCTCTATCTCAATTTCAAGCTGCATCTGCCGCCGCAGGGCCTCATCGAGCTCCCGGGGGTTCGAATCCATCTCGGTCCGGAGTCCCGCCGCCGCTTCGTCAATGAGGTCGATTGCCTTGTCAGGGAGGAATCTGTTGGTGATATAGCGGTCTGAGAGCACGGCGGCGGCCACCAGCGCGCTGTCGCGGATCTTCACTCCGTGATGCACCTCGTAGCGTTCTCGCAAGCCTCGCAGTATCGAAATTGTATCTTCAACGGAAGGTTGACCTACAAGAACTGTCTGGAACCTGCGTTCGAGCGCCTTGTCTTTTTCGATATGCTTCCGGTACTCATCCAACGTCGTCGCGCCGATGGCGTGCAACTCACCGCGTGCAAGCATGGGTTTGAGCATGTTTCCCGCATCCATCGACCCTTCCGCGGCTCCGGCGCCGACTACGGTATGCAGCTCGTCGATAAAGAGGATGATATCGCCGCGCTCCACGACCTCCTTGAGCACCGCCTTGAGCCGCTCTTCGAACTCGCCGCGGAATTTGGCTCCGGCCACGAGCGCGCCAAGATCGAGTGACACGACCGACCGGTTTTTCAGCCCCTCGGGAACATCGCCGCGGATGATGCGAAGGGCGAGTCCTTCCACGATAGCGGTTTTGCCCACGCCGGGATCGCCGATGAGAACCGGGTTGTTTTTGGTCCGTCGGGAGAGAATTTGAATGATTCGCCGAATCTCCTCGTCCCTTCCGATCACCGGATCGAGCTTTCCGGCACGGGCCATCTCGGTGAGGTTGCGGGAATATTTTTCAAGTGCGTCGAAGGTCGTTTCCGGATCCTGACTGGTCACGCGCTGCGATCCCCGAACCTCCTTCAATACGCGCAGAAGGTCGGGGAGGCCTATGCCCAAACGGCGGCCGAATTCGCGCGTCTCCTCATCCTTATCGAACGCCGCCAGCAGAAGATGTTCGACACTGACAAAGTCGTCCTTCATCTGAGCGGCCTTGCGCTCAGCTTCGGTAAGCACCATGATCAGGCTCCGCGACATGGCGGTTTGAACACCGGGCCCCGACGCCTGCGGTAAGCTTCGCAGCGACTCCTCCGCCGCTGCCGTAGCGGCAGCGGGCTCGATATTCAGCTTTGAAAAGAGCGACGGAACGAGACCCTCGGGGTCAGAGATGAGGGCATGCACAAGGTGCATGGGCACAAGTTCCGGGTGACCCTTCTCGGCGGCAAGGGCGCTTGCGGTATTCAACGCTTCGTGCGATTTGCGGGTAAATTTATCGAGATTCATGCTCAATCGGCCTTTCGCCACATGGTACGGAAGTCACGTTTTTGCGACATCAAGCCCCTTCCTTGATTTTATCGTAGCATTTGCGCAATATCCGTGCCAGCGCGAAAATGTTCGATTTTCAGCCTGTTTGAGCATATCCGGCGGGATTATTCGTTTCACATCGCGACGGGACTTGACCAAAATAAAACACCCTCGCCTGAAATAATTTGCCTTTCGAAGCGTGGTTTCATATTTTTCCTATACCGTACAGGAGAGGAAACCTACGACAACGCGGCCCATCGGGCCTTTCCCTATGCACTACCTTCCGCCCTTCCGTTCGTCACCCGATGCCGACCGTTTTTCGGCGCCACCTCTATTCGTATCAGGGAACAGCGAGCCTTTCCATGCCGAATCTTATCGTCGTCAATAACCCGAAAAATTGGACCTTTCAAATCCCCGGCGTTGAACTCGTCGAGGCGCGGTCATACCTGACAAATGAGACTTACAGCCAGATGCGGCAGGCGCGGGTTTTCAACCTGTGCAAATCATACCGCTACCAGAGCATCGGTTACTATGTGTCGCTTCTCGCGGCCGCGCGGGGGCATAAACCGTTGCCCAACATTTCGACCATTCAGGACCTGAAATCGCAGACCCTGGTCCGGATCGTGGACGACGAGCTCGATGAACTCATTCAGCGGAGCCTTGCGCCCATTCAGTCCGATGCTTTCACGCTGAGTATTTACTTCGGCAAAAACATCGCAAAAAGATACGATCGCCTGGCGCTCCACCTCTACAACCTGTTCCCGGCGCCGCTTCTGCGGGCGGAATTCGTGCGGACCAAGGAGACATGGCATCTCGACGATATCGGCCCGGTCTCGGCCGGGGAAGTTCCGGGCGAGCATCACCCTTTTCTCGTTGAGGTCGCTACCGAACATTTCGCGGGCAGGCGCGTGGGAAAACCGAAAACCCGGGCGGCTCGCTACGATCTGGCGATTTTGTGGGACCCTCTCGAAGAGGAGGGACCGTCGAATGAGCGGGCGATCAAACGGTTTATCGCCGCGGGCCAGCGGCTTGGCCTCGATCCCGATCTCATCACGCGGGACGACTACGGAAGCCTCTCGGAGTTCGATGCACTTTTTATCAGAGAAACAACGAGAGTCAACCACCATACCTACCGTTTCGCGCGCCGCGCCGCGGCCGAAGGGCTCGTGGTCGTTGATGATCCGGAATCAATTCTGAAATGCTCGAACAAGGTCTATCTGGCCGAACTCCTTGACCATCACAATATTCCGACGCCCAAAACGAGCCTGGCGCATCGCGACAACCTTGAAAATGCCATCGCTGAAATCGGCGTTCCATGCGTGCTCAAGCAGCCCGACAGCGCTTTTTCGCAAGGGGTTATCCGCACCGACACCCCGGACCAGTTTTTCCAGGAGGCCGGCAAGATGCTCATGAAATCGGACATTGTGGTCGCGCAGGAGTACATGCCTACCGATTTCGACTGGCGCGTCGCCGTTTTCGACAACAAGCCGCTTTTCGTATGCAAATATTACATGGTGCGAAGCCACTGGCAGGTGATTAAACGCGATTCGGTGGGCAGGAAAAAAGAGGGGCGTTTTGAAACGTTGCCCGCGGAGCTTGCGCCGCGCCAGGTGGTGCGCACCGCGCTCAAAGCCGCCAATCTGATCGGCGGCGGTCTGTATGGCGTGGACATCAAGCAGATCGACGGCTCCTGCTATGTCATGGAGATCAACGACAATCCGAACGTGGATGCGGGGATCGAGGATGCGGTCATGAAGGAGACGCTGTACGACCGGATCATGGAGGTCTTTCTCAAGCGGATATTAACGAGCAAGAACGGGGTTCCCTTCTGATGGCGCCGTCCCGCAGGTTCGGTCTCTTCAGCCGATATGGCATTGAAATCGAGTACATGATCGTTGACCGGGTATCGCTCCGTGTGCTGCCTATCGCCGACTGGCTCATTCGCGCCGCATCCGGGACCTTCGATACAGAGGTCGTTCGGGGCGCGCTGGCCTGGTCAAACGAACTTGCGGCGCATCTTATCGAGATAAAAACAAGCCGGCCGGAGAAGTCGCTCAGCGGGCTTGATGCGGCATTCCGGGAAAGCATCCACGCCGCGAACGCCTTTCTTGAACGGAGGGGCGCGCGGCTTCTCGGCGCCGGCATGCACCCTTTCATGGACCCGCGCGTCGAAACACGGCTCTGGCCGCACGGTAACCATGACATATACGAAACCTTCGACCGGCTGTTCGACTGCCGTCGTCACGGCTGGGCAAACCTGCAGAGCGCCCATTTGAATCTCCCTTTCGCAAACGACGAGGAGTTCGGCCGCCTCCATGCGGCCATACGGATGGTCCTGCCGATAATTCCGGCGCTCGCCGCTTCCTCGCCGATGGTCGAAGGCCGTTTTTCCGGATGGGCGGACATGCGGCTCGAAACCTATCGTTCCAACTCCCTGCGCGTCCCGTCAATTACCGGCGCGGTGATCCCGGAGCCGGTGTTTACCATGGAAGAGTACCGGGAAAAAATTCTCGACCCCATCTATCGCGACCTCGCCCCGTTCGATCCGCACGGTATTCTCCGCGACGAGTGGGTCAATGCGCGCGGCGCTATTGCGCGGTTCGACCGCAACGCCATCGAGATCCGCCTTATTGACGCGCAGGAGACTCCCGCCGCCGACCTCGCGATCGCCGCGGCGGTCGCCGGCGCGGCGAAGCTCCTCACGGAGGAACGATTTTCTTCGCTCGCTTCCCAGAAGGCCCTGCCGGTCGAACCGCTTGCCGACATTCTCCTGAATGCAATACGAAACGGGGAGGAAGCGGTGATCGCCGATGCCCGGTATCTCGCTATCTTCGGGATCGACGGAGATCCCATTACCGCGCGCGATATCTGGAAATTTCTTATTGAGCGGATCGACCGCTTCGACCATGCGGCGCTATCGCCCCATCGCGCAGCGCTCGACGGAATTCTCACCGAAGGCACGCTTTCATCGAGGATCGTCAGGGCGCTTCGCCCCGACGCCTCGCCGGAAAAAATCCGCTCAGTCTATCGGAAGCTCGGCGATTGCCTTGAGACCGGGAGCCTTTTTTCTCCCGCCTGAGAATCCTGCCGTTCCCGGCGCCTGAACGCGAGGTTCCCTCTCCGATGTCTTGTCGAGCAAGGGTAACGATATATTTTCCAGCAATAAACTTATTTTTAAGGACATCATGTGATCTTCCCATCGCTCGAAGAAGCAAAAAAGCTTGCTTTGCACGGCACGGTAATCCCGGTATGCAAATCAATCCTCGCCGATACCGAAACGCCGGTTTCGGTTTGGATGAAACTCTTTCGCAAGGATTCCTGCAGCTTTCTCCTGGAAAGCGTTGAGGGAGGCGATACGGTCGCCCGGTTCTCCTTTCTCGGCGGCGCGCCATTTTTCACGTTTTCCTGCCGCGGCGTCTCCTGGAAGATGGAAGGTGACAAACGGGCGTCGGGCGAGGGAGATCCGATCGCCGAGCTTCGCAGGCTCATGAAAGCCTATACGCCGGCGGTCGTGGAAGACATGCCCCGGTTCTGCGGCGGCGCGGTCGGTTACTTCTCCTACGATTCGGCGCGGCTTCGCGAATCGATCCCGGACAAAAATCCCAAGGACGATCCGCTTGACGATATCTTCTTCGGTTTCTACCGCGACGTCATCGCTTTTGACAATAGAGAACATCGTCTTCTGCTCATTACCAATATTTTCCTCGATGACGGCGTCTCTGTCGAAACCGCCTACAAGGAGGCTCTCCGCCGTCTTGGCTCCCTTGAGGATCGCATGGCGGTACGGCTCCAGACCGCCCATATCGCGATCAATCCGGCTTCGGAGCCCGTTTCGAATTTCGCGGAGGCCGATTTCGAAGCCGCCGTCGAAAAGTGCCGCGAGTACATCCGTGCCGGCGACATCTTCCAGGTGGTGCCGTCGCAACGGTTCACCGTCCGCGTTGAGGCCGATCCGTTCGATCTTTACCGGGTTCTACGTGTTGTCAACCCTTCGCCGTACATGTACTACCTCGCGATAAACGGCGCCTCGGTGATCGGCTCCTCGCCGGAGATGCTCGTGCGGGTCGAGGATGGCGCTCTCGAAGTGCGGCCGATCGCGGGCACGCGCCCGCGAGGGAAAACGCCGGCCGAGGATGAAAAACTCATCGCCGACCTTCTCGCCGATCCCAAGGAGCGCGCCGAGCACGTGATGCTCGTGGACCTCGGCCGCAACGACGTGGGGCGGGTCGCGAAGCCGGGCTCGGTGCGGGTCGAGGAGATGATGCACATCGAAAAGTATTCGCACGTCATCCATACCGTCAGTAACGTGCTCGGCGACCTGGCGGACGGCTGCGATGCATTCGATGCGCTCTTCTCCTGTTTTCCGGCGGGAACGCTCACCGGGGCGCCCAAGATCCGGGCCATGGAAATCATCGACGAAATCGAACCTGTCAAGCGAGGTCTTTACGGCGGTGCGCTCGGCTATATTGATTGGCGCGGCGTCATGGATACCTGCATCGTGATCCGCACCATCGTGTACCATAACGGCGTCGCCATCATTCAGGCGGGCGCCGGCATCGTGGCGGATTCCGATCCGCACCGCGAGTACCTGGAGACCCTGCACAAGGCGGGCGCGCTCTTCACTGCTGTCTGCAAAGCGGCGCAGATCGTCGGGAGATAGCATCATGTTGCTGGTCATCGATAACTACGATTCGTTTACATATAACCTGGTCCAGTATTTCAGCGAGCTGTATCGGGGCGATATCCGGGTTTTTCGCAACGACCGGATCACGGTGGACGAAATCGCAGCGCTCGCGCCGGACCGGATCGTCATTTCGCCCGGCCCCTGCACCCCGCGCGAAGCGGGTATTTCCGTGGAAACGATCCGTCGGCTGGGTTCCGCAACGCCGATTCTCGGCGTTTGCCTCGGGCACCAGTCCATCGGTTTTGCCTTCGGCGGCAACGTGATCCGCGCGCCGTACCTCATGCACGGCAAGGTGTCTAAAATTTACCATAAGGGAACCGATATCTACGCGGGCATGCCGAGCCCCTTTATCGCGACCCGCTACCACAGCCTCATCATCGAGCGCTCCTCCTGCCCGGAATGCCTCGACATCACGAGCGAAACCGACGATGGGCTCATCATGGGCGTGAAGCACAGGGAGTACCCGATTTTCGGCGTCCAGTACCACCCCGAGGCGATCCTTACCGAGGGCGGGAAAGTGCTGCTGAAGAATTTTCTGGAGATTGGGAAGAACGGAATCCTACAACGATAGATTTTGGCGGGGGTGCCGCGAGCAGAAAGAAATAAACGCAGCGGATCTGCTTAAGGTAAAAATAATCGACCCTTTGAAACTATATAACTGTTGGTTATTTGTAAAGGAATAGACAATGCCAGTAAGCGTAGAAATAAAGAGACCTGGAATAGATAAAACAGAAAAACCAATTGAAGGCCTACACGGTGATACAGTAACCTCGAAGGATGATGATGCTGGTTATCATCACCTGGCAAAAGCAATAGCGGGTATAATCCGTAACCCAGAAATTGAATTGCCATTTAATGTGGGAATAATTGGCGAATATGGATGTGGGAAAACAAAAATTCTGGAACAACTAAAGGAAGCACTCAAGGCGACAGACAAAGAAACCCAAAAAACTGAAGAATCAGAACCTAAAATAGATGATTCACCTTTAAAAAAAATAAATGTTAAGATTGTCGAATTTGATGTGGGTAGATTTCATGAAAGTCATATTATCTGGTCTGCTCTAATATATTCTTTTTTTGATGAATTTAAAAAGGAAAAAGGATTTTTTTGCTTTGGGAATTATTTTTGGACGCTCGGAAAGTGGGAAAAAATTAAAAATGGAGCCATCGTGTTTTTCGCTATGGTTGCGACGGGCGCTTCTATTTATGTGAATTATCAACCCTTTTCAAGCAAAGCAAAAATACTTTTTGATTTCTTTCCGACCATAACTTTTCTTGTGGGCATATATTTTCTTTGGAAAAAGATTTTATCAATTTGGTTTCATCCCACAGTCGCGGGAAGCATCGAGAAAATAACCCAGATGCCTCTTGACCTTGCAAAAGATTTCTCAAATAGGGTTGCCTTTGAAGAAAAGCTTAAACGCCTTATAACCGCTTGGCTTAAAAAGGATGAAAGAATTGTCCTTATAATTGATAATCTGGACAGATGCAGCCTTAAAAATATAACTTCAATAATTGATGAGTTATATGCCCTTATCAGCACAAAGAAACTCAAAGAAAAGCTTGAATGTGTAATTGCTGTTGATCAAGACGCTATAAATAAAGCTATCATCCAACAAAGAGATGTCGAAGCTAAAGATTACTTTGAAAAGCTATTTTCTTTAAAAATCTACCCACCGAAATTAAACGAGCACAGGCTATGTGAATTCCTTAGAGAAACAGCTGGGCTTGAATTTAATGATGGTAGTGCGAGACAACCGAATGAAATAGATCCTATATTTAATGACTACTGCATTGACAATGATGAAAAAATGGCAATTTATCAAAAAATAAAAGACACAAATGTTGTTGTCAATCCAAGAAGAGTTCTGCGTATTGTTTCATCATATAGATTTCTTAGATATATCTGGCCAAGATGGTTTTTAAATGCACCGAGTAATGAACCGGGATTTGAGCCTAATAAGTTAATTGATGCAATTGTGGAACGACTTGTTCAAAATATTCGCAGTGGAGAAAATAAATATAACGAAGCTGTGGACCTAATAGCTGAAAAATACGATATGAAGGGAAAAGAGGAGACTCCGCAAAATTGAACCATATCGATGCTGGCGGGTGGTTATACGGCGGAAGATCCTCTGCTGCTTGGTATCTATCTATCTGCAACCGACAATGATTCTCAACTGTTATGATCGGGTGCAAACTATGGATATCTTGAACCAACATGTCCTTGTTGCCCTTTCGTCGTCCTTCAAAGAGGGTCAAACTGAAATGACCACGAAAACATTGAAGGAAGCGTAGGCTCAAAGAAATTTAGCAGTTTTCCCCAGATGATCCGGTAGTTTTAGGCTCGTTTAACCCCTGTTTAACCTTCGTTTTATACCCCTTTAAAATCCACGAAGCTGCCAAACAGGACCATGACGTGAACCCGCGAAAACCGGTATCATTCTTGGTAGCATTTTGGTATCATTTTGCCGTTTGCTGCTTATTTTGAGGGGTAGTGTCAAAGCCCGGTGTTCTCCCGCTCCAACGCCTTGCAATAGTCCAGCCACGCTTCAAAGCCCTCGCCGGTCGTGCAGGAGAGGGGATACAGCTTCGCGGCGCTGTTCAGCTTGCGGCAATCGTCCCGCGCGCGAGCGAGCGAAAATTTAACATAGGGAAGAAGGTCGATCTTATTGACGATCACGGCGTTGGCGCGGGTAAAGAGCGCCGGGTACTTTGCCGGTTTCTCGTCGCCCTCGGTCACGGAGAGCACCGCCACCTTGTAGAGTTCGCCGAGATCGAAGGTGGACGGGCATATCAGGTTGCCGACGTTTTCGATGATAAGGAGCGAGGTCGTTTCAAAATTCATCGGCCGCATCGCCTTCTGTATCATGGCCGCGTTCAGGTGGCAGGAGCCTCCGGTCTCGATCTGCACCGCTTGCGCGCCCGCGGCCTTCAGCCGGTCGGCGTCGAGGGTGGTTTGAATATCGCCGGTGATGATCGCCAGCCGGTCGCCGTAGGTCAATGCCATCCGTTCGAGAATCGAGGTCTTGCCGGAGCCCGGCGAGCTTACCATATTGAGAACGCGCAGGCCGTGCGCGGCGAAGAACAACCGGTTCTGCCGCGCAATGGCGTCGTTTGCCGCCGCCACCGACCCGGCAATTATGATGTTTTCACTCATTGTCAACCTCTATGCTCTCTATAATGCACTGGTTGCCGTCGATGACCGTCCGGTCGAACCCGCCGCAGGCGGGGCAGGAGTCAAAGATTTCCGCGGGGGTATACGTCGCGCCGCACGAGCAGCGGAACGCGGCGTTGACACGCTTGACAGAAAACACAACCTCCCCTGACGGCTGCGCGTCGCGAAACAGCAGGTCGCAGTACATGAGAAGCGAGTCGCCGAACACGCCCGAAAGATCGCCGATGGATAAAATAACCTTTGTTATTTTCCGGCCTTCCGCGCGCTCCGTCGCCATGCGGACGATTTCGAGCGCCACGCCATATTCATGCATTCGGCGGGCTCCGTTTCTTCCATCAATGCGCGGAGCAGGAGATACACGGGTCGTACGCCCGTACGAGCATCTCAAGAGCGAACTGGAGCCGCTCCTTGCCGAAATCTTTGAAGAGGGGCACGAGCTTCTCCATATCATGCTGGATGTTGGCATGGTTCTGGTTGGTAGGAATGATGCAGTTTGCCGACCGGCAAATGCCGCGGTCATCGTAGCCATACTCATGGAACAGGATGCCGCGCGGCGCCTCAACGGCGCCGACGCCACGGCCTTCCCGGAGACGGACCGGCGCATTTTCTCCCGTAAGGCCCGTATCGATGAGCCGTCCGGCGAGGTCGGCGCACATTTCGAGGGCGTGCGTGCACTCGACGACCTGCGCCAGGGTATTGAAATATGGGTTATAGTGCGGCGAACGGAGACCGAGCTGTTCGGCCACCGACCTCGCGGCCGGCGTCAACGCCCCATGATTATTGTTGAATCGCGCGAGCGCTCCCACCATATAGGAATCGCGGTTGAATTTCGCCCATTTTGCCGTTGATTGGGCGACGATATACTCATTGGTCACGCGTCGATAGTCGGACAGGGGAATGGCGTTCCCCGCATCGCTCGATTTGATCATGCCCCGGTAATGCGCATAGGAATCAGGTTCGGTGAGACAGATATATTCGGTCTCCCGGCTGAAGTCCGGGATTGCCGGCGACAGGGAGGCCACGACGGCGGCGAGTTTTTTCGTATCGTCCACGCCCTCCTCGAAACGAGCCCGGAGCGCTTCGAGTTCTTTCCGCTTCGGCACCATGGTCCAACCGCCCACCATGGTACGAATGGGATGGGTGGTCCGGCCGCCGATGAGATCGGCGGTTTCGTTGGCGAGCCGGTGAAGCTTGATGATGAGCAGCACGGTCTCCTTATGGGTGGCGACCAGAGGCAGCACGCTATTAACTTTGAAGAAATCTGGCGCCGCGAGGTAGCCGATGTGGAGTATATGGCTCTGCAGTATTTCGGCCCAGAGCAGAATGCGACGGAGCGCTTCGGTCTCCTCGCTGATCGTAACCCCGAGCGCCTCTTCGGTGGCCTGCAACGAAGAAAAGGTATGGCTGATCGAGCAGATGCCGCAGATCCGGGAGACGATGGGCGCTACCTCGGTATAGTGCCTGCCGATCACCATGGCTTCGAAAAAACGGGGAGACTCGGGGATCTGCCATTCGATTTTTTTGATCTCGCCGTCGTCGATGTCGACCCGGATGTTGCCGTGGCCCTCAACGCGGGTGATGTGGTGTACGTCAATGTGCAGGGTCGGGCCGCTCATGGCAGGACCTCCGGATCAATCGCATACATCGTGAACATCCGGAATACTTCGTCGAGGGAGATGCCGTTCTTAGCCAGTACGTCCCTCATGGAGTTTTTATTCGGATCAGGCACCAGGCCGCGGCACCCTTCGCAGGCGCTTTTATGGGTCGGACAGATTGCATCGCATCCGGCGCGGGTGACGGGACCCAGGCACACCATGCCGATGTCGTAAAGGCACACGTTGTCCCGTTTCTTGCACTCGACGCACACCGGATAGTCGGGCAACTTCGGCGGCAGTCCCATGGCCAACGCTTTGACAATAGTTATAAACTCCCGGCGGTTGACCGGGCAGCCGGGGATCGCGGCATCGACCTTCACCACCTCGTGCACCGCCCGGGTGGGATAGGTGTTGAGGTGCGGCATGTTCCACGCGTCGCCGTAAACTTCCCTGCGCACGGCGGTCTCATCGCGCAGGTTCTTGAGCTTGTTGACGCCGCCGAGATGGGCGCAGGCGCCGAACTCGACGAGAATTTTTGAACGTTTCCGGATATCCTTCACCCGCTCCTCATCCGAGTTTCGCGTGATGGAGCCTTCGATGAGCGCGATGTCGTAGGACGCGGCCGAGCCGGTAAGCACTTCGCGAAACTCGACGATGTCGACGATATCCGCAAGGCCGATAATCTCCTCTTCGAGGTCCGCGATCTGGAGCTGGCACCCTTCACAACAGGTAAAATCGAAAAAACCGACCCTTGGTTTCATGGTCAGAGGGCCTCCATATGGCCGATGATGGACTCGTAGGTCATAACCGGGCCTTCGCGGCATACATACATGCCATTCACCTGACAGTGGCCGCACTTGCCGACGCCGCACTTCATGTGACGTTCGAGCGACAGCACGATATCGTTGTTCAGGAAACCGAGATTTTTGAGTTCGAGAATGACAAATTTGTACATAACGGGCGGTCCCACGAGAAACGCGACCGTGCCGGTCGGATCGAGGCGGTCGTTGATCAGCGGGAAAAGAGCGGTGATCACGCCGGTATTGCCGCGCCAGCCGGCGTCCGGCCGGTCCACGGTTTCCAAAAACAGTACGGACGCGTTGCTTTCCCATCGTGACAGTTCTTCCGCAAACAGCCGCTGGGTTGGGTCGACGCAGCCGAACAGAATGAATATCTTGCCGTAATCCGACCGGTTGTCGAGCGCATAGGTTATCGCGGAGCGCAGGGGCGCCAGACCGATGCCGCCCGCGATGAAAAGCAGGTCTTTCCCCTTGTAACGATCCAACTCGAAATGGGTCCCGAAGGGTCCGCGTATGCCGACGTGAGCGCCCGCCGCAAGTTGATGAAGCGCCGAGGTAACACGGCCGACGTTTCGAACGACCATTTCAAATCCAGGCGCCCTGGTCGGCGACGAGGAAATTGAGATCGGCGCCTCGCCGACGCCGGGAATCGATACTTCAACGAACTGGCCGGGCAGATGACCGAGTTCGCGTCCATTAAGTTTAAATTCGAAGAAGCGGTCCCGATCGGTCATGGCGGAAGTTGCGATCAGCGTCGCGACTTCAGGGAGATACAGCGATCCATCGCGTCTCCCGGTCAGGGATTCATGCATGGCGGACTCCACTTCCCGCGATGTCGCCCACCGTTTCAACGATCGAAGCGATGGCAGCGGTACAGGTCTGGGTGCAGCGGCCGCACCCCACGCAGCCGGTGACGCCGTATCTTTCCCTCATGTAAATAGTCTTGCGGAACAGCCGGTGTCGCACGCGGTCCGAGGCGTTTTTACGAAAATTGTGGCCTCCCGCCACCGTGGCGAAATTCGGGAAGGTACAGCCGTCCCACGTCCGGTAGCGCTCGCCCGCCTTGAGCGTGAGGTCCACTTTGTCACGTACATCGAAGCAGATGCAGGTCGGGCAGACCTGTACGCATGATCCACAGGAAAAACATTTGTCCCCGCGGGTCTTAAAGGTCTCATGGCGTTCCTGTCCCGAAAGGACCTCCGGCAGGTCAAGGCGATCGACCGGCAGGGCGGTTTCGTCGGGAATCGCCGCCTTGCGGGCGTTCATGCGCTCGATCTCGTCCCTGTTCGCGCTGCGCGCCCCGCTCCCGGCAATAAGTTTTTTCCCGGCATCGGTCACGACTTCGACGGCCAGCGAGTCGTCTCCCAGATCGACCATCATGAGATCGGCGGTCCGGTAGCAATCCTCGGGGGCGATCATTGAGCTTGTAAACCTGTACCGGTAGGGCCGCGTGGGATATAATCCGATAAGCATCGTATTCCGGCGACGGGCGAGATACTGGCCGTCGGCCTCTTCGTCGCCGAATGCCGTATCGTACAGGGCAATCGCCGTGAGATCGCCGGGATGGACGCCGATGATGCACCGTGGTCTTTCATCGTAAACGGCCGCGTACGAGTCGGGATCGCCCGTCGCATAGGTCAAAAGCGGATCGCGCGAGGGCAGCAGGAACTTCCTCGGCGACTGGGTCGTCTCGTCGAAGTCCAGGCGCAGGGAGCGCGCCGTTTCGACAATAGCGAAGGAATATCTTCCGCCCATGGCATCCACCGGACCGATGAACTCGAAATGCCGCTGTTCGATGAGGCCATCGATAAAAGGATAAAACTGCTCTTTCGTGATCCGGAAGATTTCCATGACAGAGCCCTTCAACCGGGTAACAAGTGAATTGGTCGCGAGATACCGGGTATCGCATTACCACGGCATAAAATAATATCTTGAAGCAGAAGGGGTCGGAGAAAAACCAATGAAGTAATGCGCCTGGACCTGAAAAATCCGGGATTCTGTAAACCGTTGCCGGCAACTTTTCAGGAGGCATGTCGCGCGCCGGCCGGATCGATCGTCGTTCGCTCCTCTTCGGAGCCTTCATCGATATATTTTCTCTGTCTATTCTTTCTCAAACGATAGTCTCCAATCAATTTTCAAGAAATGCAGGAGGTACCCATGAAGAAGGCGGCGGTTTTAATGGCGGCAGCGGGACTCGGCGCGATTGCATCCGGAGCCGATGTTTCGAACCAGGTGAAGCTCGAAACGAGTTATGGCGATATCGTTATTGCGCTCAATTCCGCGGCGGCCCCGGTTACGGCGGCGAATTTTCTTGGCTATGTCGACAGCGGCTTTTACAATGGAACGATTTTTCACCGCGTCATTCCGGGGTTTATGATCCAGGGAGGCGGCTATGATTCCGCAATGACGGAAAAAATGACGCAGGCTCCTATCAAAAATGAGGCGGGGAATGGGCTCAAGAATGATCGCGGGACCATTGCCATGGCCCGAACGAGCGATCCCAACTCCGCTACCGCTCAATTCTTTATCAATCTTGTGGACAACGGCTTTCTTAACCATAAGGACTCGACCATCCAGGGGTGGGGCTACTGCGTTTTCGGAAAGGTCGTCAAGGGGATGGAGGTTGTCGACTCGATCGCCAAAACGCTCACTGCCCGCAAAGGTGCGTTCGAAAATGTCCCGGTCACCCCGATCGTTATCAAGAAAGCCTCGGTCGTCGGCGAGGCAAATGTCCCGGCGAAACCGAAAGTTGACGAAAAATAATAAACCCGCGGCAGGGGCGCCTGTCGGCGCCCCTGATTTCTTACCGGCATCCTTCATAGAGTCTTTCTTGTTCTTCCGAATTTGAAAACTTTGCTGTCAAAAACATAGATGCATGTGGCATGGAATTTGCTTATTTTGCAAAAGATTCATGAGTGATACTTTTCTATCTTCCCATAAACCACAAGGAGGTTTTGAATGGCCATTTTTATTTGCAGCATGTGCAGTCATATCGAATTCGGCAAGGCCCCGGATAAATGCCCGGTATGCATGTCCCCCAGGGAGAAGTACTCACAGAACGACAATGTCTTCATCGAATCCGAGGAGAAGAGCAAGGAAGCGGCGATCAAGCACATCCCCAGCGTCACGATCAACAAGGAGTGCAAGCTCATTCCCGAGCTC
>Ga0187851_10000334_pt1 | contig 49122 bp, 38 predicted proteins | sample June2016WEW_6_10_FD_132997 | JGI IMG/M metagenome (GOLD analysis project Ga0187851, IMG submission 132997) | Peatland microbial communities from SPRUCE experiment site at the Marcell Experimental Forest, Minnesota, USA - June2016WEW_6_10 | ecosystem: Environmental > Terrestrial > Soil >... | reverse complement strand
GCCATCGACCCATCCGTCGTCGACGCCAGCGGCGTCTATCGCAAACGCGGCCCCGTGCGCGTCTTCCTCACCGAACCCGCCGCCGTCGCCGCCATCAAGGACGGCCGTATCAACGCGGGCGACATCGTCGTGCTGATGTGCCGCGGGCCGCTTGGCTCGGGCATGGAGGAGACCTACCAGCTCACCGGCGCTCTCAAATACCTGCCCTTCGGCAAGCACGTCGCGCTGCTCACCGACGCCCGCTTCAGCGGCGTCTCCACCGGCGCCTGCATCGGCCACGTCACGCCCGAGGCGCTCGCCGGCGGCCCCATCGGCAAGCTGCTCGACGGCGACATCGTCGAGATCGTCATCGACCGCAATCGTCTCGAAGGCACCGTGAACCTCATCGGCCACGGCCCGGAGATCGGTGGTGGGATCGGTGGTGGGATCGGCGCTGGGATCGGCGCTGGGATCGGCAATGAAATCTTCGGCGCTGAAGCCGGCGCGCGCCTGCTCGCCTCGCGCCCATTGCGCGCCGATCTGGCCCCCGATCCCGCTCTGCCCGCCGATACGCGCCTGTGGGCCGCGCTGCAGGAAGTCAGCGGCGGCACCTGGGGCGGCTCGGTCTACGATGTCGACCGGATTCTCGAAGTCCTCGCCGCCGGTAAGCAAGCCCTCGCCGATGTGGTGGACCCAAAAACCGGCGACTGACGTTCTACCGCAAACGTCTCTCGCGCGGAGGGCACTGAGGCCCGCCAACACTGCAACCACGACCTCTAGCCCTCAAGCCGAGGGTGACGCCAAGGCGTCCGCCGCGGACGCCGCAGGTGTGTCCCCGCGCCACCCCGAAATTTTGTCCGAATGACTACTGAGTAGTCACTTGGATTTATAAGTCATTACTCGTCAACAACATACGACGTCCAGGTGACTATTCGTAGTCACCGGCCGCTGCCGCTTCTGCTTTGGACTCCCACCAAAAGGGGGGACGTCCCCGCGCTACCGCCGCGTCAGCCCCGCGCGCCGCTACACCGTCGAACGCACCGCCGGTTTGCCGGCGCTCTTTTTCCCCGGCAGTTCGTCCGTGTGCTCGATGCCCAGGAATCCCTCCAGCCGCCGCGCCAGGCCCTCGTCAATCGGCCGCAGCGCCTTCACCTCCGCGCGCGCCCCTTCGCCGTCGCCCGCCAGCGCCAGCCCGATCCCCAGATTGTAATGCGCTTCGGCGAAATCCGGCTTGAGTGCGATGGCCCTGCGGAAGCATCGTGTCTTGGCCTGCGAATGTCCGGTTTTGCCTTCCATGAACGCCAGGTGGAACCACGTCCGCGCGTTCTCCGGCTCAACCTCGCTGGCCTTGCGCCAGTAATACGCCGCGCCCTCGAAATCGCCCGCCCACACGTGGCCCATCGCCATCGCGTAAATCTCGTCGGCCTCCGGCTTGCGCTGCCGGTTCCACTCTGCCACGCTCACTGGCGCTATCTCCGTCAGCCCCTCCTTGAGGCGATCCAGCGGCAGTGCGAACGCGAGCGTCTGCCCATCCACCACCCGCACCGCGTGCCACCCGGCCAGGAACCCGTGTTCGTTGTACAGCGGCCCGCTGACCTCGTTCCCGCCGGCGCACGCCAGCCGCGCCACCATCCCGTATCCGCCCAACTCCCTGTATTCGCCCGCCCGCGCCACGTGGCCTGCGCTGCGCGCTTCCGTCGCCAGCCCCGTCGCCGCGTCCGGCCCCGCCGGCGCCTGCCGCCCGACAAACAGTTCCACCACGCCCGAGTCGCGATCTTCGGCCGTGATCGATACAACCCGGTGCAGCACGTGCCGGTCGTCCACGAGCAGCGCCGACGCCGCGCCGTACAGCGCCTCCCGCGGCGCCAGCGCTTTGCCCTGCGTCCGCAGCACCGCCGGCGCCTGCCGCAGCAGCACGCCCGTGGCGTCGTGCACCAGCAGTACCGGCTCCGCGCGCAGCGCCAGCGCGCACAGCAGGGCCGCCGCCAAATGCTTCATAACCTTGATCGGACGACTTTTGCGCATAGCCGGTTTCGCCCGATTTTGTACGATGAATAGATCAGGAGACAATGGATTTCAGTAGTTTGGATCTGAAAAAGACGGTCATCCTCCCTTCGACCGCATTCCCGATGAAGGCGAATCTCGCCACCGTCGAGCCCAAAATGCTCGCCAAGTGGACCGCCGAGGGCATCTATGAGCAGATTCGCGCGAGCCGCCGCGGCCGTCCGCTGTATGTGCTGCACGACGGTCCGCCCTACGCCAACGGCAACATCCACCTCGGCCACGCCTTCAACAAAATCCTGAAGGACTTCATCATCAAGTCCAAGGTCATGGCCGGGTACGACTCGCCCTACATCCCCGGCTGGGACTGCCACGGCCTGCCGATTGAGATCAAGGTCGACGCCCTGCTCGGCACCAAAAAAGCCGCCATGAGCGTCGCCCAGATCCGCGCCGAGTGCCGCAAATACGCCCAGAAATACGTCGATCTCCAGAGTCGCTCCTTCCAGCGCCTCGGCGTCTTCGGCCGTTGGGACCAGCCTTACCTCACCATGAGTCCGCAGTACGAGGCCGTCATCGCGGGCGCTTTCGTCGACTTCCTCAGCCAGGGTTCGGTCTATAAGGGTCTGAAGCCCGTCAACTGGTGCCTCCACTGCCGCACCGCTTTGGCCGAGGCCGAGGTCGAGTACGAGAACCACACCAGCCCCTCCATCTGGGTGCGCTTCAAACTCTCGAGCGACCCCGCCGCGATCCACCCCGCGCTCGCCGGGCGCGACGTCTACGGTCTCATCTGGACCACCACGCCGTGGACCATCCCGGCCAACGTCGGCATCGCCTTCCATCCCAAGTTCGAGTACGTTGCCGTCGATGTGGATGACGCCGTCTACATCGTTGCCGCGGGCCTGCTGGAGGCCACCGCCGCCAATCTCGGCTGGCACAACGTGCGCGAGTTGGCGCGTTTTGAAGGCGCGGTCCTCGACCGAACCGTCTTCCGCCACCCCTTTCTCGACCGCGATTCACTGGGCATTATCGAAGACTACGTCACGCTCGAGCAGGGCACCGGCGCGGTCCACACTGCCCCCGGCCACGGCCAGGAAGACTACGTCGCCGGCATGCAGTACGGCCTGCCGATTTACTGCCCCATCGACGCCCGCGGCCGCTTCTTCCACGCCACCGGCGCTTCCGGCACACTGCCCGAAGTGCTCATCGGCAAGACCGTCTGGGAGGCCAACCCGATCGTCTCCGCGATCCTGCGCGACCACGGCGCGCTGCTCGCCGAAAAGCACTTCGAGCACAGCTACCCGCACTGCTGGCGCTGCCACCATCCGACCATCTTCCGCGCCACCGAGCAGTGGTTCATCGGCATGGATTTGAACGACCTGCGGGCCAAAGCCCTGGAGGCCATCCGGCGCGTCGCCTGGCACCCCGCCTGGGGTCAGGAGCGCATCTCCAACATGATCGCCACGCGCCCCGACTGGTGCATCTCGCGCCAGCGCGTGTGGGGCGTGCCGATCACCGTTTTCTACTGCGAGCAATGCGGCCACGCGCTCACCGATCGCCGCTACCTCGACCCGATCGTGCACCAGTTTGCCGAGCACACCGCCGACGTCTGGTACTCCCGCAGCGCCGCCGAATTGCTCGGCCCCGACGCGGCTTGTTCCGAGTGTGGCGGCCACGAATTCCGCAAGGAAAACGACATTCTCGACGTCTGGTTCGACTCGGGTTCGAGCCATCTCGCCGTGCTCACCGCCGCCAACGGCCTGCCCTGGCCCTCGGACATGTACCTCGAAGGCGGCGACCAGTATCGCGGCTGGTTCCACTCCTCGCTGCTGGTCGGCGTCGGGCTGCGCGGCGAATCGCCCTACCGCGAATGCGCCACCAACGGCTGGCAGCTCGACGGCGAAGGTCGCGCCATGTCCAAGTCGCTGGGCAACGTCATCGAGCCCGAGCAGATCATCAAGCAATACGGCGCGGACGTACTGCGGCTGTGGGTCGCCTCGGTCGATTTCCATGAGGACGTGCGCTTTTCGGAACTGATCATCACCCGCATCACCGAGGCCTATCGCAAGCTGCGCAACACCTTCCGCTACGCCCTCGGCAACCTGCACGACTTCGACCCCGCCGCGGACGCCCTGCCCGGCGCCGAGCTCGAAGAAATCGACCGTTGGATGCTGCATCGCACCGCCGCGCTCGCCGCCCAGGTCCAGGCCGGCTACGCCGATCTGGCGTTCCATCGCGTCTACCAGGCGCTCTACAGCTTCGCCACCACCGATCTCAGCTCGGTCTATTTCGACGTGCTGAAGGACCGGCTCTACACCGCACCGCGCCGCTCCCGCGCCCGCCGCAGCGCGCAGACGGCGCTGTGTCGCATCCACTACGCGCTGCTGCGCCTGGCCGCTCCGCTGCTGGCCTTTACGGCCGAGGAAGTCTGGGCCGCCACGCGACTGCCCGCCGGCGCGCCGGCCAGCGTCCACATGGCTGAATTCCCCGACCCGGCCGAACTGCTGGCCGGTCTGGACGGTGATGACGATGCTTTGTTGCAGAGCTGGGAGGGCCTGCTCCTGGTGCGCAATGAAGTCTTGAAAACGCTCGAAGAGGCCCGCGCCGCGCGGCTGATCGGCGCTCCGCTGGAAGCCAAGCTCATTCTGGAAGCCTCGGGCGAGCGGCTCGACCTGCTGCGCCGTTACGAAGCCCAGTTGCCGGCGCTGTTCATCGTCTCCGAGGTCGAGTTGAAAGCCGCGCCGGGCGCGGACCAGGCGCTGCGAGTGACTGTGGAGCGCACCACGGCCACCAAGTGCGAGCGCTGCTGGAAGTACACTCGCGACGTCGGCGCAGACCCGGCGTTGCCCGCGGTGTGCGCGCCGTGCGCCGAGGCCGTGCGCGCTTATGTCGCTGAGCAAGGCGTTTGAGGAGAGCGGCGGTGGGCTCGGCCATGGCTGAAAAAAGGGACCTCGTGCGCTATTGGCCCTACGCTCTCGCCGCCGTCGTCGCCCTGGCCGACCGGGCGTCTAAACACTTGATCGAAACGCGCCTCGCTCCGTGGGACGTGATCCGCGTCATCCCCGGCTATTTCCAGATCGTTTCGACGCGCAACACGGGCATCGCCTTCAGCCTGTTCGACAACTCGGCCGCGGGCCGCACCAGCCCGTGGCTGATCGCGTTCACCATCGGCGTGCTGGGGATGGTGGCATGGCTGTTGTGGCAGGCCATCCGCCCCGACCCGGTCGCCGGCGAAGCGGCGCATTGGAGCTACCGCGCCGCGCTCGCGCTGGTGTTGGGCGGCGCGGCCGGCAACCTCTACGACCGGCTGGTTTCCGGCACCGTCACCGACTTCCTGGACTTCTATTGGGGCTCGGCCCACTTTCCGGTCTTCAACGTCGCCGACTCGGCCATCACCTGCGGCGCGATCCTGATCCTGCTCAACCTGCTGCTCGCCCGTCCGCACTCCGGCGCACGGACATCGGGGAAAACGCCATGACCCCAGAAACACGCCTCGTCCGAGTGTGGAAACGAGTCGAGAAAATAGTGGGTCTGATTACGCTTGCGGCATTGATTTGGTTCTTCTATATCGGTGCTGATTACCATGCGAACCGGCCGCGGCAGCCCGATCCCGTGGCGGGACGTGTCTATCCTCTCAATGACCGTGGTACAGCTCTTTACCTAACGCGTGACGAGCGCGACCGGTTTGATGAGACTGGATACTCTGTGTTCGGGATGTTTGTGGCGATGTGTGTCTTGAAGGTGATTCGCGTGAATACATTTGGGCGCGGCACGAAGCCCTGACTCAATGACCACATCCGCGACGATCCCGGCTTCGAAGACCGGATAGCCGGAATCACGAGGCGGCGCTGGCTCGAAAAGGGCGGCCGGACGGCGCGGAAAATGCGGGCGCGTAGGGGCCAAACCGCTACCAGTAGCGGCCTGGACTTATCTAACTTACTGATAAATAATCACTTAGACAGACTAGGCCGCTACGCTGTAGCGGCCTGTCCGCGCGGCCGGACCCGGAATTGCCCATGCAGACCAGCGCGTCCGAGCCTCAACCGGACAGGCATGAAGCCCTTACTGTATTGCCCCAGATCTGCGCCCGATCTGCGCTAAAAACTCGCGCGTTCGCGCTGTGCCTGCGACACTGCCCGGCTGATGCTGGACACTGTGGCGCGAGCGGCGCATACTGAGCGTGGCGAGGGTTTCAGACACTTTCCTCTGAATTGGGGGAACGGGTGAAAACGCAAGGATCGGTGGGACCGGATCCCCGGCGGTACGAACCAGGACGGCCCGTTTTGCGTTTTCCTTGTTGAACCGAAGGGCTTCTGTGATTCAGCCTAAAGCTATGCAATGTCCGCAATGTCGTGCTGCGATTGCGTGGGACGGGCCTCGGGCAACGCACCCTCCGTTTTGCTGCTCGCATTGTAAATCGCTCCTAGCCGTTTCAGACACGTACTGGCGGGCCATAGTGATCCCATGCCTTCTGGGCGGGTTTGCACTCGCGTGGGCTGCCAACCTATGGACGCTGACTGCCTCGATCCTAGGCTCTTGCTTAGGATCGGTAGGGTGGGTGTGGGCGACCTTCCCCCTGGCATTTCCAATGGGTTGGGTGTTAGTGCGGACTGTACCGTATTTTGTTTCCGTTCCACTGCAGTTGTACCGCCGTAGTTCTGTGACCACTCTGGATCTCAACCGCGAGAGGGACATGGAATTGGAGGAACGGGACGTTCTCCCATGAAGAGGCTGGCGTAAGCCGAGGAGGAGCGCGTTCGCGGCCTGCGTCAGGATGCGATGCACCACGCGGCGCGGGCCGCGGCAATCTCTCGGAAACGCGCCCGGAGGGTGCAGGCGCTAGGACTGACCGTAGGTCGCTTTGGGCCCGTGTTTGCGGAGGAAATGGCGGTCGTGGAGCGAGCGGCGGATGGGCAGCAGCGCGGGGTTGAGGGCCACGCTGCGGGCGGCGATGCGGGCGATTTCCTCGAGAATGACGGCGTGCTCGGCGGCCTGGGCGGGCGTGCGGCCCAGGCAAACGGGCCGTGGTTGCGGACCAGCACGCCGGGGCAGGCCAGGGGTTCGAGGGACTCGAAGCGGCGCACGATGGCCTGGCCGGTGTTGCGCTCGTAGTCGCCTGCGATCTCCTCGTCGGAGAGCGGGCCGGTAACGGGCACGGGGCCGTGGAAGTAGTCGGCGTGGGTGGTGCCGAAGCAGGGGATCTCGAGGCCCGCCTGGGCCCAGGCGGTGGCGGCGGTGGAATGCGTGTGGACGATGCCGCCGAGTCCGTCGAAGGTGCGGTAGAGCAGGACGTGGGTGTCGAGGTCGGAGGAGGGCCGGAGGTCGCCTTCGATGATATGAGAGTCGAGGTTGGTCACCACCATGTCGGCCGGCGTGAGTTGATTGAACGGCACGCCGCTGGGCTTGATGACCACCAGAGCGCTGGCGGCGTCGAAGCCGCTGGCGTTGCCGAACGTGTAGAGCACCAGGCCGCGGCGGACGATTTCCAGGTTGGCCTCGAGAACCTCTTCGCGCAGTGTCTTCAAAAGCATGGTTTGTCTAATAGCGTAACCGCGGCGGCGGCGGCGCGCACGGAGGTCGTCAACGGCGGACGCCGGGAACGCCGCAATCCACCAGCGGCACCGCGGCGGCGGGGCGGACTGGCACCCGTAATCCAGATCCGATAGTCTAGTACCGGAACTTTGGCCGGGCAGCCTGCTCCTCGGGTCGAGGAGCGAACAGGCGGCCCGCGGCCACTTCCGGTGCAGCGCCGTAGCAGCGTGAAGCAGAGGCGCCGCCGGTAGAGAATCGCCGGTGAATGGAGACGCAGAGCATGAAACGATTTCGCGACTATTTGGTTTTAGCGCTGGGACTCGGCGCGCTGCTCGTGACAGCGACGCCGGTGCTCACGGCGGCCGATGCCGTGCCGGTGCGGGCGTGGGAGGAGAACATTGTCATCCCGACCTATCTGGCCGGCGCGCCGGAGCCCAATCCGATGTTCGATCTCGGACGCGCATCGCAAGGGGCGCAGGGAATTGTTTATCCCTACCCGCTGTACGACGTGCTGACGCACACCAAGGTCGATAAGACCTACAAGATCGTGTACATCGAGAACGAGTACATCAAGATCGGCATACTGCCGGAGATCGGCGGGCGGCTGTTTGAAGGGATCGACAAGACCAACGGCTACAACTTCATTTACCGGCAGCACGTGATCAAGCCGGCGCTGATCGGACTCATCGGCGCGTGGATCAGCGGAGGGATCGAGTGGAACATTCCGCACCACCATCGCGCGTCGACGTTCCTGCCGGTGCAGTACAGCATCGAGGAGAACGAGGACGGCAGCAAGACGGTGTGGGTGGGCGAGCTGGAGGTGCGGCACCGGATGCGGTGGGCGGTGGGCTACACGCTGCGGCCGGGTAAGTCGTACCTGGAGGCGCGGGTGCGGATCTTGAATCGCACGCCGGTGGTCGAGACGATGCTGTGCTTCGCCAATGTAGCGGTGCACGTGAACGACGATTACCAGGTGATCTTCCCGCCGAGCACGCAATACGGCACGTTTCATGGCAAGCGCGAGTTCATCAAGTGGCCGATTGCCAACTCTTTCTATGCCGGGGCGGACTTCACGAAGGGCGTGGATGTGAGCTGGTACAAAAACCATATCCAGGCGAATTCGATTTTTGCGTGGAACTACGCCGACGACTTTTTCGCGGGTTACGACCACGGCAAGCATGCCGGCACGATGGCGGTAGCGGATCATAATATCGTGCCCGGTAAGAAAGTGTGGACGTGGGGCAGCGGCCCGCGCGGCCGCATGTGGGATCACATTCTGAGCGACACGGACGGCCCGTACGACGAGCTGATGGTGGGCGGGTATTCCGACAATCAGCCGGACTACACGTGGCTGCAGCCGTTCGACGTGAAGTCGTTCTCGATGAACTGGTATCCGTTCCGTGAAATCGAAGGCGTGAAGAAGGCCAACCTCGAGGCGGCGGTGAATCTGGATGTCGACAAGAACGGCATGGCCAGGGTGGGCTTCAATACGACCTCGGCGCACGCGGCGGCGACGGTAAAGCTGGAGGCGGGCTCGAAGGTGCTGCTCGAGGAGACGGTGGCGATCGATCCGGGCAAGCCGTATCTCAAGCAGGTGGCCGTACCGGCGGGCATCGACGAGCACGATCTGCGGGCTTCGATCAGTGCGGACGGCAAGGAACTGGTCTCGTATTCGCCGATCCGGCTGACGCCGGAGCCGATGCCGAAGGCGGTGACGAGTCCGCTGCCTCCCGCCCAGGTGAAGACGGTGGAAGAGCTGTACCTGATCGGGCTGCGCGCGGAACAGTTTCACGATCCCAGCATCGCGCCCGAGCCGTACTGGGAGGAGGCGCTGCGGCGCGATGCGGGCGATGCGCGGGTGAACACGGCGCTGGGCATCAACTATTACAGGAAGGCGCGCTACAGCGAGGCGGAGCAACTGTTCCGCAAGGCGCTGGAGCGGCTGGAAGAGAATTACACGACGCCGAAGGATGCCGAGCCGATCTACTATCTGGGCCTGACATTGAAGGCGGAAGGCAAGATCGATGAAGCGTACAAGTATCTCTTCAATTCGACGTGGAACCTGCCGTGGAGGGCGGCGGGCTACTACGGAGTGGCCGAAATCGCGACGATGCGCGGAGATTACACGGCGGCGCTGGATTTCGTGGGCAAGTCGCTGGACAACAACGCGTTGAATATCCGGGCATTGAATCTGCGCGCCGCGGTGCTGCGGCACCTGGGGCGCACGCAGGAGGCAGAGCGGGTGCTGGCGGTGGCGCATCGGCGATCGGATCCGCTGGATGTGCGGTCGATGGCGGAGCGCTGGCTGTTGTCGAAGGACGCGAAGACGCGTAGCCTGATGACGGCGACGATGAACGATCATCCGGCCACGGCGGCGGAGACGGCGGCCGAATACCTGGATGCGGGCCTGTGGCAGGACGGCACGGACGTGCTACTGGAGTCGGTGGCGGACGCTCCCGACAAGGCCGCAATCCAGCCGCTGGTGTACTACTATCTGGGCTACTTTGCAGAGCAGCTAAAGCAACCGGAGAAGGCGGCCGAATACTACGCGCAGGCGATGAAGATGCCGTCCGAATACGTGTTCCCGTTCCAGGGCGAAGAGGTTGAGGTGCTGCGGGCGGCGATGAAAGCGAACCCGCGTGACGCGCGCGCGCCGTACTACCTGGGCAATCTGCTGTACGACTGGCAGCCGGCGGAGGCGGCGAAGGCGTGGGAGGCCGCGGCGGCGATCGATCCGTCGATGCCGATCGTGCATCGCAATCTGGCCATCGCGTGGTGGCACCGCACGTCGGGACGCTCGCTGGACAAGGCGATCGCGCAACTGGAACTGGCGGTCGCGGCGACGCCTAAGTATGCGAAGCATTTCGCGGAGCTGGACGAGTTGTACGAGGCGGCCGGAGTTGCTCCGGAGAAGCGGCTGGCGCTGCTCGAGAAGAACCAGGACGTGGTCTCGCAACGCGACGACTCGCTGGCGCACGAGGCTGGGTTGCTGGTTTCCCTGGGCAAGTACGACGAAGCGATCAAGCGGCTCACGGGGCGCGAATTCGCGGTCTGGGAAGGCGGCAATCTGAACGTGGCGGACAACTGGACCGACGCCCACATGCTGCGCGGCCAGAAACTGCTGGAGGCCAAGCACGCCAAAGAGGCGCTGGCGGAGTTTCAGGTGGCGCTCGAGATCCCGACGAATCTGCCTTCGGAGGGGATCGACGTGAGCGGCCGCGAACCGGAAGCGGATTACTGGATGGGGAGCGCGTACTCGGCGCTGGGCGACGCGGCGCAGGCGAAGAAGTACTGGCAGAAGTCAGCCGATGTGAAGTCGGCGCCACCGCAGCGGCAGCGACGCCGCCGGCGCGGCGGTGTTTCGCCGAGAGACTTGCAGGCCTACTATCAGGCTCTATCGCTGCGCAAACTGGGCCAGGCGGACAAAGCCACGGCGCTGCTGCAACAACTGGTGGACACGTCAAAGCAGGCACTGCAAGGCGAGCCGGCGAAACCTGATCTGAGCGCACCGCTGGACACGTTGAAAGCGCAACGGGCCGCGCTCGGGACAGCGCACTACGGGGCCGGGCTGGGCTATCTGGGGTTGAACGAACAGCAGCAGGCCAGGGAGGAATTCACCAAGGCCCTGGAGGCCAGCCCCGATCATGCCGGCGCGAAGGCGGCGCTGGCGGAACTGCGCTAGCGTCATGATTGTGAGACAACGCAAGTGTCGCGCGCCATGGGCGGCGCGCGGCCCATTTGCGGTCCTTACCTGCAGGGTGCGTCCTTTCACCAGGCCTGCATAGGGGCGCCAACAGGCCCGGAGTGGCCGTCATCTGCCTGCACTGGACCGCGCGAATGAGCCGTCTCCCAAGCCCAACCGCTATCCCCGGTCGTGGCACTGGAGCCCACGACCACTCCGGGGACGCGTTGCCACAAGCACGTTTTCTCCCAGGCCCCAGCCATGGAATCCTCTCTTGATCGCGCACTTGGCCGGCCGCCCACGAGCCGCATCACGGGCTAAGAGGATGTCAATCATGCCGAGCGGCTCTCGCATGATCCGACGTTTCGGCTGACCGGTTCCGAGAAGACTTGGGATCATTGGGCGGCGCTGCACTTGGCAAGATCAAGAGTTGGGGGCGTGTGATAACCTGTGTAGAAACCGGGAGCCAAAATGGAAATCCTGAGTTAGATCTGCACGCATGCTGAAGGCACTTCGTTTTTCTCGGCTTTATTGTTCGACGTTCGTTTTTTGCGGCGTTCTGGCTCTGTACCTTTGTATCTCTCTTGCCACGGCCACGACCGCATTGCCGACCTCCGATGAGGCGATGTTCACCATTCCCGCCTATTACCTTGTCACTGAAGGTAGGATGATCAACCCAGTCGTGGAACCGACTCAACCTTGGCACCATGGCATTGACCGTTACCAGTTCTGGCAGCCGCCAGTTTTGTTTCTCGAGATCGCGCTGACTATTAAGATGGTCGGCTTTAGCTTGCTCACCGTTCGTCTGCCTTCCATTCTGTGGGGCCTAGCCGCGGTTATCGCGACTCGCCGCATCGTGGTGGTGGCGACCGGCAATGCAGCAGTTGCGGTTGCTGCCGCAGCGCTCGTTGCTGTCGATAGTTCGTTTCTCGCCGCGGCATCCAACGCGCGTCCGGATATGGCCTGTTTTGCCGCCGGCCTGAGTGGTCTGGCCGTCTACTTGAGCCTGCGCTGCCGCTCACTCGCGTGGGCACTCGGTATTTCGAACGGTTTGGTTGTGCTCGGCGGCCTGTCACATCCCAACGGCATCGTCGCCGCGCTAGTGCTTATCGGGGTAATTATCTGGCTGGACCGAACCCGTTTGAGTGTTGGACTGCTTGCCATTGCGACCTGCCCGTATGTAGTTGGTGCACTTGCATGGGGTTTGTATATCGCACAGGCTCCCGAAGTTTTTCATTCGCAGTTTCTGAACAGCCTAACCCATGTGGCAGGAAGCAAACCATTGCTCGGCCACCCTTGGCTCTCATTCTTCGCAGAGGTTCGGCAGCGCTATGCACCAATGTACGGTTTGCTACCACCATACACAATCAAGAATTTCATACTTGCGCTGCCCCTCGTCATGTATTTGGCGGCTGGTGCAGCAATGTTCGTGAGCTTCGCCCGTCAGCCACGCACCATGCGGCTGCTGCTCGTTATCGCCGGTGCATATATCGTCTTTATCACTTTCCTAACCCCGCAGAAGCGGCCCTATTACCTCATTTACACTGTACCGTGGCTGGCCATGATCACCGGAGTGGCGCTTTACCATATCTCGGCGATGCGCGGCAGATGGCGAATCGTCGCGCTCGGCCTAGCCGGTGTCCTTCTGACCGCGAACCTCGTGCGCGAGGCTGCTTGGATCCGGGGCAATGGGTATTCGAGGGATTATGTACCGGCGGCTCGGTTCGTGCTTGACCGCTCGCGTCCAAACGACGTCGTCATGGCCAGCCGGGAGTTCTTTTTTGCGTTCGGTCGCGAATGCCGGCTTATCGATGACTGGTGGTACGGCGCGAAAACCGGGCGCGTTGCAGATTTCGTCATATTAGAGCGCAACGATGCTGAGTTCGACGACGTCCAAAACCCGATGATTGACGCTGTCCGGTTCCGGCCTGTGCGCCATAACTATGCGGAAGCTTTTTGTAATGCGCGCTACCGCGTCTACATTAGACGCGGTCTGAGCCGCGCCAATCCGGCCTTAGCAGGCTCAGACGAATGATCTCGGTTCAACCTGCATCAAGGGCGGATGCGCCTCATACCTTCTGAAGACGGAGCATGACGTAAAGCATGGCTAGCGCCGCCGCGCTGGCGGCCAGGCTCAAGATGATGCAGGTCTTCCAGGGTGGTATCAGAACGGCACCCGGCCGGCGGACGCTCTCCTGATAGACCAGTCCGCCGACGAGGCCCACTAACACAAAAGAAGGCGGGTAAAAGGCACGCGAGAGGAACCAGGATGTGGCCAGGAACGCCGCGAGCGCGGTCTCCAGACACACCGCGTGTTGACGCAGAGTGGGGTCAGGCGGCGTATCGTCAGACGGCGTGACAATACGGTTGAGTTGAGCAAAGGATAGGACGAAAATAGAAACCCAGACGACGAGACCGATCAGCCCCAGTTCGACGGCCACCAATATGACTGAGTTGTGCGGCGCTATGTTCATGGTGTCACCGAAGCTACCGAGTCCATGCCCATACAGGGGCGATTGCTTGAACAATTCCCAACCATCGCTCCAGATTTCCAAGCGGTCCGCGCCGCCCGACATGCCGATCTCACGGCCTCCGGTGAACCTGCTGAGCAGCAATGCGATGGCCACGGCAGCGGCCAACGTCACTGAACCCAGTAGCCTGAATCGCCTTCGAAACGCGACGGCGACCATCACGACGATGGCCACCAGGGCGCCTCTGGAATGGGTCAGGTACACGGCGTAGAGCAGGATCGACGCGGGGAGCAAGACGAACAGAACATTTGTCAGCCAGTTGCGGCTCCACCAGATGAAGGAGAGTGAAACGGTGATCAGCAACATCTGGGCAAAATCGTTTGGATCGTCGATCAAGCCCTGCGCTTTCAGGCGATAAAGTGTTGGAAGATCTTCCGTTGCCGCGGCTTCGTCGTCCACGTCGACTCCCTGGAGCATCACGAACTTGCTCTCTTCCGGAGCCAAACGGTAGTCACGGATGCCGGCCAGGGATAGTCCGAGCATGGAGCAGAACAAGGCCAGGACCACGATTTTGCGCCGCGCGGAGGTGTCGACATTCAGCGGGATCAGGAACAGAAAGAACGCTGGAATCACGATGGCATAGAAGGACTCGGCAACGCCTCCGAACCACCCGTGAAAAACAGGAGAGATGGCCGTAAACGCGCAAAACGCCGCGAACAAAATCAGCGGAGGAGATGCCTTAAACGTTGAGCGGGTCAGAAAACGAGGGATAGTGCATAGAGAGGCCAGCGCGGCCACGATCGGCTGCACGGTGATGGTGGAGAGCCACGGTATCCACGTGGCGGGCGAGACATACATGTACAGGAAATAGATCAGCGTGAGAATCAGGCCCATGAACGCCGCCGGCTCCTTCCGTGATTATCCCTGTTCCCGCGCAGTGACAAATCGGAGCACGGGCTCGATGCGGCTGCGCACCCACGGGGGAGTCCTGCCAGTCAGCTCGTTGATCCGATAAGAGTCCTCCGGGCCGAAGACCCGCAGAAGCCGGAACAGGATCGGACAGGCGATGGCGCCTGCGGCCACGCCGACTGCCAGGCGGGCAGCGGGCGTCGGCAGCCACATTCCGGCGAGCCAGGCGACGAGGCCGGTTCCGAGTCCGGCGGCGGCTCCCGGCAGGAGCTGGCGGAGTTTCCACTCGACGCCGCACGCCCGGCCGGCATACCAGATCAAGATCGCCGCCGCGAGGGTCTGCGCGATTCCGTTGGCAAGAGCGGCCCCCAGGGCCCCCCAGCGCGGGATCAACAACAGGTCCAGCACCACGTCCACAATCCCGCAGCAGAGAACCACGATGGCGACCGCGCCCTGCCGTTCAGCGGCCGCGAAGACTGTCCCGACCACCGGCATGACGCACTTTCCGGCCGCCAGCAGCGCGGCCACCGCCAGAACGGGCCCGGCCGGTGCGTAAGCCTTGCCGTAGAGCGTCACGACCAGCCACGGCGCCACTGCGGCCAGGCCGAACAGAAGCACCGAAGCCAGCATTAAACAGTACCTGAGTCCGACCGCGGCAGTCTGATTCAACTTATCCACGCTGCGACCAATCTCACTGTAGAGCGCGACGCTTATGCTGCCGCCGAAAACCACCACAATCGAGATGATCTTTTCCGCGAAGCCGAAGGCGGTCGTAAAGAACGACCAGGCCTTGGGGTCCTTATCCAGCATCTGCAGGAAGAAGATGTCAGATTTGTCCCAGACCACGAAGCTCAGCAGCATCAGGATCGTGCTTTTACCGGAGAAACTGAGCATCCGGCGCTGCAATCCGGTTTCGATCGGCGCCCGCGGGCCCCATTTCAGCCAGTTCACTGCGAATGTCAACTTGACAATCAAATCAACCGTGTAGGAAACCGCATAAGCCGCGGCCGCCGCGACCAACCCCCACCCCGACCATAGGCCGTACCATAGGACGGCGATCAGCGCCGCGGAGCTTACGGTCGTGGCGATCAGGTTCTGCTTGAGCCGCTCCCCGGCCGTGAGCGCCACGCTGGGAATCAACGATAGCAAACGCGGAGCAAGGCATAGTACGAGCAGCCACGAACTGCTCCAGTAGCTGCGCCTGGTGACAGTGAATATGATCACTTCGCCGATGATCAGGACAGCCAGCGCCAGCAGCGATTGGAGCTTCAACGTGGACCGGAAAATCCCCCTGGCCACCGGAAGCTCATTCCGTCCCAGCGCTTCGGCCATGTAGCGCCTGGTCGTGCCCGGAATTCCCAGAGTCGCAACATTTGCGCCGACCAGGGCCCAGAACCAGATGACCGAGAAGTACCCCAGTTTCGCCGGGCCGATGACGCGCGCCACCGGGATGCTCCAGCACATGGTGGCCACGAAGGCGACCATCATGTCCAGTCCAATCACCAGCGAGTTGTCGAAGGTCTTCCCAGTGGTCGATCCCCGTCCCTCTTCTCCGTCTGCCAACTCGCAACCCCTTTCGCTTTCGTTTTTCATTCAGGTCTCTTGCGCACCGCGCACCGCGCCCGCCGGATCCCCTCCTCGCGGGCCGCTCCGATGCCCATGTTGGCCGGCAGGTCGATGATCGTGCAAACTCCGGCGTAACGGTCGAGATATTTGCGCGAGGATTCGCGCGAACGGTCGTTGACAATAATGATTTCGAGAGGTTTGAGGGTCTGCGCCAGGACGGACTGAATCGTCTCGTCGATATATTGCTCGCGGTTGTGATATGTAATGACGACAGAGATATCAGACCCTTCGCGCTCCATTAGAATGTCTCTTCGTCAGGCCGGAACTGGGGCGGAAGTCCGAATCGCCAGCACGGTGTGCTGCCACTCATCCGCGATCCGGAATCCGAACTCCCGCATCGTGTCGTCGAATCCGCTTTCCCGGCGGGCGTCGCCGTGAAACTCAACAGCGATTCCGCGAACGCGGTGCAGCCATTCGTTCCGGCCGCGAAACAGGTCCGCTTCGGCCCCCTCGATATCGACCTTTAAGAGATCCACCCGATCGAACCCGGATTCGGCCAGGATGGAATTCATCGTCAGGCCGCGCACACGCTCGCCAGCCGGCGTCTCGGACGCCGGGGCCAGGAATACGGCGGCCGATGAGTTTTCTTCCGGCAGGCGGAAGGTGAGATTTGTGTCCTCGTCGCGCCAGAAGGCCGCCTGCAGCGTACGGCAGACGCCCGCGCGAAGCAGGGCGGCCGTATTGATCTGAAGCAGTTTGTAGTTCGACGGGAATGGCTCCAAAGCGAAAATCTTCGCCCCTGGACAGCGATCGGCGAAATACAGGCAGCTCAAACCGATGTTCGCTCCGAGATCGATAATGGAACGGCATTCGCCCAGCGCATCCAGCGCGGGCTGATAGACCGCGTCATGGAAGATCTCGACGACGGTGTGCGGGTCATCCGAATCCGCACGCAGGCTCACGTGCGAAAAGGGCCGCCGCGCCAGACGGACACGCACCACACGTTGCGGAGCGCTGCCGTGCGCCTTCCGGTAACGCGCTTCGCGCCACAGAGTGAACACGGAGCCCGTGGTGAGGACCGGACCATACCGGCGAAACAGCTTGGCAATGTACCCGAAGGCCATGGATAGGCAATTCTAGCATTCGGGGCAGGCCCAGATGTGAGCGCTCCGGTTGCGGGCGCCGCCGCCTTTACGGATCTGCGGGCAAGGAGCGTACGCCCGCAATCGCAGATTCCCCCGCGCCAGCGGCGGCCTAGGAGGAGCGGCGCTGTCCCGGCCGCGGCATGCGGCTGCGTGGGGCCGACCATGCCAGTAACCGCGCGGCCACTCTGGCCGGCAGCCCCAGCAACCGGACCTTGCGCCCATAGCGGACGAGAATGCGCGCTAGATGAACCCGGCTCGAGCCCGGTCCGTACATTTTGTCCATGAGAGCGCGGTATCTGCGATGGATGAGCAGGTCCTCGCGGAAATACAGTTGGGCTTGGCGGCTGTAGTTGGAGTCATTGCGCCGCAGCCGGGCGACCGCCGGGTGGCCCATGAAATCGATCCGGAACTCATCGAGCGCCAGCCGGATCGCGACATCCTGATCGTCCAGAATACCGAAATCTTCATCGAAGCCGTCGATCCGCTCCAGCGCCGCCCGCCGGATCATGAGCGTCTGGACTGAAATGTTGCAGTCGATCAGAGCGTTCTCGACCGTCACCGTCGGGGGACGATCGTGCGACCAAGGTTGGGTGCGCCCATCCGGAAAAAAAGCCGTCATGGCCCCATACACGCCGTCCGCGGCGGGATTCTCGCCGAGATAACGCAGTTGCATTTCCGTCTTATGCGGCTCCCAGATGTCATCGCTGTCGATGAACGTGATCAGGTTGCCCTGGGCGTGCTTCCACCCCCAATTCCGTGCGCCGGAAACGCGCCGGTTCCGGTCCGTGCGGACTACTCTCACCCGGTTCTCAAACGGAGTGGTCGCCAGATACTCCCGCACCGAGGTTGACGAGCAATCATCGACGATGAGGACCTCGTCGGGCGGCCTGGTTTGACCAAAAACCGATTCGAGACAATCGTTTAAATACTCAAAGCGGTTGTAAACAGGCACGACAGTGGTGATGGAGTCCACGAAATGCTCCCCGTTCGTTGTGCGGAAGGCCGGCCGCCTATGCCACGGAAGAGACCTCCCGCTGGACAGGTTCTTCATAGTCCGGCCGTACCTGCCACTTCATAGGGATGAGCCGGACCAGAAGGCGCATGGCCCCACCCACGTGGCGCACTCTTCTGCTGTGAATCTCCAGATTAACCAGGATGTATTTTACGATCCCCCGCCCGCCGTATACCCGGTAGTACAGTGCCCTATGCTTCCGACATAGACGGAGATGGGCGAGGAACATCGACCAATTGTGCTTCGTGGCGCAATCGTGGCCTTGCCGGCGAGCGCGGGCCAGCGGTTCTCGTATGCTCTCCATCCGGTAGCCGGCAGCCGCGAATCGAATCATGAATTCATAGTCCTGCGCGCGACGAAACCGCGAATCATATCCTCCCAGGGCCCGCACCACATCGGCGCGGATCAACATGGTTGGCTGCAGCATCGAGTACTCACGGGTTAGAGCCTGGGCCAGAGTCAGAGGCGACGGACGGTCGAATCCCCACAATTCATCGGGCCGGTGCATAAAAAAAGCCCAGACCGCGCTCTGCACCGCGTCGCACGCCGGGTTCTCCTCCATGTAGCGCATCTGGACTGCCAGTTTTTCCGGTAGCCAGATGTCGTCGTCGTCGAGGAAAGCGATCCAGCGCCCGCGGGCCCGGTAGATCCCTTCGTTGCGAGCCGCCGCAAGCCCCACGTTGACCGGCAGATCGACGATGGTGCAAACCCCCGCGTACCGGTCGAGATATCTGCGGGAAACTTCGCGGGAACAATCGTTGACGATGATGACTTCGAGCGGGTGCAGGGTCTGCGCCAGGACGGATTGAATCGCCTCGTCAATATACTGCTCGCGATTGTAATAAGGGATAATGACAGAAACGTCGCTGGTCGCAGGCGTCGGCACCGGACCCCCTCCGATCTTCGAGCCATGATATCAGACCGCTTGCCAGGATGTCCCGACTCTTGTCTGCACCAGCCTGCGCGATGGGCGAACCGCCGTTCCGGAGTCAGCCGACCTGCGTCGCATCCTCGGAGTGCCCGCGCTGGCACCCGCGCGCGGGCCAGGTGCCCGCAAAGCGCTTGACACCCGGGCGTATGATCAAGGTGGCAGGCCGCTTTCTTGGGCGCGGCGGCCCAGGTCTTTGACAATTGCGAAATATCGACAAATATCCACAGAGTAAGTCTATTATTTTAAAAGGCAAAGTCGACAATTGGCTTTGTTCCTCATTTTTTGTTTTTTGCGCTCTTCGCAAGCCGGCCGGTCGCGCGAGCGCGGATCAGGCGCCAAATCGTTGACCACGGCCGAGGTTGGGTTACAATGAGAACGGTACGCGCCCGTAGCTCAGTTGGATAGAGCGTTTGCCTCCGGAGCAAAAGGTCGCAAGTTCGAACCTTGCCGGGCGTACCACTCCCAGTTTCAGGCTCTCCGCCGAGTTTCCTCGCCCTCCAATTTGAGAAAACATGGCCAAACTCTCGCCCGCTCAGGCCATGTGGTCGAGGGCCTGGATCAACGCCCGGATGTAGCCGTAGCAGAACGCAAACGACTGCAATCCGTTCGTGTCGCCAGGCGCCTGCGGAACATGGTCCGGCATCAGCAGGTAAGGATAGCCGACCTCGCGATAGACCTTGATCGCCTGTACGAAATCAATGTCGCCCTCGTCCGGGTACACTTCCTGGAAGTCGTCGCGCTTGCCGCGTATGTTCCGGAAGTGCACGTTGAAGATCTTCTTCCGCGACCCGAAATAGCGGATCACGTCGTAGATCTCCTTGCCCGGATCCTGCAGCATCTCCGCTACCGTGCCCTGGCAGAAGTTCAGCCCGTGATAAGGGCTCTCCTCAATCGCGACGAACTTCTTCAACCCGTCCACGGTGCCCAGCACGCGAGTGACGCCCTGGTACCCTTCCGGCGGAACGCCCGGATCGTGCGGATGGCACGCCATGCGGACCTTGTACTCGTTGGCGACCGGAATCACGCGCTCGAGAAAATACGCGATGCGCTCCCAGAACTGATCGGCATTCACAACTCCCGCCCGCGTCAGAGCCTTCTCGGGCCGCGCCTCTCTTAGCTTCCAGGTGCTGTACATCGCGTCGCCACGGCCCTTCGTCCGTCCCGTGCGCAATACGCCCAGGAGGCTCATGTTGTATTTGATCGAAGCAATCCCGGCGGCCGCGCAGTTCCTGATCAGCGTCTGCATGGCCTCGATATCGCGATCCCGCTCCGGGCTCTGCGCCAGCAGAATGGCGCCGTGCTTTTCCGTGTCGATGTGGCTCGAGGAAAGGAACGGCGGTGCCAGGCAATCGATACTGATGCCATACCGGTCGCCGAGATCGCGCAGTTGCTTGAGTTCGTCCACCATCGCGTACAGGCGCCCTCCGGCGATCTCCGGATAGCCGCACACGTTGCGCACGCCATAACGGGCCAGGAAGCCGAAGTGAACTTCGTTGCTTGGCGCGCTCTGGCAACCCAGTTTCATCAGCGCCGGCAACGGCTTCTTCACCGCCGCGGCCGGCGCGCCCCCGCCGGTCAGCGCTACGGCCGCCCCTCCCGACGTGGATAGAAAGGTCCTACGTTTCATCGCTCATCCTCGCCATTTCTCCCCGTCTGCGAAATGCGCCTTTGTGACATCGGGCGAATGCGACTCCCATCCCCTACTCCACGACTCTGATCTTGCCGAGCGCGTACCACCCGTCCGACTGGATACCGGCTATCGCGAGTTTGACCTTCGGCTGCCTCGAAATGGGGTCCAGCAGCGCGATTTCGAGATCGTACTCTCCTGCCGGCAGTTCGGCCGGAACGAACACCGCGTTGTCATATACGGTGTCGCCGGGCAACCAGGTACGGATGTCCGCGTCCGTCGGAAGGACCGCGGTTTGCGATCCACTCTTGAGCCTCAGCGCGAGCAGGTATTGCTTGTAAATCGGTGCTACACCCTTGTTCTCCCACCAGGTTGCGAACTCGAGCTTACCCTGCGCCTTGACCGCGGGCTGATAGGTGAACCTTCGCAACACAAACCGGTAGCCCATCCTCTTCAGCCATCTGTCAACCTGCGGCTTCCATTCGGGCGGAACGGCCGAAGACTTCCCATTGAAGGATGAGATGTGCCACTTGAGCGATTGGTCGATGATGTAGTCCACATCCCAACCCTTGTCCTTCCAATACTGCATCACCCAGCAGACTTCAAAACTCACCGGCGCTTTCTGCCAGGCGTCCCGCATCCCGAAGTTAACGATGGCTTCTGGGTAGTAATCGTACATATGGTTCCACGCCGGATTGAAGCCCCCCATATCTCCCAGACAGTCCACGCGCCACCCGACGTCTTTCTTGGAAAGGGCGTACTTGTTGGTCTTTTCGTCCGTTAGCAACATGACTAATGGCGTCTTTGAGAACGCTTCGAGATAAGCGTCGACGAGCGCAGCGCGTGTATTCTCACTTAGCTTATCGGCACCGGCGCCTTCGCCCCACGCTCCAACGATCGCCAGGTCCACGCTTTCCAGGTCCGGATGACCGTCGTAGCGTTTCCCAAACTCGCGGATAAACCCTCCGAAGCGTTCTGCGTACAATGGACGTTCGGGGTCGGTCCGCCATTTCTGAATTGCAAGTTTACCCGACTCCTCACCCACTTCGGCACGATACCAATCGGGCACGTCGTCCTTTCTTTCATTCGAACTGCCATACGGCGCGATGCGGATCATCAGCGTTTGTCCACGGTTGTGAGCCGTCTTGAGCGCAATGTCAAGCAACTTCCAGTCGTACTTGCCGCGCTCCGCTTCGACGTACCTCCAGTACACACGGAAGTAAGCGATGGATGTGTCCGGATGGTTCTTATTCCCGAGGCTTCCTTTGAATGGCTGGTAAACAATCGGAAAACCCTCGGTCCATTTCAGGCCCTGGTTCAACTCGTCTCCATTGAACCGCTGGAATGTCATAAATCCCATCCCGGGGTTCGTCAGGACGTCGTCGATCTCCTTCGGACGGACGATGACCGGATCCTGCGCGAACAGCGGGCCTAAGGCGAGCAACAAAATCAATCGGGATCTGAACATAAACCTCTCTTCCGGTTCAGAGCTGCTACTCCGAAATCAATTGGAACCAGGCCGCTATCGGCGCGATCCACTTGACTCCCGCAGCCTTTTGTCCGAGCCTTGTACGCATAACGCTAACCAATTCGGCCCTCTCTGCCTGTAAGTCTAGTGAATGGAGAGGTCGCGGTCCAGTTTGAGCAGGCTCTCCCACAAAGTAAGAAATGCACTTCGTGCGTTCGGCATGATTGAGGCACCGATCGGCATTGTGTCGCTGATTCTGCGAGGTGGATCAAACCAGGGACCGGCAGCGCCCACAGGCCGCGCGCATTATCTTTTCAACCACAGATCAATCGGCCGGCTGACTCCTGCTGGACGGAACGGCAGCCGTGTCTTGGAACCGCTGCCCGCCGACGCATACCCGGCATAGAGCGCTTCCATAACCACGCGCCCGTCCTGGCCCGTAGCGTCTGGCTCTTCCTTTCCGCGGACACAGCGTGCGAAATGGCGCATTTCCTGAGGAAACCCATAGTTCCAGAGTTCTTCAAACACCGGGTAAGTCCAGCCCTTCGTGGTCGGAGCCTTTTCGACCGCATACCCATAGCCGTATTCGCTGTAGGTCGGAAGTGCGTTGCCCATGTGAAGGTTTGCGTAGGTCACGCCTCCTTCACCGTAAACTTCTATTCGGTCGTCCATGCCACCGCGCCGGGCCCAACTGTTTTCGACAACGCCAACCGCCCCATTGGAAAATTCAAGGATGCATAGAGACTCATCCTCTCCTTCCGTCTTGTCCGCGTGCACATACGTTCCCATATGACAAAGAACGTCCTTTATGATGGGTCGGCCGAGGAACCAATAGCAGAACGCGATGCCGTGACAACCCATGTCCATGAAAACCCCACCGCCCGATTGCTCAACATCCCAAAACCAGTTGGCATGCGGCCCAAAGTGCTTCTCACTCTGCTTGACCAGGTGCACTTTACCGAACGCGCCGTTGTCCGCCATCTCTTTAGCTTTGACGTATTTCGGCGTGAAGAATAGCTCCTCGGCGTACAGCAGCAGCACGCCTTTCCGTTTGCAGGTGTCGATCATCTCGTCGGCTTCGTCGAGAGTGATACACAAAGGCTTCTCGCAAATAACGTGTTTGCCGGCATTCGCAATATCGTACGTCATTTGCGCGTGGAGCCTGTTCGGCGCGGTGATCGTGACCATCTCGAGGTCTGGCTGCTGCAGCATCTTCCGGTAATCTTCGAACACGCGCGGAATCCCATAACGCTCCGCAAGTTTGGCCGCATTGCCCGGAGTCGGCGATGCGACCGCAGCGACCTCGGCTTCCTCCGGCATGAGTTGAAACGAAGCGGCATGAATATCGGCCTCGAACCCGCTGCCTATTATTCCGACCTTTACCTTTCCCGAATTCGCCATTGGTTATTCCTTTTCGACAACCTGCTCACGCCCCGCGTCAAAGTAATACATCTTGCCATTTCTGTAGGATCGAACGGAGAGGTCGATCGTCGTCATTACCTTGAAGCCGAGGTCGGCGTGACAGTTCGGTTGCTGCCTCGATCGCACGCAGTCGAGGAAGTTGTCGACATGCTTGAGGTCCCCCTCGTTGCCGACACCGTCGATGCGCACTTCCTCCTTGCCAAATTTCTTTTTGAATGATTCGACGAAAGGCGACTCAGGGACGATTTGCGCGTAGTCGCGCCGGCGGCCCTGCGGACCTTCCCATTCATCGCCAAGGTGAATCGTAGCCTCCGTCCCGCGCAAAAGTAGCACCGGTCCATTCTCATTCACCTGCGAGGATTGAACGGTCATAGAGTAGTTGCTTGGGTAATCGGCGGCGGTAAGGAATGTGTCAGGAACTTCGCGCCCATCCTTATAAATCCAGGCTCCTCCCATGCCAGCCACGCGCGTGGGATGGTCATTGGGGAGTGCGACATGGAACGGCGCCACGATGTGGTAGTGCAAATCCGTGGCGATGCCGCCCGAGTAATCCCAGTACTTGCGAAAACGAAAGAAACGGTCCGCGTCGAAGGACCTCGCAGGCGCGGCGCCAAGCCATTGTACCCAGTCGATGTGATCTTCGCCTTTGCCATTTGGACCTGCGCCCGGGTCGATCGGCCAGTTCCAGTCACCCTGCGGATCGTTGCGACTGTACGTGCCCTGGACCGCCACGACCTTGCCGATCATGCCGGACTGCACGATCTCCTTCATCCTGTGCCAGCGGGTCCAGGAGGTGCCTTGAACGCCCACCTGCACGATTCGCTTCAGCTCCTGTGCCCTATGAGCGATACGCTTGGCCTCTTCGACCGTGTGTGTCATTGGCTTCTCTACGTAGACGTCCTTGCCGGTTTCCATCGCCAGAAGGGTAATTGGCGCGTGCCAGTGGTCCGGCGTGGCTATGAAGACCGCATCGATGTCAGAGCGTTGCAGCAGTTCTTCGTGGTGCACATACATCTTTGCGCCGCCCGTTTTTTGCGACGCGGCGCTCAGGCGCTTTTGGTACACGTCGCACACGGCGACTATCTCGACATCGGGCTTCGCCTGCCTGTGCTTCAGGACGAGGTCCATTAGCCAGTTGCCGCGACCGCCGGTGCCAATGAATGCCACGTTGATTCTGTCGTTTGCGCCCAACATGCGGGCCTGACCAGCCGCCGTTGTGATCAGCGCGCCGCCGAGGCCGGCCTGCTTGAGAAAACAACGCCGTGATGTCAAACCAAGAGTATCCATGAAAGCAACTCCTTATTTCGAGACCCAATCCGACCGCCATGCATGGGTGGCCGCAGTCGGCTGCCATGTGCTCCACAGTCTATCGCGCTTGGATCCCGGCAATCTCAGCCCGAGATGCTCGCGGAATCGTGAATGGCTAGCTACGGCGCTTATTTCGGCTGCGACGTGCTCATTGTATGGGAGTGCGACCGCGTCTGCCAGGCTTGAATGCCTGTTGACACTCGCATCCGGCGCGTAATCTGATGGAAGCGAGACTGCATCGGGAGTAATAAAAAGATGAATCGAAGGCTGCTCGTCTGCAAAACTTGCCTCCTACTCGGCGCGGCTGTCTTATGGGCACACGCCGAGCCTCGAGGTTCTCTCACTGCGGCAGGCTGGACCATTTCTGCGGACCCTGGCTCCGGCACTCTGGATGTGACTCACGAGCAGCTCGGCGAACTCATGAGACAGGTCCGTCTCTACGTTCGGGAGGCCAATGATTTACGCCCCCTTGCGAGTTGGACCATGGAGCGCAGCGCCCCCAATCAACTCATTCTAACAACTGTTCAGCCTCAGGCGGCCTGGCTCTTTGAGCTGCGCCCAAACCTCTTGAAAATCTCCACGACTTTGCATAACGGCGTGATGACTGCGCAACTACCCGCTTCGAAGGAACGCATACCGGCCCGTCTTTTAGATCCCCTGGGGGTCCCGGCCGATTGGGTGGGAACCAACGAGGTAGCCGAAGGCTACGGCGGAAAGGAAACCAGGAATCCCTCCTTTCTACCCCGCAAGGACGCCGATTGCATGTACTTCGCTTTAGGACAGATCGCGAGTCCACGCTTCACCGATCTTTTCGACCGGAGAACCGACGTCGCCATCAGCTTCCCCGATGAAACCCGGATCGCACGTAATAGCCGTGATCAGGATCTGCTGGATCTGACCATGCCCGTCTCGGGTAGTGTCGCCGTGCGGCTGACACCTGACTATTACACGCGCACCCTGGGATTACCCTACTACGTTCCGTTCGACGATAGCTACTTCAAGACGGCGCCAATTGTCTGGTCCAGTTGGACCAGCCACTATGAGGCCGTCAGTGAAGCGGATATCATCCGCAATACGGATTGGCTCGCCACCAACCTCAAGCCCTATGGTTTCCAGTACGTTCAACTTGACGACGGTTACGATCGCGGCAAAAGCGGCGCGCACTCCTGGATCGAGAACTGGGACAAGCAGAAGTTCCCTCACGGTCCCCAATGGCTAACGGGTTACATCACGTCCAAGGGGCTCCGCGCGGGCATATGGTTGGTGCCCAATTCCTATGCGAGCGCGGTGGAACAGCACCCTGACTGGTACTTGCGATTCAAGAACGGCAACCTCGTTCTGGACTATCAGACGCCCGCGCTCGACTCAACCAACTCCGAAGTACTCGATCACCTTCGACACTTATTCCAGACTCTCGACGGGTGGGGTTTTGAGTACTATAAGTTTGACGGAGAGCATGCACTGCCGCGGTATGTACCGAACATCGACCGTGAGAGGCTTAAGGACAAGACAGTCGATTCACTGTCTAACTATCGTGACAGACTGAAACTGATTCGAGAGACAATCGGTCCGAACCGGTTCATCGAGGGGTGCCCGGCAGGCACGCCGTTGAATGGAATTGGCTACTTCGACTCCTATTTCAACGGGCACGACCTGTATAACAGCTGGCAAGGAATGTACGCACTTTTCAGCTCCATAACCGCCAACGCATTTCTGAACCACATCGCCGTCTACGTCATGCCGGGCGAAGGCTTGGAACTCGGAACGCCCATGACGGTTGAGCAGGCGATGAAGCAGCGCCCCCCGATCGTAGTTGAAACCGCACGCACTCGGGAGAGCCCCATGATCGGCTTTGGCACGACTCTCGCCGAAGCCCGGACTCTGGTCACCTATGTTTCATTGACCGGCGTTGCCTACCCGCTGGCGAGCGTCATGCCTGAGCTTCCGGAAGAGCGAGTCAGGCTGCTGAAGGCGACAATGCCCACCCTGCCGATCCTGCCCGTGGATCTTTTCAGCCGCGGCACTGACGTTCAATGGGACACATTCAAACACACCCAGCCCGATTTCTATATTCACAACTACCCGGAAATTCTGAACGTCAAGGTGAATGCAGCCTCGGGAGTGTATGACATTGTGGGCCTGACAAACTGGCGCAGCGCAACGGTGGAAATGGATTTTGACCTTACGGAAAAGTTGGGCCTCGATCCTGACCGGCGCTATGTCGTCTTTGATTTCTGGAACCAGAAGCTGCTGGGAATCTATAAGAAGCATTTGGTAACGACAATTGAACCTCACGACACCCGGGTGTTGTTCATCCATCCTTTGTCGAACCGGCCGCAGCTAGTCGGCATTTCACGCCACATAAGCGGCACATACTCCATCCTGGAGCTTTCCTGGGATGAAGCTACGCGCACGTTGCATGGCTCCTCACAGACCGTGCCCGGAGACCCCTACCTGCTCTGGTTCTATGTCCCTGACGGGATGGAGATGCTCCAAATGCGGGCCCGCGTGCGAGGGCGCCAGCTCCCGGCCAGGCATGAGCGCGTCGGGCACTCTTTGATGATCCGTTTTGATGGGCAGCAGTCGCCTGTTGATTGGGAAGTTGCCTTCACCCGCACGGCGCCCAGATAGTTTCGGAGGCCACACTCGAACGCGCCTCCCACCTAGGGCGTCAGGGTATGCTGACACTCTCCAGCACGGTGCGTGTGAATCAGCGCATTCGCTCTGGGATCACGTTTTCCTGGGCTTTTCGAACCCCACGCGTAGCGCGCACGTTCCACCCAACTCGACCCGCGAGCCGCTCTTGAGGCGGACCGGCGCGCCCGGAGCTACTCTTCGCCCATCGAGTTTCGTTCCATTTGAGCTGTTGCAATCGATCAGGAACAGCTTGCCTTGCTTGACGTGAATCTCGCAATGGAACCGCGAAATCATGCGCTCCACATCCTGCAACACGATATCATTCTTCGATCCTCCGTCCTGGGCAACGGCGCCGATATGCACGATCTCCTGGTCCAGTGCGAACTTATCGCCCTTTTGCAGACCCTCGATAACTTCGACAAACGGGTCCTTCTTGCCGCGCGTGAATAGTAACAAACCGCCGCCGCTGAGAAGGACCAGCACGCCGCCGCCCAACAACAGGTATTTCACCCTGTCACGTTGCTGGGCCGCCGAGTCAACGCGCTGTTTGAGGCTCTGCACTTGTGGATTGTTCGGAGCTATCCTTTGTGCGATCGCGAGATGACCTTGCGCCGCGGCGATGTTACCCACGAGAAATGCCGCCTGGCCATCTTCCAATGACTGCGCTAGCGTGGCCGCCTTCTGCTCTTCGGTCTGCTTTTGTTTGGCCCCCTCTTCGGTCTCTTTCTGTTTCTGCGCTCTTGTCTGTTCGATCTTTTGTTGAGCTTCTTTGTAGCCGGTGGCGGCGTTGACATTGCCGGGGTCCAGCGCCAGGATCTTCTCATAAAGATCCTTCTGCGTCTCGGGCTGGTCCGTTTTCAACGCTTCCTGCATTAGCTTCGAAACCTGCGCTTGCCGCGCCTCGTCTCGGGCTTGTCCGGCTGCCATCTGCTGCATCGCCGGGACGACTGGTTGCTGGTTGGCCGGCGCCTGTGCGACCTGGGCAGGAGTTACAGGCGCAACTGGCGGCAGCGCGGCCGCGACTGCCTTGGCTGACTGTCCGCCAAGCGTCTTAGGCAGCGCCACGAGCTTGATGTTCTGATAGTCGATCGTGCCTTCGCCTTCCGGCGCCCCCAAGGCAATCGCGCCACCCGCTGTGCGCGCCTCCTTTTTCGGCGCTGGGCCCTCGGGGCGAATATCGTCAAACTCATTCACTGGATACCCGTTCACCCAAATGGCCACGTGCCGCCCCCGCGCCAATATCGTCGCGGTGAAGAACTGATCGTCCTCACCCAAAACCTTTCGCGCGATCTTTAGTCCGCTTAGGTTCCCCGTCGACACGCCGTTCTCGATCGATACTTCATAGCCCGATTGGAACTGGCCGGGATCACCACGAAAATGCAGCGCGGCGTGCGGAGACTCCTTCTTGCCTGTAGCCTTCGCCTTGACATCCACCTGTAGCAGGAAATCGTCGTAAACGGCCTGCGTCTCGAGTTGGCCGGGCCCATTCGCGCCATGAATGGCGCCGTTCGCCAGGCTCCAGCTTGCCTCGTGCGGCTTCTTATCTCCGCCGCCGCCGCCGAATACCTTGCCGAACTTCTTGAGTACGCCCCCGCCGCCTGCCGCGGGTTTCTGTGGCGACGGATTCACAGCCTTCCATCCCGACATGTCCGTGGCGTTGAAGATAGGTTTCAACCCCAGCGGCTTCAATTTGATGTTTCGAAAATCGTACCTTCCGCCGCGCTGGCAAGCCATTGCAAGGTAGCCCGCGTGGGACTTGCTATCTTTTCCCGAGGCTACCTTCCGGCCGTCGATAGTGACTGTCAACTCGTCGCCCGTTACCTCCAGTTCGACAGAGTGCCACTGGTTCGGCTGAAGCTTCCCCGCTTCGGACTTGATGTGTTGTGCGATGCTTCCGGTCGGCCATTTCCCGTCGGAATCGCCCAGCCGCAGATCATAGCCACTATCCGCCGGCGAGCCTTCCTTGGCAAACCGGAACAACAAGCTCGCATCGGAGTCCGCACGCGCGGCGTGGTAGTCGAATTTCAGAACGTAATCCGAGAAGGGAGAGTCCGTTCGGAGCTCTCCGCAGTCTCCGGCCTCACAGGTCAGGACGCCGTCGCCCGCCTTCCACTTCTTCCCGTCCTGACTCCAGCCGAATAGCGATTCACCGTCGAACAGCAGCAGCCATCCATCCTGCGCCTCGGCCCGCGTCACCGTATTGTCTTTGGCGCCGAGGATGCATGCGCTCAGCACTAGGCACGCCAGCACCCGCATAGCATTACCCAGCGCTCGCCGCTGTTTCGACGACGTTGAATGTGAGCCCTTCGGCTTCACTGTGCTCGATTCGCAAGGTCTGTCCGGCTTGGACATCCCCGGCGATGACGGCCGCGGCCACCGGCGAGAGCACGAGTTGTTGCATGGTTCGCCCCACTGGCCGGGCGCCGTACGCTGGATCATACGACTGTTGTGCGAGGTAGGCCAGAGCTTCCGGAGTAACTTCAAGCTGGATCTCCCGATCTTCCGCCAGCTTCTTCCTCAAACCAGCCAGTTGGACGTTGACGATCCTCTCCAGCTCAGGTTCCGCCAGCGGATTGAAAGCGATCACTTGAGAGATCCGATTATACAATTCCGGACGCAGCGAGGCTTTCACAACCTCGAGGATGATGTCCTTGCGCTTGTCCGGATCGTCCGTGGCATCGAGCGATTCGCGGACGCCCAGGTTCGAAGTGAAAATGATCAGCGTGTTTGAAAAGTCGCAGAAGCGGCCCTTGGCATCCGTGAGCCGCCCCTCGTCCAGCACGCCCAGCAGCAGGTCGAGAATCTCGGGGTGTCCTTTTTCGACCTCGTCGAAAAGAACGATGGAATAAGGCGAGCGCCTGACTTGCTCGGTGAGGAAGCCGCCCTCGTCCGACCCGACCAGGCCCGGACGCGATCCGATCAGTCCGGCCGCCGACGACTTGTCCTTGTACTCGCCCATGTCGATGCGTACCAGTGCGGCTTCGTCGTCGAACAGCGCTTCGGCCAGTGCCTTCGCTAGTTCTGTTTTGCCGACTCCGGTTGGCCCGACAAAGAGGAACGAGTTCGGCTTGCGCCCCGGCTGGAGATCGGCGCGCATACGCCGTGCCGCATCGGAGACGGCCCCGATCGCTTCGTCCTGTCCGAAAACGCGCTCGCCGATTCGCTCCTCGATCTTCACCAGGCGATCGCGTTCGCTTTCGAGCATGCGGTTAATCGGCACGCCCACTCGCTCTGCAATCGTTTCCGCGATGTGCTCGGGAAGAACCGTGTCCGGCACCATCTGCGTCCCGGCGCTTTCACTGAGTTGCTTCTCCAGGTCCTCGCGCTGCTGCTCGAGGTACTTCAACGATCCGTAGCGAATCTCGGCCGACTTCGCCACATCGCCCTTTGTTTCGGCCGCCTCCAGCAGCGCGCTCTGCTCCTGTATCGCCTGCTTTGTCTTTTGCAGATTGTCGGTCGCGCTCTTCTGCTTGTTCCACTGCCCGACCAGCGCTTCCACTTTGGGCTTGAGATCGTCAACCGCGGCCTGCAGTTCGGCCACGATTTTTTTCTGCGACGCGCTCGTGGCCGAACCTCCCAGCGCCTCCAACTGCGCCTGTTTCTGCACGAGCAGCCGCTCCTGCTGGTCGATTTGCGTCGGCTTCGACTCTCTTTGCATCCGGATCCGCGCCGTCGCCTCGTCGATCACGTCCACCGCTTTGTCCGGCAGGAATCGGTTGCGAATGTAGCGCCGCGACAATTTCACGGACGCCTGCAACGCTTCGTCCGACAGCCTCACCCCGTGATACGCCTCGTAGCGCGGACGGATCCCGCGCAGAATCACCATCATCGTTTCGTCCGTCGGTTCCTTCACCGTCACGACGTCGAAGCGGCGCGCCAGCGCTCCGTCCTTTTCGATCCGCTCGCGGTACTCGTCGAAGGTCGTCGCGCCCAGGCAGCGCAGTTCGCCGCGCGCCAGCGCGGGCTTCAGAATGTTGGCCGCGTCCATGCCGCCTTCATTGCCCCCCGCCCCCACCAGCGTGTGCAGCTCGTCCAGGAAGAGAATGATTTCTCCCTTCCTCGCCCGCACCTCGTCCACCACCGATTTGAGCCGCTCTTCGAATTCACCGCGGTACTTCGCGCCCGCCACCATCGATGTCAGATCCAGCGCGATCACCTTGCACTTCTTGAGCGATTCGGGGACGTCGCCGCTCGCGATCCGCAATGCCAGCCCCTCGGCGATAGCCGTCTTGCCCGTGCCCGGATCGCCCACCAGAACCGGGTTGTTCTTGCTTTTTCTGAGCAGCGTCTGGATCACGCGCCGGATCTCTTCGTCGCGGCCGATCACCGGCATCAGTTCTCCCGCCGCGGCGGCCTTGGTGAGGTCGCGCCCGAAGCGTTCGAGGACCTTCGACGATGCGGTTTTGGCCGCTGCGCCCGCCGCGCCCGGCTGGCCCAGTGTCTCGTTCGTGGCCGTGCGCGTTTCGGCCGTCTTCTCAAGCGCCTGCTTGGTTGCGCCGGCGCTGCGCAGTTCGCCCTTCAATCCTTCTTCGCCGTAGTCCACGGCCGCCAGCACGAAATCGATCGGCTCGGCCGTCTCCACGCCGCGCGCCGTCATCTTTTCGAACGACTTCTCGATCAGTTCGCGCAGCGCTCGCGAAGCCACCGGCCGCTTGCCCGGCTCTAGTTTGTTCGTGCCCTCTTTGTTCAACCGCGTGGAGAACGATTCGAGCAGCGCGTCGCACGCGATCCCCGATTTCTCCAGCACGGCCGCCAGCGCGCTCTCCCCGTCCAGCAGGACGTACAGCATATGGACGGGCGTGATCTGCGATTGCTGCCGCTGCTCGGCCAGCAGCCGCGCCCGCTCGAGTGCGTCTTCCAATTCGCTTGAAAGTTTGTCCAAATCAATCGCCATCGTCGTGCCTCCTTCTCCTTATTCCAGGCGCCGCCGCCGCGGTGGAGCCGGCGGATTGGGCTCCGGGTTCTCGCGCGGCGGTTCAAAACGTCTCGGCGCCTCCCACGGCGCCGGCTTCTCTTCGGTCCTCGGTTCCTGACGCGGTTCCGCCGGCGGCTGGTCGTAGCGCGGATCGGGCCGCCGCTCCGGCCGCGGAGTCGGCTCGAAGCGCTGTGGCCTCGGCGCCTCGGGCACGGGCGGCGGCGGGGCCTGCGGCGGCACAGACGGACGTGCCGCGTCGGGCCGCTGCACCGGCTCCACGTTCCGCACCGGCTCTTCCATCCGCTGCGCATAGAAACGGTGCCGCGTAAACAGCAGCGCCGTCCGGATCGCATGGTGCGCCGGAAGCGTCACCTGCAGGTCGGTAATCGTCGGCACGTCCGGCGCTTCGAAATCGTATTCGAAATTGCACTGCTCCGCCGACTTCGATTCGCACGCCAGCATGATCGGCTTGCGCCGGAACCCGCTGGCCTCATTGATCGCGATCTCCACCGTGATCTTAGTGCCCTTTTCGAACGTCGCGTTTCGTTCGCCGACCAGGATCAGTCTATACTTGTCGCGTCCCTCCAGCCGCAGTTGCGAGAAGTACAACGTCATCTCGTCCGCCACACCCTGCACCCGCGACGGCTTCGCGGCCAGCTTGTACAGCACTTTCCCGCCACGGTCGAAAATGAAGTTCATCGCGTCCAGCGCCGTGCTCATGTGGAAGTCGATGTACTTGCCTTCCAGCGCCCGCTCCAGTCGCTGCAGCGCGTCCAGCGCGCCCAGCGCCGCGCGCGCCTCGACTCCCAGGTCCTCGTGGATCGACCAGCTTCGCGTCGCCTGCAGGATCTTCTTCTGCTGTTCCACCAGCACGATGAACTCGGTCTCGCCCGTCTCTTTCAATGTGTCGAAATACTGCTGCACCACCGGCGTCAATTCCAGATACGCGGCTGCGCTGTGCAGGAATCGCCGGATCTTGCCGAAAAATTGTTTCGGGCTCTGCACCGGGTCCAGCACGTCGTACACCGTGTTGTGCAGCGCCACCGTCATGCGTTCGACGAAGTTCGCCGCCTCGGTGTCGGTTTGCGTTTCGATGCCCCGCTCCGTGAACAGGACCAGGAACTCCCGCATCGCGCGATTCAGCTCGGTATAGCGCTCCGTCAGTGTCGTGAAGACATCCGCGATTCTCCTCCACGCCGCCGCCAGTTCGCTATGGCTCATTAGGCACGTGCAGGCCGGGATGAACGCCGGGTCCTTCTCATATCCCGCGCCATACCTTTGCTTGCGGAGCCGCGCCACCGCGACGCTGTAGGCCACGTTGTCGGCGTGCAACCGCAAACTCAACGCCTGCGCCGGTCGCCGCTCCGTTTGCATTTGTGGATTGTATTCGTCCACCGGGCCGTCGTAGACCTGCTTTTCGTTCGGATCGCAGACGATGTAGATCGGTGCTTCGTTGATGCCCTCCAGCTCCGCTTTTGCGAACTGCCGCTGGATCGGATGCTCCGGGTCGATCTCCACAATGCACCCGGCCGGCGTCAGCGCCCGGCACTGTGTCACCGACACCTTCAACGTCTGGTCGTCCTCGTCGATCGTCACGATCGGATCGTGCCGCACCGCGCCCAGTTCGGCTTCTGCCAGCCGCGGTCCGCCGCCGACCAGTCCGTAAGCGTCGGTCGCGTAGCGCAGCACCCACAGCAGCCCCGCTTCGAAGTATTTCTCCTGGCGGAGAAAATGCCCCGGCGTCAATAGCATCCCGTGTTCCCAGTTGACCGAGCTCAATTTCACATCGTCGGGGTTCATTTGGTTTCCTATGCTCTATGCCCTTCGGTTCTGCGCGTGCGCGCCCGTCGCCCGCTCTGCCGCGGGCCCGCTCCCATTGCCGTCCTGCGCGCCGGCCCCGCCCAGGTAGCTGTTGATGCCCAGACGCCCGTTCTGCAGTTCGTCGCCCAGGCGCGGCGGCTTGGTCGGATCCAGCACCACCCACTGCAGCTTTCGTCGCTGATAGCACGGGCACACCAGGTCCAGCACCGCCTCCAACAGCTTCCGCTTCTCGTCTCCTGTGAAATCGTAGTACGTCCGCAGTTCCACCGGGCCCGTGAGCAGCGTCAGCCGCGCCAGGTCCTCCACGCGCGCGCCCAGAATCGCATCCACGCCCAGGCGGCTGAAGCAAACGCCCGCCCGGCTCACCGCGTTCGCCTCGAAGTATTGAAACGTGTGCGACCGCCGGATCTCTTGGAGCGGCAGGTCCAGCAGAAAGTTCAGTGCGAATCGGATCCCCCGCTCCTTCCCCGCCAACTCGTGCAGGCTGGGCAGAATCAGCGCCAGCTTGTACCACAGCGCCTCGGGCCAATCCTCGGCGTTCAGCCCGAACAGCCCGATCCACCGCGAGCAGGCCGCGGGATTGCCCGGTTGTATGTCGAACAGCCGCGCCCCCTCCCTCAGCCACAGCCCGGCCTTCTGCATCGGATCGTCCAGCACTTCGACAATCTCGCGCGTGCCCGGCTCGGTTTCTCCACCCTGCTCCCACATGCCGATCGGCAGCGCATTGAATACGCCCGTGCCCGCGATCGACAATGCCACGCTCGCTCCCGGATCGAGCTCCGCTCCCGGCGCCGGATCCTGCTCTACTACCCAGCGCGTCGGGTAGCCCATCCCCGCCATGCGCAGCGTCACCCGCGCCGCCGGCACGCCCAGATCGCACAGAATTGCCAGCGCGGAATCCAGAGTGTGATGAAAGCCCTGGAAGCCGTGCGCCAGCTCCGGCATGCGCGCGTACTCGCCCATCACTTCCACTCCAGGCTCACTGCCAGTTCCGTGTCCAGCATCATCCGATCTTTGAGATGCCGCGTCAGGTCGCCCGTGAGAATCGGCGCCTCGGCCTCCGGATCCACCATCGAATCCCGCGTCATCTGCACCGTCACCTTCAGCAGCCGCCGCATCCCGCTCCCGGTTCGCTCGACGCTCGTGCGCGCGTAGGCGCCTACGATCCGTTTATCGAACGCACGCGTGAGAGCGGTCAGGTCTTCTTGTGTGATGATCCGGTCGCGCGCCAGCAGGGCCGCCGCAAAACGCGCTTGCGCGTGCTCGAACTCCTCCCCGTTGGTCCCGCCCGCGGCCGACGTTGGATTCGTCAGCCGGATGCCCGGCAGCACGCCTTTCTTCAGAAAGGTTTCCACCCGCCCGGGCCCCACATTGTTGCCCAGCGCGCCCGCGGTCACCCACACGCGCACGTTGGCGTAATCCTCCCGCGTCGCGTCCACCCGCCGCGCCGGTTGCAGCTCGATGCGCCCGCTGCGGATCGTGTACCGGCCTGCGCCCGGCTCGGAGCTGGCCTGCATCCCCGGCAGATACGTCGATCCGGCCTCGCCGAATACCGACAGCGGCGCCACCAGGTAGCGCTCCGTCCCCGCTTCCACGCTGATCGGAATCGACGTGCCCTTTTCGTCGAAGTGCACCGTCTGGTTATGGCATTCCACGTTCGATGCCGTAATCGCGTGCATCGCAATCGAGCCGATCCCGGTGTGCAGCGACGGCACCTCGCGCGGAAACGAGATCCGCACCCACGCCCGCTTCTCCGCGGCAATGCCCGCGTATTCGCGCCCGAACACGCGCCCCAGCGCCGCCTCCATGCCGCGCGGCGCGGCGCACATCGTCCGCCGCTCCGCCTCGACCGGCGGCATTACGAATACCCGCTCACCGTAGAAGCCCGGCGGCAGCACCGGCACATCCGCCGCCGTCATCGATCTTCCATCGCCCGCCGGCGCATCCGCCGTCTCGCTCTTCGCCAGCCATTGCAGCCCGCGCACGCCCGCATTCAGCGTCCGCGGACGCAGGATCCCGCGCGAGTGCAGCTCCCCGCTCGGCCCGAACAGGCACCATGTCTCCGACTCCAGCGCTTCCTGAATTCGCGCCGCGTCCGGCCCCAGTTCGAAGAAAAATGAGTGCAGGCTCAGATGGCTCGCCGGCAGCTTTTCGATCGCCAGGATCACCGCCGGATGCGGACCCAGATTCACCTTCACCGGATCCAGCGCCGGCCGCGCGTTCTGGAGCCTTTCGGGCAATTCCATGCCCGGCATCAATTGCAGCGCCCCCTCCTGGTAGGTGAACGCCATCGCGATCGCCGCCTGCGAGACCGCGATCGTCGCGTCGGTGGTGAACGTCAGGCGCTCGCCGGTCTGCGCCTCGCCCATCAGCTCTGTGCCCGCTTCCACCACCTGCGACCCGGCGCCGGGCAACAGGAACCGCGCCACCGTTTGCGCCGGCCGGGCCATTCTCTGTTCCACGCCCAGTCCGGCGATCAGCTCGTCCAGCAGCGCCAGCCGGATGCGCCCCGTTTCGGAGTACAGGTTTTCCAGTTGCTGCGCCAGCGTGCGGAATAGCACCGCCAGAATCGGATCGGTCGTCTCCGCCGAGATCCCATAGTCCCGCAGCCGGCGGCGGAAGTCGTCCCGGAGCTTCTTGTCGATTTCTATCGCGCTCGCGCTGCTATAGGGCATAAGCTTGCGCCGGCCCGCACGCCGGTCCGCCGGCCGGCCGCCGGAACCCGCCTTACAATTGCAAGCGGATCGCCTCCGCGCCCGCTTCCGTTGAGATGATGCTTACCTCGTACGAATCGATATCGCGCTGGCTGTCGCCTGCTTTCGTGATGGCGGCGACGCGGTAGTGCGTGATCCCTAAGTCCCGCAAAGCGCTATTGGCCTCTTCCACGGCCTTCGAGATCAGCTCCGGCCGCACCCTGGCCCGTTCAAAAAAATCGCGCCACCCGAAATGCGCGCATCCGGCCCACGAACCGTGCGGCGTCACCGCCATCACCCGAAACAATTGCACGATCGCTTCGACTTCCTCCGTCCGGCGCAGAAACGCGTCCCGGAATCGCAGAGGAAATGCAGTAAACGAAGCCATCGTCCCTCGCTAGTGCCATGCGCTGGTCACTCGTTCAATACGTCATCCATCGCTCGCAACTCGAAAACCGCATCTCGCAACCAAGCCGCGACCGTTACCGGGCCGCGACCGCGGGGAGCGGTCCCCTCCGCTGCTCAAACGATTCGGTAACTTCCAGCCGATGACACTAGTTGCTGAGCGCAATCTCCTGGAAGTTCTGCTGGTTCATCACCGGCTCGAGATACAGGATCAGCATGTGGTTCAGCGGCGGCGCCTTGGTCGTTGACGTGCTCGCGTCGCCCCCCGCCGGGTTGCAAGTCTTGAAACTGCTGATCCAGCCCTTGAACTTGTAGCACGCCAGCGCGTCCTGGTGCGAGTCGTCCTTCCAGAACTCGATCTTCATGTCCTTTAGCTTGTCCCGCGTCACCACGTTCGCCAGCCCGAACAGCTTGCTGAGCGTGGAGAACGGCATGTTCTTGTCGTCGTGAAAATCTACCACCACGTAGATGGTTGTCCGCAGACTGCCCATCTGCGGCATCCCCGCGCGATCCTTGGCGGTTTCGAATATGACACTCGATTCAACGGCGTCGAACTTCGTCCCGTCGATCGTGCACGTGCTGCGATACGGTTGTGCTGGCATATCGGTTTCCTCCTGTGTTCTAGTTGCTCATCTTCACTTCGGCAAAGTTTTCCTGGTTTAGCACGGGCTCGAGATCGAGCACTAGCAGGTGATTCAGATCCGGCACTAATCCCTGGAAGTCCTTGTCTTCTTCCTCGCCTCCCAGGCCCATTCCCTTCGTGAACTCATTGCTATTGGACGTCTCAAACCGGCTGACCCAGCCCTTGAAACCGTAGCTGCACAGCGCGTCCTGGTGGCTGTCGTCCCTCCAGAACTCGATCTTGATGTCCTTGATCTTGTCGCGTGTGACCACGTTCGCCAGCGTGAAAAACTTCGAGACCGCGCTGAACGGAATATTCGTGTCATCGTGGAAATCGGCCCACACGCGGATCTCGGTGGTCAGGCTGCCCATCTGCGGCATGCCGGCCTTGTCTTTTTCGGTTCCGAACGTAACGCTCGTCGAGACGGCGTCAAACTTCGTCCCGTCAATCGTCACCGTACATCGGTAAGGTGCTGCCATCTAATCCTCCCTTTCTTCCATACGGACTCCTGTACGCCCTCGTGTTGAGTTGCAGAGGTTGGCGTATCAAACCGCTCGTTTGCGCACGCAGCTCCGTAACGATTTCAGAGCCGCAACCGGAAGAGAGCCGGTACCGGAACTTCTGCCACCAGGCCCTAGCTCTTCTTGGCCCCACGCCCGAACAGGCTGCGGAATATGCCGCTGATACGCGACGTGAGCGACGGGGAACTTGCTTCCGGCGCTTCCTTGATTGCCTGCTCCTGGCCCTGGGCCGATCCCTGCTCCCGAGCCGCGGACGGCGCGACCGGGAGCGCTTCTCCCGCCTGCGTCGCCGGCCCGCCCGGCAGTTCGAACTTCTGTCCCACCGCCCGCGTCATGCGGATGCCGGTCGGCCCCTTGAATTCCCCGCGCGCGGCCGCGTCGGCCTCGCGACTCTGTTCGGCGGCCTTGGCTGCCGACCCTGCATCGATTCGGATCCCTCGGTTCATGCTGCTGCCCTCCTCCTGCGGCGCGGTCAGTTTTTTGTATCACCCTTCGAGAACTCGGGTACGTCGATTTTCAATACGAACGTCTCCGCCGGCCCCGTCGGCATCACGTTCAGCGTGATGTCGCAGATGCCCTGCATCCTCTTTTGCGAGTCCTTGTCTATGAACATGTCGTAGCCCGACAGCGTCCCCTGCTCCACCTGTTCGTCCAGCAGGCGCTTCAACGGCTTCTCGATCTGCTCGTCCATGAAATCGCGCGTCAGCACCTGCCCCGCCACCTGCAGCAGGTAGTGCCGGCAGCACCGCTCCAGGTACCGCAGGATCCGGTACGACGTGAAGAATTTCAGCACCCCGTTCGGATCGTCGGCCTGCGTTCGGCATCCGAAAAAGCACAGGTGGTTGTCCGCATCCCGGATGATCGGGATCAGCTGCCGCTCCATGCTCAGGTGCTCCATCTCCCCGATCAACGGCTCGATCCGGCTGCTCGCCGCTCCGGCGATTTGCCCGAACCGCGAGCCCACCGGCCCCTGCGCTATGCCCGTCTGGTCATCCGCCCGCGCCACTGCTCCCGCGAACACCAAAGACGGCGGCACGTACAGATCGTCGCCGCCCTCCACGTTCTTTTCAAACCAGTGCGCCGGCCGCAATTGCAGATAGCCCATCGTCACCACGTCCGCCGCCGCCCGGTCTTCCGGCCGCTTCATGAACTCGTACTTGCCACCCGGCAGGAAGTTCCGCTCGACGTTCTTGAACGACTTCTCGTCGTCCAGGTCGCCGATCAGCAGCATCCCCCACATGTTCGCGATGTCTTCGAACTTCTCCCGCACTGGCTGCGGATAGTAGCCCGGCACCACCAGATTGCATATGTCGTCGCGGAAGTTGAAATTGTCGTTGCGCTTGCGCACGAAATTGTCCACCGCCGCCACGCTCATGCTGAATACGTCCTTCATCGCCTTGGCTTCGGCGTTCAGGACGAACAGCTCCACCGGCTTGCGTACCTTCCCGTCCGGCACTTTGCTGTTTTCGAAAAACATCTGGATCTGCCGGTAGCTGCGCTCGATCGGACGGATCGTCGTGAACACCTGCGCCAACAGTTGGTCCCGCACTGCTTCCGCTGCATCGATCTGCGCCTGCAGCTTCTTCACCGTCGCATCGTAGCTGTCCAAATCGCTCAGCAGTTGCTCGAAATTCAACAACTGCCCGAGGAACTCGCTCGCCGCCTGCGCCGTGAAAATGCTCGAGATGTCCCGCGTCTCGTCGATTAGCCCCGGATGCAGGTCCGCGAATATGTCCTGCAGCAGCTCCCGCGCTGCGCCCGCTCCCAGTATCTCGGAGGTCGTCTTGGTCTTTGTCGCGGAGATTGGTTCGGCCATTACGCTTTACCTCCCTTTCCGGCAACTTTCTCCAGCTCCGTCCGCAACTGCCCCAGCGCGGCGATAATCTCCTTGCGCTGAGCCTCGTTCGACCACGCGCGCCGCACCGTCGGCAGCTTCCACCGGTCCTTCAGCCGGTACAGCAGGTCGATGTTCGACTTCAGATCCGCGATGTCGTTGCGCAAATACTTCGTCTCGCCATCCTCGGTCTTGATCTCCTGCCGTTTCTGCAGGTTCTCCGGATCGAAATCCTTGATGCTCTTGAACCGGAACTCGGCTTTGAACTCCGTCTCCTCCGGACCGGCGTTCCCCTTGAAGTTCAGCTTTGGCTCGAACTTCTTGAACGCGTCGTTCAGGTCCTCCACCTTGGTTAGTTCTTCGTTTTCGCTGGCCGCTTCCTTGTCTACGCGCTCCAGCGTCATCGGCAGCATCGCTGCGCAAGTCGAAGTCGGTACTTTGCGGATAGTTGGCGTGATTCCTTTGCGAATCACTTTTACTAGGGGCATCTTCTTTCCTCTCCCGCCGGCGTTCCCGGCACTCCAATAGTCTGCACTTTTTTTTCCTGAAACTGCTAACTTTTTGCGTCTTTGTCCGGCCTTGCCTCCAGCCGCGTCCGCGTCATGTCCGGCCTCGGGTAAAGCACGGTCTTATCCATCGGTGCTCTCGCCGGAGGTCTCACTCCTCCCGGCCCCGCTCCTCCAAATCCCGCCGGCGCCGGCCCGGCCGGCTTCCCTGCTCCCGCGCCCGGCTGCGCCTGCTCGGCCCAGCGCGCGCTGCTCGGAGCCGCTCCCATGTACCGTTCCGGCCACACCAGCCACGGTACCCAGAACCACATGATAAGGAGCAGCACCCCCAGCCCGGCGAACACCAGCACCGGCCGCAGCAGCGCCATCCACCCGCCCCCGCCCGGGGGGGGTAGGTGGATCGCCGCCAATAGCTCCGGCGCTTCGCACTTGCCTTCCATCAGCGGCACGCCCACCTGCGGCGTCTCCCAGATCTTCTCTGCGCTCGTCAGCGTCTCCCCCGTCGGCAGCTTCAGCTTCACAATCACGTGCATGCTGCGCCCTGCCAGCGACGCCCGGTCCGCCCACGGCGATGCGAACGTCGCCTGCACCCTGTTTCTGAGCACCGTCCGCGTCATCGTGAAAATCTTCTTCAACCCCTCCAGGTCCGACGCCATGTAATACTTCGTGCTCAGCCGGCTCAGCGCCTTCTCGTCGATCTGGCTCACGTCGCCGAACCCCACGCCCACCACGTTGATCCCCGACCCCGTCACCCGGTTCGCCACGATGTTCAGCCCTTCGTCGCCCGCCAGTAAACCCGGGTCGTCGCCCTTGAACACCTCGTTGGCGCCGTCCGTCATCACCACCAGCAGCCCTTCCGGCGCGCCCGCGCCGCCGCCCGTGCTGTCCAGTTTTTGTTTCAGAACGTCCAGCCCCATGTCCACCGCCGAATACAACCCCGTGTTGTTTTTCGGCTTCGGAGCCGGCAGGTTGCTCACCTGCTGCAGCGCTTCGTCCTTCGTCGCCGCGAACTTCGCCGCCTTGATTCCCGCGACCACGCCGTGGCTTTCAAACGCCACGATCGCCACCTCGTCCAATCCGTCCTGGAATCCCGACAGGTAATGCTCCAGCGCGTTCTTGGCCGCGTCGAATCGTGTCGGCCCCGACGCCAGTACCCGGTTCATGCTCCCGCTGATGTCGATCAGAATCAGCGCCACCCGGCCCCGCATCGCCACCGTCGCGTCGCTCGGAATCGTGGCGTAGAACGGGCTAAATTCCTGTTCGCCGGCCTTGACCGTCATGCTCGCGGCCAGCTTGTCCGGCGCCGGCAGTTGCAGCCCCAGCGGCTTGCCTTGCCCATCCACGATGTTCAGCTTGATCCGGAAACACGGCACGCCCGCCGCCGGATCGCAGCTCACCATCCGGATTTCATCGGCAAACTCCAGCCGCCCGCGCACCTCCTGCCCGGCCAGCGGCCCCAGGCTCAGTCCGCCCAGGCACAATGCAAACGCCAGGTTCCTCCGCGCCATGCCCCTCACTGTTCCTTCTTCCGCGAGGTGAACTTTAGCGCCGTTCGCCCCACCAGAACGTCATCATTATCCCTCAGTTCCTGCGAAGTTGTGACCGTTTTTCCTCGCACTCGCAGCACGAATCGCGCCAGCCCCGCCTGCCCCCCGACCTCCGCGTGCCGCGCCACGTAGAACCGCCCCTCTTTCCCGAACAGCACCGCGTGCTGCGCCGCGATCGCCGCATCCGGGATGAAGATGCAGCTGCCCGGCCCGGCCTTCGCCAGCGTCCCCTCCGGGCTCGTGCTGCTCACCGTGTACATATCCCCCTGCCGCAGCTCCCATTCCTTTTTGCCCCGCCCGAACTTCGCTTGCGCGCGTGGATCGCCGCTCGAAACGAACAGCAGCACGCCCCCCTTCAGGAGCATCGGCGCCAGCGTCACCCCGAAGCAGATCCCCGCCCCCAGCACCATGAACCCCAGCGCCTGCGCCAGATCCGGCGCCAGTCCGCTCAGCCCGGCGAACATCAGCCCCCCCAGCGCGCCCCCCACCAGACCCCCCACGTATCCGTGCGCCGCCCGCGTCCGGTTCACCGTGATCCAGCGCAGCCCCAGCCCCAGGCCGATCAGCGACCCCGCCAGCAGCCACGCGATCACTCGCGTCAGAATCGGCGCCTGCTCGCCCAGCCGCTCCGTGATCGGCATTTGGATCACTGCCGCCAGGCCCCCGCAAACGATTCCAATCAACATGCCGAAAAAGACCCACTTGGCCGAAATCCGGCGACCCGCGTAGCGGTCCGAAAAGGCCACTCCCAGCCCCCCGATGAAGGCCCCTAACAGGATCACCGCCAACAGGTCCGAAATCCGCACGTCGGGTTGGTTTGAAAGCGCCGCCGCAATCACCGCCGCCAGCGCCCACGCCAATAGCCCGGCCAGCCCTCCGGCCAGGCTCATGTAATATAAACTTTGATAGAGTCCCATTGCTATAGCGTTGATAAGTGTAGCAGAGGCGCGACCGCTGTCAATCGTCATGGCCCCGCCTTCCCAACTGAATGATTATTCACGCCTTGAGCAAACCCTCTTTGCTCCCGTGAGCGTCCGCTCTCTGCAGGTCCTCGTCGTCGGCGCCGGCGCGCTCGGCAACGAGGTCGTCAAGGCCCTCGGCCTGCTCGGCGTCGGCGCAATCACCATCGTCGACCCCGACTTCGTCGAACCCTCCAATCTCACCCGTTCGATTTTTCTGCGCCACGCCGCTCCCGGCGCCGGCAAGGCCGTCTCTCTCGCCGCCTCCGCCGCCGCTTTGTTTCCCGATACCCGCTTCAACGCCCTCGCCGCCGAGATCGCCGACGTCGGCTTCGGGTTCGTCTCAGAGGCCCATCTGCTCTTCGGATGCGTCGACAGCGACCTCGCCCGCCTCGAGCTCGCCTATGTCTCCACCCGCCTCGATCGCCCCGTCTGCGACGCCGGCCTCGGCACCCCCAATTACTCCCATGGCCGCGTAAGCTTCTTCCCCGGCCGCGCGGCCGCCTGCTACGGCTGCACTTTGTCCCGCCGCAAGCGCGCCGAATTGCTCACCTTCTGGGACGCCACCGTCCGCCCCTGCGCCGCTCCGCCCGGCGTCGCGCCCAATCCCTCCACGCCCACCATGGCCGCCCTCATCGGCGCGCTCCAGGCCGACACCGGCTTGCGCCTTTTCTTAGAACACGCCTCCGCCGCCTCGGCCCTCGAGCTCACCCTCGCCCCCGTCCCGCGCCTCCAATCCTTCCGCCTGCCCCTCAGCCCCGCCTGCCCGTTCCACGCCCCCGCCGCGTCCCCGCTCCTCTCCGCCGGCGACCGCCGCCGATCGGTGCGCCAGTTTCTTCTCGACTCCGGCGTCCCTCCCGGTTCGAGCCTGGTGCTCGACTGGCCCGTCTGCGTCGATGCCCGCTGCCGCGCCTGCCTCCATCGCTGGGCGCCTTTTCTCCGCTCGGCGAAATTCCGCCGCCACGCGCTCTGTCCCTCCTGCGCTTCTCGCGATATCCTTGAACTGGCGGTCGTGCGGGCCATTAGCCCCACATCGCCCTGGTGCGATCTGACGTTAGCCGATCTCGGCGTGCCGGAGCATCATCTGGTCACCGTCCGCGGCCTTGAACCATGAAACCGAGAACTCTCGCCATCCTCGCCGCCCCCACCCTCGGGCTCATCTTCCTGCAGCTCGTCGTCGGCATCACCGTGCCCATTGCCGGCCTCTTCTGCGGCATCCTCATCTCGCTCATCGCCTTCGGCCTTTTCCGTTTCTTTGAAGTCGAGTTCACCAGCCTCTGGTGGCCCACCGTCCTCCCTGCCGCCATGAGCCTGCTGGGCATCCTCATCCTCTTCGTCTCCCACTCCGGCGCGCAGACCTATCTCTGGTTCGCGCCTTTGCTCGCCGCCATCACCTCCGGCGCCATCACTTTCATTCGCAACCTCGACGCCCGCCGCTGCTCCCTCTGCAACCGCCGTCTCGGCGGCGAAGTCGCCTTCACCTGCCCGCGCTGCGGCATGCTCGTCTGTGAAAACAAATGCTGGGATTTCGAGCGCTGCCGCTGCCGCTTGTGCGAGCAGAACCGCGTCCCCATCCTCCCTTCCGAGGGCCGCTGGTGGGACCGCCATTTCGGCGCGCGCTCCCCGCTCGGCCGTTGCCAGGTCTGCGCCGCTACCGCCCAGGCCGCCGACTTGCGCGTCTGCGCCAAATGCGGCCGCCCGCAGTGCCGCTCGTGTTGGGACTATACTAACGGCCAGTGTTCGCGTTGCCAGTGGATCGTGGCCGATCTGCCCGCCCCTTTGAAAGAATATGTCGTCGCGCCTCCGGAGAACTCATGAGCCGCGCCTCTTACGAGCCGTGTCCGTTACCGAGCCGTGCCGTTGTTACCGAGCCGCGCCCGTTACAGAGCCGCGACCGAAGGGAGCGGTCTTTCCGTGCCGTTGTTACCGAGCCGCCACCGTGCGTTGTTTCTGAGCCGCGACCGAAGGGAGCGGTCTTTCCGTGCCGTTGTTACCGAGCCGCCACCGTGCGTTGTTTCTGAGCCGCGACCGTCAGGGAGCGGTCCAGCGTTGTTGCTGAGCCGCGACCAGAGGGAGCGGTCGCCTGCGTGCAGTTGTTACCGAGCCGTGACCAGAGGGAGCGGTTGCTTCGAATGATTCAATGCACTTCCAATCCAGGACGCTAGATCGATATGCCTAAATACCAGATCTATTTCGACACGGTGCAAGGCGAAGTGAAATTCAACGTCGACGTCGATGACGAGGAAACCCTCGACACCGTCCTCGACGAAATCCTCTTCGACCTGCGCGAACGCGGCCAGGTCCTTCAAGGCGACGGCGAGCCCCAGGTCGTCTGGAACGGCCAGGCCCTCGACTTCAGCACCCGCCTGCCGGCCCAGGGCGTTCGACCGAACGACGTGCTCCGCGTCTCCACCGTCGCCACCAACGGTTGATGACTTCCACCCGCGACCGTCGCACCGATAACGAATGGGACCAATGTCATCCACCCGCGACCGCCGCACCGATAATGAACGGGATTGAGATCATCCCCCGCCAGCGTCGCATTGATCACGAACGGCCCTGATGTCTTCCACCCGCGACCGCCGCATCGACAACGAATGGGCCCTCCTCGCCGAACTGGCCCGCGCCAACCCCGGCTCCCTAGACGACCTCTCGCGCTCGCGCGATGCCGCAGCCGACTTCTTCCGCCTGACCCTGCACTGCACCACCGCCCTCACCGGCACGCCCCCCCATCTCCACCGCGTCGATGCCCACGTCGTCGAATTCCGTTTCCCCGCCTGGTACCCGGCCGTGCCCATCGAAGCGTTTCTCGCCGTGCCCGTCTTTCACCCCAACGTCCATCCCGATAACGGCTTCGTCTGCTTGTGGACCCGCGGTTCCACCGGCGATACCATCGTCACCGCCCTTGTCCGCCTGCAAAACGTCATCGGCTGGCGCCTGCACAACGCCTCGCCCGACCATCTCATGCAGCCCGAGGCCCTCGCCTGGCTCGCCGCTTCCTCCTCCTCCGACCATCTCACGCAGAGCGACGCTCCTGCCTCGTCCTGCCACCTCCCTCTGCCCTGCACTCCACTCGAAATCCCTGCTTCCCTCCTGCTCGAACTCACCTGGCGCCAGCCCCCCGCCGAATTCCGCCGCCGCCTCTCCCAGCCTGACTGACCTCCCGCGGCAGCGCAGCGGTCCTCGACAACACCGTGAACCCGAAACCGTCCCGGCGATCTCGCGCGAACCTGCCGTTGTGCTGGGAGAACTCTCACTGACCCGAACCCGGCGGCTGTTTCAGGCACGGATTGAGCGAATCTCCAACACATTGGTTTTCCGCCTTCCAGCGCATGGCCGCGTAGATCCGCGTGCGCCCGCTCGGATGATCGAAGAACAGCAATTCCTCCAAAGGCGACGGGTCCAACTTGCGGTATTCCCCCAGCAGGAGGTCGACTTCCGCCTCTCCGTCGGGTTGCCGCGCTGCGACGATCCCGTACATGTCGGCCTCGAATTCTTGGACCCGGATGAAGGTGTTGCTGATCGGGGTGAACACGAATCCGAAGATGCCGAGCCACAGCAGCGCGAGCGGGATTACGGCCACGTCCCCGAAGCCGTGGATGCGCCAGCGTTGGCCCCACCGCGCCAGCGACCAATCCACAGCGCGCCGCAGCAGCGCGAAGAAGACTGTTATGACGATCAGGTCGAACAGGATCGCTTTGTAAACGTGATTGAGCACATAGTGCCCCATCTCATGACCCATCACCGACAGAACTGCCTGTGGGGAGCACCGGTTCAGCAGATTGTCGTTCAGCGTAATGCGTTCCGTCCCCAGGAATCCGCTGACGTTCGCGCTCACCCGGTTGCTCTGGCGGGACGCGTCCACCTGGTAGACCCGCGTGACCGGAATCCCGTTGGCCCGCGCCAGCCGCAGGATCGGCGCTACGATCCGCTGATCCTCAAGCGGCGTGTACTTGTTGAACATCGGGGCGATGAATACAGGAGCGATCAGCATGAGGAACACCTGGAAGACTATCGCCCCCACGGCGCCCCAGATGTGCCAGGTCCGCGGCAGCCGGCGGATGACGCCGAAAAGCGCCATCATTGCCAGTCCGCCGAGTGCGGCCATCAGCGCCAGGCTCTTGAACTCGTCGCCGAACCACGCTCCCAAACTCTGATTCATCAGGCCATACTGCCGCTCGCGCACATAGTTCTCGTAAATCGAGAGCGGCAAACCGAGAACCCACAGCGCAACCGCAAACTGGATCCAATAGAGCAGCGTCTGCAATGGGCGGAACCGCGTCGCGCGCTCGGCGAATTCGCGCAGGCGGGCCGATACCCCAGTCCACAGCAGGAGCAGGAACACCGCCGACCCATAAAGGAAATCCCACAGGATCAGCCAGTAGCCGCCTTCGAAATACGCGTCCGAGCGAGCGCGCTTCTCTCCGCTGTAGGTCGCAAGATAAGCATCCGTGGCAGCCTTCGCGTCGAAGCCGGGACCTGCCTGATCGCCGCTCGGGATCCGCAGGACCGGCGGGGCAGCGGTCTGCCCAAACAGGGCCGGACACAACAGCACCGTCGCGAACAACGCGCTGAACAGCAGGCGCATATCGATACTCCTAACTCCTAACGATAAGCCAGAAATTCGACGCGCTGAAGTCTTACGCGCCGAATCTCGCGCCCCACAAAGTGAAGGTCTTTGGAACACGGTCGCGTTATCTGCAAATCGCAATTACAGCAGATCCAGCGGGTGACACGGCGCATCGGAAAGCCGCTCCTTCGACGCCGTGAAGCGCGGCTCGAATCCCAGCCGGGGCGGCCTTTCAGGCGAGCGAGGGCTCGCCAGCCGACGGTTGCCGAGGAGAAACTGCGTATGAGGATACCGTGCCGGCTCGCCGGGTTTCCGGCTTTCAGTTCTGCTTCAGAAGTGCGATGACGCCGCGCCGGGCCGGCGATCGCGTTGCCGATTCGACCAGGTCCGCCTAGAATGAAGGGGATGAAGAGCAGGGCTCGCAGAACCGTTTCTTATTCGGTGTTCTACGAACAAGCTCCCGACAGCGGCTACGTAGCGTTCGTTCCGGCTCTGCCTGGCTGTCACACCCAGGGTGAGACCTTGGAAGAGACGGAGCGCAACGTGAAGGAAGCCATCGCGTTGTACCTGGAAAGCCTGGCCAGCCACGGCGAGGCGATCCCCGAGGAGCGGCGGTCGTTTCAGGGCCGTGTGAGCGTTCCGGTCTCCATCCCCGCTTAATCCATGGCTAAGCTTCCGTCTCTGACTGCGCGCAGGGTAGTGCGGGCGCTCAAGCGCGCCGGATTCGTCGAGGACCGGCAAAAGGGAAGCCACCTGATGTTGATTCAGCCGGAGACGAAGGCTCGAATCGTAGTGCCCGTTCATCCTGGCCGGACTATCAAGGAGCCTCTGCTGCGCGCAATTGTTCAGGATGCGAACCTCTCGGTGGACGAGTTCATCGAGTTGCTTTGAAACTCGGACATCCTATCCCGGGTTTCGGGTTTTGTCCGGCCGGGGACATAGGTGACATTTCAGACCGGGGACATGGGTAACACTTCGGCCGGGGGTGTTCTGGGGTCCCCAGTGAGTATACGGACAATCGGAATGCGTGTGGGAATGTGGG
>Ga0187851_10000333_pt1 | contig 49122 bp, 43 predicted proteins | sample June2016WEW_6_10_FD_132997 | JGI IMG/M metagenome (GOLD analysis project Ga0187851, IMG submission 132997) | Peatland microbial communities from SPRUCE experiment site at the Marcell Experimental Forest, Minnesota, USA - June2016WEW_6_10 | ecosystem: Environmental > Terrestrial > Soil >... | reverse complement strand
GTCGGGCGACGACCTCCCCGAGGTGGCGCGGCTGATGACCGACTTCAACCTGAGCGTGGCCCCGGTCGTGGACGACGGCCGCCGCATCATCGGGGTCATCTCGGTGGACGACGTGCTGGAGGCGATGCTCCCCGACTCCTGGCGCCGCCGCTCCGAGGCCGACCACGGCTGATGCGGATGATTAACGGTCGCTGATCCCGCGGGACCCGGGTCGGGAGGTTCGCCGCCCCCTGGTAGACTGGCGCCGGCAGTCAGCAGCCAGAGGTGCCCATGGAAGACGGCGATAGTAGGCAGTCCGGAGCTCCACCCACGTCATCTGCGACGTCGTGGCGCGCCGGCGCAATGAGGCACGTTAGCCCAGAGGTCTGACTTCGTCGTGACCTCCTGAGCGGCGGGCCCGCTCAGTTGTGCTGTCCCATTGGGCAGCGGGAGGTCCGGCTTGGTCGACGAGAGGCACGGCAGCGCGGGGAAGGCGCGGAGCAGCGCGGTCCTCGACGACGCCCATCTCGGCGACATCAAGGGTGCCTTCGGCACCATCCACGAGCAGGAGCACGGCACCCGGCGGACCTGGCGGCGGAGGTTGCTCGCGCTGGCCGTGATCATGGGCCCGGGGCTCATCGTCATGGTCGGCGACAACGACGCCGGCGGCGTGGCGACCTACGCCCAGGCGGGGCAGAACTACGGCCACAGCCTGCTCTGGGTGCTGGTCCTGCTGATCCCGGTGCTGATCGTCAACCAGGAGATGGTGGTCCGCCTCGGCGCGGTCACCGGGGTCGGTCATGGGCGGCTCATCTTCGAGCGCTTCGGCAAGTTCTGGGGATGGTTCTCGGTCGGCGACCTCTTCCTCCTCAACTTCCTCACCATCACCACCGAGTTCATCGGCATCGGCTTGGGCGCCGCCTACTTCGGGGTGAGCCCGTACATTGCCGTCCCCATCGGCGCCATCTTTCTGATCGGCATCACGGTGACGGGCAAGTTCTCGACCTGGGAACGGCTGATGTTCGTCATCCTTGGGGGCAACGCGCTGGTGATACCCCTGGCGGTGCTTGCCCACCCGACGCTCGGGCCGGTCCTGCACGGATTCCTGATTCCGGGCATCCAGGGCGGTCTGAGCTCCAACGGTGCGCTGCTCATCGTTGCCATCGTGGGGACGACGGTGGCACCGTGGCAGCTCTTCTTCCAGCAGTCGAATGTCGTCGACAAGCGCATCACCCCGCGCTGGATCGCGTACGAGCGCACCGACACCGTGGTGGGCGCCTTCGTCGTCGTCATCGGTGCTGCGGCCATCATGATCACGACCGCGACGGCCTTCCACGGCACAGCGCTCGCAGGCCACTTCGGAGACGCGCAGACGGTCGCCGAGGGGCTGGCCAAGCACGTCAGCTCCGCGCTTGGCGACATCTTCGCGGTGTTGCTCATCGACGCTTCGGTGATCGGTGCGAGCGCCGTCACCTGGCAACGTCCTACGCGTTCGGAGACGTCTTCGGCATCCGCCATTCGCTGCACCGCTCCTGGCGGGAGGCCAAGCCCTTCTACGCCGTCTTCACCGCCGTCGTCGTGCTGGCGGCGGGCATCGTGCTCATCCCCCACGCCCCGCTCGGTCTGATCACCACCGCCGTGCAGGCCCTGGCCGGGACCCTGCTGCCGAGCGCCAGCCTCTTCCTGCTTCTCCTCTGCAACGACCCCGCCGTGCTCGGCCCCTGGGTCAACAAGCCGTGGCTCAACGTGCTCGCCACCATCATCCTTGCCATCCTGGTGGTGCTCTCCCTGATCCTCGTCTTCTCCACCATCTTCTCGGGTGTCAGCGTCACCCTGCTGCTGATCATCTTCGGCAGCATCCTCGTGGTCGGGCTGATCGGGATCGGTTTCTTCACGCGCGGCCGCCTGGCGCCCACCGTGAGCGCGCGAGACAAGGAGGACCGCTTCACGTGGCGGATGCCGCCCATCGCTCTCCTCACCCGGCCGGTGCCGTCGCGCGGCCGCAGGATCGGGATGACGGCGATGGGTGCGTACATCCTGATTGCCGTGCTGCTGCTGCTCGTCAAGGCCATCGAGCTGGGGCTCGGTCACTGACGTCGCCGGACCGGCTCCTCCCGTTCGCCCTCCGCCGCTTGATGTGACAATGGGGGGCATGGCGACCGACAGGGCTCCCGGCGGGGCGCGGCCACGCCTCGATCCGGCCGACCTCTACGCCGTCGATGAGCTCCTCTCCGATGAGGAGCGGCTCATCCAGCTGACGGTGCGGGGCTTCGTCCGCAAGCGGTTTCTGCCCCAGGTGGCCACGCACTTCGCGGCCGGGACCTTTCCCCGAGAGCTGATCCCCGAGCTGGCCGAGCTGGGCCTGCTGGGGATGCACCTCGAAGGGTATGGCTGCGCCGGCGCTTCGGCGGTGGCGTACGGGGTGGCCTGCGAGGAGCTGGAGGCCGGCGACAGCGGGCTGCGCTCCTTCGTCTCGGTGCAGGGATCGCTGGCGATGTTCCCCATCCACCGCTTCGGCAGCGACGAGCAGCGACAGAGGTGGCTCCCCGAGATGGCCGCGGGGAGGGCGATTGGCTGCTTCGGGCTGACCGAGCCCGACGCCGGCAGCGACCCGGCGGCGATGCGCACCCGCGCCCGGCGCGCGGGAGGCGACTGGGTAGTCTCCGGCACCAAGATGTGGATCACCAACGGCTCGCTCGCTGACGTAGCCGTGGTCTGGGCACAGACCGACGAGGGCATTCGCGGCTTCCTGGTGGAGCGCGGCACGCCCGGCTTCTCGGTCTGCGACATCCAGGGCAAGCTTTCCTTGCGTGCGTCGGTGACCTCCGAGCTGATCCTGGACGAGGTCAGGGTGCCGGAGGCGTCACTATTGCCGGGGGCGCGTGGGCTGGGCGGTCCCCTCGCCTGCCTCGACGAGGCCCGCTTCGGCATCGCGTGGGGCGTGCTCGGCGCCGCCCGTGCCTGCTTCGAAGCGGCTGTCGAGTACGCCCGGAGTCGCGAGGCCTTCGGCCATCCGATCGCGCACTTTCAGCTCACCCAGGCCAAGCTCGCCGATATGGCGACCCGGCTGGTCCAGGGCCGGCTGGTGGCCCACCGGCTCGGCACCGTGAAGCACACCGGCAGGGCGCACACCGTCCAGGTGGCTCTCGCCAAGCGGGCCAACACGCGCGCCGCCATCGAGATCGCCCGGGCCGCCCGGACCATCCTCGGGGCCAATGGGCTCACCCTCGACTACCCGGTCGCCCGCCACATGGCAAACCTGGAGGCGGTGCTCACCTACGAGGGGACCGAGGAGGTGCACACCCTGATCCTCGGCAAGGCGATCACCGGCGAGGACGCGTTCGCGTAGTCGGCGCTATCTCCCGGGCGGGCTGCCGGTGGGGCACATCGTCTTGGGGGGTCGCATTCGCGCGGGCGGGCTGCCGGTGGGGCACCTCGTCTCGGGGGGACCGGCGTCGGACAGCTCTGCTGTCCGCGCCTCGTGCTCGGCGCGATTGCATCTCGCGCCTGCGCAAGCCCCCACTTCGACGACGTGCCCCACCGGCGGCCTTCACGGTGGTCGTTCCCGGCCGGGGTCGAGTACCCGCCGCGGATCGTCATTGCTGTCGCAAGCCCCCACTTCGACAACGTGCCCCAGCGGCGGCCTTCACGGTGGTCGGTCTCAGCCGGGGTCGCGTACCGGGCGCGTATCGTCTGAGCCATGCAGCACCGCACGCTCGGCCGTACTGGGATCCAGGTCAGCCCACTCTGCCTCGGCGCCATGATGTTCGGCGCCTGGGGCACCAAGGACCACGAGGAGTCGATCCGCATCATCCATCGCGCCCTCGACGCGGGGATCAACTTCGTGGACACCGCCGACGTCTACTCGCAGGGGGAGTCCGAGCAGATCGTTGGCAAGGCTCTCGCCGGGGGACGGCGGGATCAGGTGGTGCTCGCCACCAAGGCGCACGGCCAGATGGGCGACGATCCCAATGCCCAGGGCAACTCGCGGCGCTGGATCATCCGCGAGTGCGAGTCGAGCCTCCGCCGGCTGCAGACCGACTGGATCGACCTCTATCAGATCCACCGGCCGGATCCGAGCTGCGACATCGACGAGACCCTGGGGGCGCTGAGCGACCTGCAGCGTGCCGGCAAGATCCGCGCCTTCGGCAGCTCGACCTTCCCCCCGTCGCAGATCGTCGAGGCCCAGTGGGTCGCCGAGCGCCGGGGCCGGGAGCGCTTCGTCTGCGAGCAGCCGCCGTACTCGCTTCTCGTGCGCGGCGTCGAGACCGAGGTGCTTCCCGTCTGCCAGAAGTACGGCCTGGGAGTAATACCGTGGAGCCCCCTCGCGGGAGGGTTCCTCTCCGGCGCCTACCATCGTGGTGTGGCGACACCGGCCAGTGCCCGGGCCAGCCGGCTGCCGGATCGCTACGATCTGAAGCTCCCCGTCAACCAGCGCAAGCTCGAGGCCGTCGATGCGCTGACCAAGCTGGCTGGCGAGGCGGGCATGAGCCTCATCCACCTCGCCATCGCGTTCGTGATCCGCCACCCCGCGGTGACCGCCGCGATCATCGGGCCTCGCACCATGGAGCATCTGGAGAGCCAGCTCGGCGCGGCCGAGGTGACCCTCGACGAGGCCACCCTCGCCCGCATCGACGAGATCGTGCCGCCGGGGACCAACCTCAACCCGGCCGACGCCGGCTGGGCTCCGCCCGAGATCACCGACAGCCGGCTCCGCCGCCGCTGAGGCATCGGTCTCGGGCAGGCCGACGGAGGATCGCCTACGGGTTGACCCCTGGTTGGTGCGGTTCGGCACCACCCGCGCGGAAGGAAGACGTTACGCGATGGCCCGGGAGAACCTCCGTGCACCGACCGCAATGCCGACAATCGCCAGGGCCGCCATGATCGCCAGCCCCTTCCACACATCGGGGGAGCCGCCGTTGCCGTTGAAGACGTCACGCGCGGCGGTGACCGCGTAGGAGAGCGGGTTGGCCTTGGCGATGTCCTGGAGCCACTGGGGTGCCAGCTGCAGCGGCAGCAGGACGCCGCTCAGGAGCAGCAGGGGGAGCGAGAGCGTGAAGACGAGCGGCGCGTAGGAGTTCTCGTCCTTGAGGGCGAGCGCCGCTGCGTAGGCGAGGGAGGACATCCCCAGCCCGATGAGAGCGACCAGGCCCAGCATCACCACCACGCCGACGAACGTTGGCTGGAGCCCAAAGGGGATCGCCAGCCCCATCAGGATCAATGACTGGATGAGCAGGGTCAGGATGTCGCGGAAGGCGCGCCCGAGCAGCAGCGCCAGCCGGCTGACCGGGGTGACGCGGAAGCGCTCGATCACCCCCGACCGCAGCTCGTCGATCAGGCCGAAGCCGACGCCGCTCGCGCCGAAGAGGCCGAGCTGGATCAGCAGGCCGGGCACGAAGACGTTGTAGGCACCGCCCGGCGGGAATCCCGGAATGTGCACGATCGACTTGAGCAGGGGGGCGAAGAGGAGGAGGTAGAGGACCGGCTGGATGACGCCGATGATCACCCACGCCGGATTGCCGATGAAGATGAGGAAGTAGCGGACAAACATCAGCCAGGTGTCGCGCAGCAGCTTCACGGTCTGTACTCCATCTGGAACGCAATCGCCTCAGTCATGGCGCCGTCTCGCGCAGCGAGCGCCCGGTCTTGTGGAAAAAGACATCGTCCAGCGATGGACGATGCAGCGAGAGGGTGGCGAGGCTGACGCCCGCGCCGTCGAGGAGCCGGATGATCTGGGGCATCGCTGTCTCCCCGCGATCGACGTAGAGACGGAGGACATCGTCCTCCTCGGCCAGCTCGCGGATGAAGTCCTGCCCCTTGAGGACGTCACGTGCCTTGTCGATCGGGCCCTCCGGTCCGACCAACACGACGTCCCCGGCGACCTCGCGCTTGAGCTCCTCGGGAGTGCCCTCGGCGACGATCCTCCCGTGGTCGATGATGGCGATGCGGTCGCAGAGCGCGTCGGCCTCCTCCAGGTAGTGAGTGGTGAGAAAGACGGTGGTGCCTGATTGGCGCAGCCTTCGCACCTCGTCCCACATCCGGGCCCGGCTTTGGGGATCGAGGCCGGTGGTCGGTTCGTCCAGAAAGAGGAGGTCGGGCAGATGCATGAGCCCGATGCCCACGTCGAGGCGCCGCTTCTGGCCGCCGGAGTACGTCTTGGTCTTGCGGTCGCCGCAGTCGGTGAGTTCGAGGGTCTCGAGCAGATCGGCAGCCCGCTTATCGGCCGTCGCCCGGTTCATCCCGTAGAGGCGACCCTGCATGGTCAGCTCCCGGCGGCCGGTCACCTCGGAGTAGCTGCTCCCCTCCTGGCTCACGTACCCGATCCGCTCCCGCACCTTGGCGGCCTGGTGGCGGAGGTCGTAGCCGGCCACCGTGGCCTGGCCGCTGGTCACCGGCAGGAGGGTGGAGAGCATGCGGAGGGTGGTCGTCTTGCCGGCCCCGTTGGGGCCGAGGAAGCCAAAGGTCTGACCTCCCAGGACGTCGAGGTCGACGCCGGCAACCGCCTCGACCGCCCCCCTTCTGCCTTTGAAGGTGCGGCGCAGGCCTCTCGTGTGAATCATCGGTGGGCTCTCCCTCTGGATGCCTATGACTGCTCAGGGTCGGAGACCGGCCCGCGGTGGTGTCGCCGCCGGGCCATCTCATGATCGTGCATGGCTTCGAAATGGGCGTTCAGGCTCTCGCGATCCCAGGCCAGACGGCCGGCCCGCATGTCGTCCAGGAGCGAGACGACCCAGCGCAGCTCGGCCTCCCGGAGCACCCGCTCGTGCTCGTCCTCGAGCAGGACCACCCGGGGCAGGTGCATCTCCTGGTCCAGGGCTGCGGAGGCTTGGCCGCGGGCGGCCAGCTCGGCGCGGAGCTCGACGCTCCGGTGCTGCAACGCGTCCATGGCGCGGTCCTGAGGCAGGTAGGCGAGGAGGCCCACTGCGGCGGTGAACACCAGGTGCTCGCGGGCCGGCTTCTCCAGGATGTCCTGGAGCCAGTCCTCGAGCGCCTCATGCCCGTCGGCGGTGACCCGGTACACGGTCCGCTCCGGGCGATGTCCCTCTCGAGTCGTCTCCGCGGGCTCGATCCAGCCAGCGGCCTGGAGCTCGTCGATGGCCCGGTAGAGGGCGCGCATCTTGCCCTCGGCATAGTCCTTACGCCGGTCGTGCATCAGCCGCTGCATCTCGTACGGGTGAATGGGCCGCTCGGTGAACAGGGCGAGCGCGGTCAGGGCGATGGTCCCCTGCGGAGGTCTCAAGGTGCGTTGCGACATATTGCATTACGCACTATAGCATGTTGCCGAAAACCGCCATTCCGGGGCGTCTCCTGTCCCCCCGCTCCGGGGTGCCCCTGCCGGGCCCCGGTAGACTTCCCGTCCGATGGACCTCGACGCCGCCAGCCTGCAGGCCGTCGAGACGGTGCGGCGCTGGGAGGCGGGCTGGCCCGCCGTCACCTCCCACCCCTCGATGGCCGTCACCCCGGAGCGGGCGCAGCTCGTCCTGGAGGAGCTGGGCCGGCGGCTGGGGGACAACTACCCCTTCTTCCACCCGAGCTACGCCGGCCAGATGCTCAAGCCGCCCCATCCCGCGGCGGCTGCCGCCTATCTGATGGCGATGCTCATCAATCCAAACAATCACGCCCTCGACGGGGGGCCGGCGACCGCCGCGCTGGAGCGGGAGGCGGTGGCAGCCATTGCCGCGATGTTCCACTATCCCCGCGACTTCCTCGGGCACCTGACCTCGAGCGGGACCATCGCCAACCTGGAGGCCCTCTTCGTAGCCCGGGAGCTGAGGCCGGATGCCGCGGTCGCCTTCAGCGAGGAGGCCCACTACACCCATGAGCGGATGTGCCGGCTGCTCGGCATTCGCGGGGTCCGGGTGCCCGCCGATTCGCGGGGGCGGATGGACCTCGCCGCCCTGGAGCACCTGCTGCAGACCGACACCATCGGCACCCTGGTGCTGACCGCCGGGACCACCGCGCTGGGGGCGGTCGACCCAATCGACGAGGCGCTCTCGCTGCGCGAGCGATACGGGGTGCGGCTCCACGTAGACGCCGCATACGGCGGCTTCTACACGATCCTCGGATGGGAGGGTTCGGGCGGCATCCCCGCCGCGCCGTTCCGCGCCATCGCCGAGTGCGACTCGGTGGTCGTGGACCCGCACAAGCACGGGCTCCAGCCCTACGGCTGCGGCTGCGTGCTCTTACGCGACCCGTCGGTCGGCCGCTTCTACGCCCACGACTCCCCTTACACCTACTTCACCTCCTCGGAGCTGCACCTCGGTGAGATCTCGCTGGAGTGCTCCCGTGCCGGGGCCGCCGCCGCGGCGCTGTGGACGACCCTCCAGCTCTTCCCTCTCACCCCGGACGGACTGGGCGCGATCCTGGGTGCCTGCCGCCGGGCCGCGGTCAGCTTTGCCCGACTCATCGACGGGTCGGAGCGCCTGCGGCTGTACCAGGAGCCCGAGCTGGACATCGTCGCCCACTTTCCCTGGAAGGACGGGATGACGGGGCCTGGCGTCGACGCCGCCAGCCAACGCCTTTTCGAGCGGGCCATGGCAGCCGACGACCCCGTCTACCTCAGCGTGGCGCGCGTCACCGCCGAGGGCCTCCACCGTCGCCATCCCGACATCGAGACCAGGAGTGACGCCGTCCGCATCCTGCGCAGCGTGCTCATGAAGCCCGAGCACCAGGACTTCGTCGACGTGCTCCACCAGAGGCTATTCAGCCTGGCGGGCTGAAGCGCCCGGGGTGTCGGACGTCGATCCAATGGGTGCGAGCTCGCCCACCACGCGTTGCGTCGTGGAGGTCGCGTCGAGGGTGAGGGCGTCGTCACCGGAAACGTCTTGCCCCCGAGGTGTGGTCGCGACGGTCGCGAGGACCCCATCAGACCCCTCCGAGCCCGTGCCTGTTGTCGATCCCTGGGCGCCGAGTGGTCGAGGGAAAGACAGGTGCCTGGTCCGGCCGGGCACGGGATAGCGCGCGGTCCGTCGGGTCTGACGCGCGGGCCCGACTGCCGGGGAGGCGGGGGCGGCAGAGCTCGGGAACTGCACCATGGCTGCCGGTGGAGGCTCGGGCGGCGGCTCCTCGCCGCCCAGGTTCTCGATGACCGCCGCGAGCTCGGCATCGGACACCACCGCGAGTGCCGGGGCCTCAGCGTCTTCGCGGGGCACCCAGCACCTCACCTTGGTTCCGGCGCCGGGCCGGCTCTCGAGCGACCAGGACCCGCCGAGGGCCTCGCTGCGCTCCCGCATCGAGCTGAGCCCGACGTGGCCGGTGGGCGAGTAGCCCGTCCCCTCTGGGACGAACCCGGGCCCGTCGTCGCTGACGGTCACCGCGTAGCCGGCGTTCCGGTCGCTCAGCTCCACGGTGACGGTGGCGCCGGCGGCGTGCTTGCGCGCGTTGACGACCGCCTCGCAGGTGATCCGGTAGAGGGTGGTGGCAACCGTCCCGGTGGGTTCATCCGCAAAGCTGCCATCGAGGACGCAGTGGAGATCACCGTCATTCTCGACCTGCTCGAGATACTCACTCAGGGCGGTGGTGAAACCGCGCTCCACGACCTTCGGATGCAGCTCTGACATCAGCGTGCGCATGCGCGTGATGGACGACTGGACCGCGTCCGCGGCGCGATCCAACGACGACGCCTGCTTGGGGTCGGCGATGCCACGCCGGGCGATCTGGAGACGGGTGTGCCCCACCGCCATCCACTGCAGCATGTCGTCGTGGATGATGCCGGCGAGGCGGCGGCGCTCCTCGTCCTGCAACGTTACGAGGCGTAGCAGGAGCCCCTTCCTCCGATCATTGGCCTCGCGCAGTCCATCCAGACTGTGGTCGAGCTCGCGAGTGCGCTCTGTTACCAGATGGTCGAGCTGCCGATTCTGCTGCTGCAGCTGAAGGCCGAGCGCCTGGGTGTTGCGCACGAGGATGAATTGGCGCAGGAGGACGATCGCCACGATGCAAAAGCTGTCCCAGAGCAGGAAGTCGTCGAACCCGAACCCCTGCGGCCCGCGTCCGGCGGCCACCAGGTCGGCGGCGAGCATCGGGACATAGGGGAGCACCATCCGCCAGCGGGTGTTCTGGACGGTGCGGTCGGTGGGACCGTCCGCCGGGGTCATCGCCCGCAGCGCGCCCAAACCGATCAGGATGTATCCCAGCGTCCAGCCCATGTCCGCCGGGTTCGAGGTGTCGAAGTTCTGCACCGTGGTGAGATACGCGAAGGTGCTGTCGGCGACGGCGGTGAAGAGAATTCCCATGCCTAGGTAAACGAACGGTCGACGGCCTGCGGGCGCCATGCGGGAGAGCGCCAGGATCACGATCGTCCCCATGAAGACGTCGCTGAGCGGGTAGGCCAGGCTGAGGAACTGCTGCTCGAACCCAGTCGCGGAATGGGCATAGATGGGGCCCAGGATGGTCGCCCAGCTGATGAAGAGAGCCCCCCCCACCATCAGCAGACCGTCGAGGAGCAGTGAGATGCGAGTGCCGGCCCCCCGGAAGGCGGGGAGGGCGATCAATCCCGCTATTCCGAGCGGGATGGCGGCGACGTAGCCGACATCCGGCCAGGAGGGGAAGAGGGTTGCGGGGTTCTGGTTCAGGAAGACCTCCCGAACCGTCCAGTCCGTCTGCCCCAATCCCCAGCTCAGGGCCGAGAGGCCGATCAGCGCCCAAGCCGCGCGCGCCGGGGTGGTCCGTCGCCGTGCGGCGAGGAAGCAGACGATGGCCGCGGCGAGCGGCGCCAGCATCTCGGAAAGGTCGTCGAAAGCCACCGTCGGCCGGTTGCGGCCGGGGTGGAGGCCGATCCAGACGGCGCCCACTGCCGTGAAGACGACCGTGGCCGCAACCAGCCACGCGAAACTGCGCTTGCGCACGATTCGATGGCTGCGATGGGGAGTGGTGGTCACTATTCGAGGCTAGGCAGCCCGCGGCGGCGGGACCAGATGCAGGGGCCTCAGGATTCTCTGGTGCAGGTGGCCCATCCGAATATGGCGAATCAGAATCTGGCCGCCGCCGCGTGACTCCATCACCATGAGGTCACCACCACCCCCAGAGGGAGCGCTGACGTGACTGAACACCCCGATTTCGCGGCCTCCGGCCCCGGCTCTCGGGAGGCGCCTGGAAACCTGACCGTCCTCCTCCTCGACGACCACGCCGTGATGCTGGAGTCGGTGAGGGAGATCCTCGACACCGATGACACGCTGACCGTTGTGGGCACGGCCAGCCGCATTCAGGACGCGATCCTGCTGGCGCAGCAGACCCATCCCCAGGTGGCTGTGATCGACGTCAACATGCCCGATGGCGGCGGGTGGGCTGCGGCACGCGGCCTGCGCGAGGTCTGCCCCGACATCCGGCTGGTCGCCTACTCCTCGTTCGACGAGGCCCTGGTGATCCGCACCATCAGAGCGGCGGGGATCTCGGCCTTCGTCACCAAGGGTTCCGACATCGACGTCCTGCTGGCGGCAATCCATGGAGAGGACGTCAGCCCGGTGCTCGTTCAGGCCAAGCCCCTGATCAACAGGAAGATCGCCGCCGCGGCGGGCTGACCCGGACGGCGGCTGCCTTGCCACCTCCTCACCATCGGCGAGGTCATGCAGGTGCCGGCCCAGCCCGACATTCAGCCGGGCGCCCGATCGCATCGATCGAGGAAATCCTGACCCGCACCGGCTCAGTGCGAGTCTACGGCCGAACCTGCGCCTCCAGCCACGGACGGATCGGCTCCTGGGCGCGCTCCGCATCGCCAACCGTCAAGAGCGCCAGCCCTCCGATGGCCGCGGCACGATACATGGCGTAGAGAATGCGGAGCACCTCGCGGCCGTCCTCACCAGTCTCCAGGGGCTCGGCATCCCCTCGCACGCAGTCCACGAAATGCTGCATCTCGCCGACGTAGCCGTAGTTCCACAGCTCGTCGTAGACCGGATAGGACCATCCCCTCTCACTGGGAGCCTTCTCCGCGGAATAGTCATATCCGGACGAGCTGAAGGTGGGCAGCGCCGATCCGCGGACGAGGTCCACGTAGCTGACTCCTCCGGTACCGATGAGCTCCGCGTGGTCATCGAAACCACCCGGCTTTGCCCAGCTGACCGCGATCACGCCGAGCTGGCCGCGACCGAACCGGAGGATGCCCACGGCATGGTCATCTCCCAGGGTGCGTCCGGCATGCATGTACGTGCCGAGCTCGGCAGTCACCGAGATCACGGCAGGCTTGTCGTACATCCACCGGCAGAGCTCGACAGCGTGGCAGCCCATGTCCATGAGCACCCCGCCCCCCGAACGCGCGATGTCCCAAAACCAGTTCGAATGAGGGCCGTCGTGTTGCTCACTGTGTGCGACATGAAACAGCTGACCCAACGCTCCCGCATCGACGAGCTGCTTGGCACGGACGTACTTGGGAGCGAAGCAGAGCTCCTCCGCATAGAGCAGCAGCACCCCCGCCGCCCGGCAAGCCGCCGTCATCTCGTCGGCTTCGGCGAGGGTTCTGGCGAGTGGCTTCTCGCAGATCACGTGTTTGCCGGCACGCGCGCTATCGACGACCACGTCCCGATGGAGGTGGTTCGGCGCACCGACGCACACCACGTCGATCCTGCTGTCCTCGAGCAGGGCGCGGTGATCCGTGTACCAGCGCGGAACGGAATGGGCTCGCGCGAAGCTCTCTGCGTGTCCCGGCGTCGGGGAGGCGACGCCCAGCAGCGAGGTGCCGGGCACGCGCCGCATCGCCTCTGCATGCAACGACGAGACGAAGCCGGAGCCCACGATCCCCACGCCCACCTCCGCCATCGCAGCCATCTTCTCAACCAGGGCCTTTGCGCCACACCTGCACCATGAGGTGCGAGGGGAGGTACTCGTCGGAATAGAGGGCAACCCGACCGCTGGGGCTGTAGTCGCTCTGGCCGAGGAGGAGAAGCGGCTCGCCCACCTTGATCCCGAGGGCTGCTGCCACCTTGGGAGCTGCGGTGACGGCCCGAAGGTCAGCGAGCCCGCCGTCGATCATCGTTCCCAGGTCGCGCAGCACCGCGTAAAGGGAGCCACGTTCGCGGAAGACTTGCTCCAGCCCCTCGATCGTCATCCCGCGAGCCGTGAGGTGCGCGAGGGGGAGGTAGTCGAGGGTGAAGGCCACCGGGACGTCGTCGGCCGTGCGCACCCGCTCGACGAGGGCGAGCGGCTCGCCGACAGCTGTCCCCAGCTTCTGAGCGAGGACTTCGTCGGCGGGGACCGATGAGACCGCGAGATGGCTGGTTCCGGGCCTCTCGCCGATGCTCGTTATCAGCTCGGTGAGGCCGTAGTTGGCGTTGAGGACGTTGCGCAGGCGAGCGGTGTGGGGCACGATGAATGTCCCCAGCCCCTGGCGTCGGGAGAGAAGTCCTTCGTGCTCGAGGACGCTGATCGCCTGTCGCAACGTGCCGCGGCTGACCCCCAACTGTCGGGCCAGCTCGGATTCGGCCGGGAACTCGCGCTCCGGCGATATGCTCCCGCTCCGGATGGCCTGCCGGAGCGTGGCCGTCACCTCCGCGGCAAGTGTCCGCCGGGCATGGACAGGCACCAAGTGCGAAGTGCTTTCCACGTTCCACGTGATTTTAGCACCGGGTTGACCGGGTTTCCCAAACCGCCCATTCACGGCGGACACGCCGTCGCATGCGTCAGCCAACCGGTGCCCTCCCCTGAGGCCCTGAGGTCTCCGAGGTCGGGAGCGCCGAACTCTGGGATGCCCCGGCAACCGGCGAAGAGGAGAAGGCGCGGTGAACGGGTCGGCCACGCTCGACGTCTTCCGCGGCGACGTGGCAGGCCGCCTCGTGCGCCGGCCCCATCTTGCTCAGCTCCGGCGTCACGCTGGCGCAAACTCCGATGGCAAGGGGACACCGGGGGGCAAAGCGGCAACCCTCCGACGGGTTGATGACCCGGGGCGGTTCACCGCTGTCCGCCGGGATGTCCACGGGCTCCTCTCGCGGGTCAGGCGCCGCCGACAGGAGGAGCTGCGTGTAGGGGTGGCGGGGCTGCGAGAGGACGGCGTCGGCGGGGCCAGTCTCGACCTGGTGGCCCGCATACATCACGATGATGCGATCAGCCACGTAGCGGGCGCTCGCCAGATCGTGGGTGATGTAGAGAAGAGAGACGCCCTCCTCCTCGCGCAGGCGGGCCATCATGTTCAGGACCCCCGCACGGATCGAGACGTCTAGCATCGATACGGGCTCATCGGCCAGGATCAGCCGGGGCTGGACCGCCAGCGCCTGCGCGAAGCCCACCCGCTGGCGCTGCCCGCCGCTCATCTCGTAGGGGAACTTGGCGAGCATGTCAGGGCTGAGCCCCACCGTGTCGAAGACACGCTGCGCCTCCCGCTGCCGCCCGGCGCGATCCAGCTCAGGACGGTGCAGCTTCAAGCTCCGCATCACCCCATGGGAAACGCGGAAGACGGGATTCATCGCGCTGTACGGGTCCTGGAAGACGAGAGGCACCTCGCCGCGATACCAGAGGATGTCCCGGCGGGAGTGCAGATGGTTGACCGCACGCCCGCGGTAGTAGATGGTCCCGCGGGTGGGCGGGTAGATCATGGTCAGCAGCCGCGCCACCGTGGTCTTGCCACTGCCGCTCTCGCCCACAACGGCGACGATCTCCCGCTCGCCGATGGTCATGGAGAAACTGTCGACGGCGTGCAACATGTTCCTTGAGCGGAATCCGCCGAGCCGAAAGTGCCGCGTGAGATCGACGGTGCGGAGGAGCGGTTCGCCGGAATCGAGACCGGTGCCCCCGGGTGCGGGCGTCGTGCTCTGAACCATGGCTCAGGCGGTCTCCCCGATGCGACCCTGATGGGCTTGCCCGTCGTAGAGAAGACAGCGGACCTGGGCCTCGTCCACCGCGAACATCTCCGGCGAACGGGCGGCACACTCCGGCATCGCGTCGGGGCAGCGCGGCATGAAACGGCATCCGGACGGCAGATGCCCGAGGTCCGGGGGGCTGCCGGGGATGCCGGTCAGTTCGCGCCGGTTGCCGCGGATGGACGGGAACGCGTCCATCAGACCCCGGGTGTACGGGTGCAGAGGTGAGGTGAACATCCGCCGGGTGCCTCCCACCTCGGCCGTCTGGCCGGCGTACATGACCATGACGCGATCCGAGTAGTGGCTCACCACGGACATGTCGTGGGTGACGAAGATCACCGCGAAGCCGAGCTGCACCTGCAGCTCCTTGATCTGACGCATCAGGGCGCGTTGTGCGACGACGTCGAGCGCCGACGTCGGCTCGTCCATCAGCACCAACTGGGGGGTGAAGAGGAGAGCCATGGCGATCATCGTCCGCTGACGCATGCCGCCGCTCAGCTGGTGAGGGTAGCTGTCCAGGTGGGCCGGGTCGATACCCACCAGCCGGAGGACCTCGGCGGAGCGGTTTCGGATCTCCTTACCCGTCATCTTGGCGTGAGCGCGGATGGCGTCGGCGAACTGCGCCGCCACGGTCTTCATGGGATTGAGCGCGTTCATGGCACTCTGCATCACCACGGCGTAGTCGCGCCATCTCATGTGGCGCAGCTCGGCCTCGGTCAGCCGGACCATGTCCTTGCCGGTGAACCTCACGCTGCCCCCGATCAGGACGGCAGGGGGAGAGAGAAGCTGGGCAATGGCAAAGAGCATCGTCGACTTGCCGCAACCTGACTCACCGACCACACCGAGGAACTCCCCCGGCGCCACACTGAGAGACACGTGATCGAGCGCTCGCACGTCCGCGTACTCAGCCTGATAGTCGACGGTAAGGTCCTTGACCTCAAGAAGCGGATCTGTCACGCCGCCTCCTCGCCGGTCGCAGAGCCGGGTTTCCGATCTCGTCGAAAGCGTAGTTGAGGAGGGCGAACCCGGCGCCCAGCAGGGCCACCGCGAGCCCGGGAGACAGCTCCCACCACACGTTGCCGGAGATGAGCGCATCGTTCGCCTGGGCCTGGTAGAGGAGGGTGCCCCAGGTCAGCTCGCTGCTGTTACCCAGGCCGAGGAACTGGAGGCCGGCAGCGAATCCCACCACGTAGACGGCCACCCCGAGGAACGACGCGGCGAGCAGCGAGGTCATGGTGGGCACGATCTCGACCAGGACGATGTAGAGGGGTCGCTCTCCGCGCACCCTGGCGGAGGCGAGGAAGTCACGGCTGCGCAGTGACAGGCCCTGTGACCGCAGCTGCCTTGCCTGGAAGGCCCAACTGGTCAGGCACAGCACCAGGATCATCGTGCTCGCTCCCGAGGGGAGGTAGAAGGCGAGCACGATCAAGAGGGGCAGCGTGGGAATGATCAGGAATATGTCGGTCAGCAGAGAGAGGCTGCGATCAGCCAGACCCCCGAGGTAGGCCGCGGTGATCCCGATGATCATGGACAGGAGCGTCGCGATGACGCTCACCACGACGACGATGACCAGGGTGAGGCGGGTGCCGTAAATCAGCTGGCAGAAGACGTCCTGTCCCACCAGCGTGGTCCCCAGCAGATGCTGGAGTGACGGTCCCTGCTCGATGCCGTAAATGGCCGCATTGGGATCGTCGTGGGTCAGCAGCCCCGGAAATGCCGCCACGAAGCTGATGACGAGGATGATCACGAGCCCGGCGGTGGCCTTCTTGCTGCTGAACAGGGTCCGCAGGAAGCGGACACGGGCACTGGTGTTGGGGGCGCTGACGCCAGCCCCGCCGAGGGCGCTGTTGGAGCCGATCGCTGGAATGGCCATGTCTGGACCCTACGCGTCCCTGGTCCGCGGATCGACCAGCGCCGTCACGAGGTCGGCAGCCAGGACGCAGACCAGCACCGCCATCGTGTAGAAGAGGAAGAGGCCCTGCATCATCGGCAGATCGTGAAGCGTGGTGCTCGTGTAGAACAGATACCCGAGCCCCGGGTACGAGAAGGTGTACTCGACCAGGATGGCTCCGCCCAGCACGAATCCCAGCTGCATGGCGAAACCGGTCAGGTTGGGGAGGATCGCGTTCCGGGCCGCGTAGTCGAGCATGATCCGCCAGGGCGCGAGGCCCTTGGCCCGCCCCATCTTGACGTAGTCCTCCGCCAGGGTGGTGATCATGTTGTTGCGCATGGAGAAGATCCAGAGTCCGGCCGTGACCACCACCAGGGTGGCACCCGGAAGGATGGCGTGCGTGATCACATCGCCGATGAACGGAAGGGACAGCGAGGGCGTGGCGTCGAGGCTGTAGTTACCGCCGATGGGCAGCCAGTTGAGCATCACCCCGAAGATGAGGATGAGGATCAGGCCCATGAAGAAGATCGGGAAGCTCGAGACGATGAAGAGGAGCGGTGGCAGGAAGGCGTCCATCCTGCCTCCGCGCCTCCACGCGGTGAGGATTCCCACCAGCGTTCCGATGAGAAAGGCCAGCACTGTGGCGATGCCCACCAGACCCAGGGTCCAGGGAAGCGCCTGAAGGAGCGCCGTCACGACGGGGATGCCGTAGTGGTCGACTCCCAGCTGGCCGGTGAAGCAGTTCCCCAGGTACTGGAGATAGGTGAGGATGATGTTCTGGTGAACATTGACCCCGAACTCGATCTCCAGCGCGTGGAGCGCCGCGGGGTTGACGCCGTGCAACGTGGCCAGCACCGCCTGGGCCTCGTTGCCGGGCATGAGCCGCGGCAGGGCGAAGTTGATGGTGAGGGCCGCCCAGAGGGTGACGAGGAACAGGCCCAGGCGGCGACGGAGATATGTCATCCCCGTGCCGCCTGGGTCCCGTTCATGGCCTATGTACTCCTAATCCTTGCCTGGCTCGGTCAGTTGACCGGGTACAGGTGATCGAGGATGACCCCGTTGTCTTCCATGGGGGCGTAGACCGCTGGCTGGGCGTAAGGATCCGACGCGGTCGGCCAGCCTCCGATCTTGGAAGCGTCGTACGTGTACCAGTCGACCCCTTCGGTCACGGGGATGAAGGGATAGTCGGTCACCATGACCTGCTCGATCTGGTCGATGATCTTCTGCTGCTGGCTCACGTCGGTGGTGGCGGCGTACTCGTTGAAGAGAGCGTCGGTGGCGGCCGAGTCGTAGCGGGAGTAGTTGGTGCCGCCGATGTTGCTGCTGTCCAGGTCTCCCCTCAGCTCGTAGTAGGGGGTGGGACCTCCCTGGGTGTAGGGACCACCGCTCCCGGCGTAGGCGAGCTGGAAGTTGCCGGTCTCGAGGTTGGTGGTGTATGGACCGGAGTTCTCATCGTCAACTGTGACCTGGATACCCGCCGCCTTGAGCTCCTGGGTGACGATCACCAGCGAGGCGTCCCAGTCGCTGAAGCCGCTGACGGTCTGAAGGGTGAAGCTGAGCGCCTGGCCCTGGGCGTTCTGAAAGATGCCGTTGGAACCCTTGGTGAAGCCTGCGGCCTCCAGGACCTGCTCGGCCTTGGCAGGGTCATAGGCGGTGTCGTCGATCGACTTGTCGTACCACGAAGAGTAGGTCGGGGTGATGATCCCGGTCTGGCTCGCGGCGGGCTCGTACCCACTCTCACCGCGGGTGGCGATGTCCGAACGGTCGAGTGCCAGGCTGATTGCCTGCCGCACGGCCACGTTGCTCAGCAGCGGGTTGTTGAGGTTCGGGAAGATGCCCACATTGAGGACAGGGGGGAACCACATGTAGCGATCCGGGCCCTTGTCGAGGTAGGCGGTCTTCATGTTGGGGACGGGCTGCGCGCCCCACTGCGCCTGGCCCTCGGTGAGGTAGAGGTTGGCCTGGTCGTTGCCCAGGAAGGACGGGTAGTCCACCTCAGCGATGCGAGGGACCGGGTTCGCCGCCGTGCTCTGCCAGTAATCGGGGTTGCGCACGTACTTGACGTTGGCCTCGGAGCAACTGCCGACCTTGTAGGGGCCCGTGCCAACGGGATTGCTGTCGGCGTACGTCGCGAGCTTGGTCTGATCGAGAGTTGACCAGATGTGCGCCGGAACGATGGGAACCTGGTCCGCGACATAGTAGAAGTAGGTCTGGGCGGCGGTGGCGAAGGTGAACACCACCTGGTCGGCCCCCTGCGTCGTGACCGCGGTGAGCGGCCCGCCGTCGGCCTTCCAGAGCGCGTTGAGGTCAAGCGCGGGAGAGGTCGCCATCGCGTTGAACGTGTAGGCCACGTCGGCCGCGGAGAAAGACTGGCCGTCCGTCCACTTGACCCCGTTCCGGATCGTGAAGGTCAGGGTCTCATAGTTGTTGCTCCAGGCCGAGCTGGTGGCCAGCCACGGCTCCACCTGACTGGAGCCCGACGAGGTCGTCTGGAGGTCATTGATGTACTCCAGCGGCTCGTAGGTGAACCCGACCGAAAGGAAGTTCAAGGCCGGGTTGAAGGGGTTGAAGGTGCACGGCCACGTCGTGCCCATGTAGCTGTCGATGACGAGTTTCCCGCCCACCTTGCTGCTGCTGGCCGTGGAGCTTCCAGCGCTGGTGGTCCCGCCGCACGCGGCGAGTAGGGTCGCGGTGCCCGCGAGCAGCATGACGAGCTTGCGATGGCTCCGGGGCCGAGCCGCCGCAAAGGGGGTCGGTGCCCGGCCCCAAGTAGGTGTCCTCATCTCCGTACGACTCCCATGTTATTTGATGTTCCCAGCCGGGGCACGGTGATGCACCGGCGCGCCGTCAACCTGTGGTGCCCGTTCGCCTGCCCCGGGACTCGACGCGGGCGGGGCGAGGAGAACGTGGCGGGTCATGGTCACGCCTCGGCGCCGGCCTTGGCGGGGACCTCGACACTGTGCCAATCCGGCTCTTCGCGTCCTGGTGGCAGCATCGCGCGCAGCATGATGTCCGCGAAGAGGGGCTGATCGGGATTGAGGCCCTGGCTCACCGCGAGGTAATAGGTGATCAGGTGTACGGGTGCCAGGTAGAGCAGGGGCGCCACCAGCGGGTGCGGCGCTTGCGGAACGCGGACCACCGCCTCGGCGCAATCGCCCACGGCCAAGTCGGGCTCCGCGATGCAAAGACGGTCGGCCTCGAACTCACGCGTGAGTGTGAGCAGCGATCGGCTGAGAACCTGGTCGGCTGCGGTCATGAGATTGACGTACAGCCAGCCCTTGCGCAGGATGCTCACCGCGCCGTGGAGAGCGCTCCCCGTCTCATCCCACTCGGTGACCACGCGAGCGGCCTCCTGCATCTTGAGGGCTGCCTCCATGGCAACTCCCTGATTGCCCGCGGTACCGGTGACCAGCGCCGAGTGGTGCTCGGCCAACCAGGGGGCAAGCGCCGTCAGCTCGGTCTCCGCGCTCTTGACGCCAAGCTCGAGCAACGCTGGCATCTCAGCCAGAGCGCTTTTCACGACCTGCAGCTCGGGCTCGTCGCTGGCGAGCGTGAGGGCGATCTGCATCAGGACGGCCGTGCAGGCACCGACGCTCTTGGTCTTGGCATAGGCACTCTCCGGCCCCTCGCCGGTCGTGATGACGAGGTCGCAGCCGGTACCGAGCAGGCTGTCCTCGACCGCGGTCACCGCGACGCACATGGCTCCGGCACGCCGCGCAGCGGCGAGCGCGTCGACGATGCCACCGCGCTCTCCGGAGCGGGATGCCAGCACGACGAGGGTGTCCGGCCCGAGTGGAAGCCCGAGGTCGAGATCGAGCTCGGTGGCGACGGCGATCGTGGTCGGGGCGGGGAGAAAGCGGCGCAACAGCGGCGAGGCCATCTGGGCGGCGGTATGCGAGCTGCCGAGGCCGGTGACAATCACATCCTTGAGGGGACGTCGCGCCACCAGGTCACGCAGCTCGTCCACACGTGGCTGCGCCACTCTCAGGGTGTTGGCCACGGCTTCCGGCTGTTCGCGAATGTAATCGAGCATGAGATGGTTGGTCATCAGGTGGGCTGTGCCTCCAAGGGGATCGGGCTGCGCAAGTAGCGGTCGGGAAACAGGATCAGGCTTGCGCTTCCGATCGCGGCTCCCATTTGTGGAAACGCGGAGACCTCCACACCCTCAAGCATCTTCAGGCGCGCGGGGCTGGCCACTTTCGACAGCGACTCCCGGACGCTGCCGAGTAGCAGATCGGCGGAGTCCGTCACACCTCCGGAGAGGACGATGAGTTCCGGGGAGAAGATCTGAAGGTAGCTCGCCAGCGCGACGGCCAGGAAGTGGGCGGCGCGCTTGAATGTGGTCATGGCCACGGCATCGCCGTGGCGTGCTGCCTCGGCCACATCGGTGGTGGAGATCTCCTCCCCGGCCTGGAGTTTGGCGGCGAGGCTGCTTGCGGGGGCTCGACCGGCGGCGCGGATCGCCTCGGCCCGCAAACCCCACCCCGACGCAACCGTCTCTAGGCAGCCGCGCCCGCCGCAGGTGCACGGCTGAAGGCCGTCGGGGTCGACGATGATGTGCCCGGTGTCGCCGGCCGTGCCCCACGAATACTGGACCAGCTCGCCGTCGATCATGACGCCGATGGAGATGCCGGTGCCGATGGCCATGAGAAGAAGGCGGCTCACCCCCTGACCGCGACCGAAGAGGTGCTCCGCGATCACCGCGGCGCTGACGTCGTTGCCAGTGCGAATTTCGCCGCCCAGGTGTTTGGCAAAGACGGGTCGGAGCGCGACGCCCTCCAGCTTGGGCATGTTCGTGGTCCACCGCTGCACCCAGTCGGGGCCCTCGACAAAATAGGGGACCACGATCCCGATGCCCGACGGCGCCGGTCCGGCTGCGCGTGAGCTCTCTCGAAAGGCTCCGATCTGGCGCGCGATCCGCTCTCCGATCTCGAGCCCGGTGTCCCCTCCTGGCGTCGGGTGGACGGATGAGCTGAGGACCGCGCCCGTCCGGTCCACCAGGACGAGCTTGAGCCGGCTGGCTCCCACATCGACACCGATGGCCGCTGAGCGACGCGGGTTCTCCATGCTATTCACGCGGCCCGCTCCTGGAGAGCGTCCTCGATGCACGAGATCAGGGCGCGCGCGCTCTGCTCCAGGTCCGTCTGCAAGAAGAGCCCTGAGCTCCCGCCGACGAATCGGTCGGCTCCGGCTCGCACGAGCGGAGGAATGGTGCCCGCGTTGATGGCCCCGTCGACCTCGATGGTGAGTGCCGGGTGAACGCGGTCGCGGAGCTTGCCGAGCTTCCGGATCTTCTCGATGGTTGCGGGAATGAAGGGAGCGCCGGCGAAACCCGGCTCCACGCTCATGACCAGGAGCCCATCGACGTCGCGGAGTAGGGGACCGACCCGCTCGACCGGCGTCGACGGCTTCATGGCGAGCCCGACCGATGCGCCGTGCTGCCGGATCGCAGCGATGCAGGCGCGGGGGTCGCTGGCCGCCTCGATGTGAAAGGTGACCATGTCGCTGTGCGGGGCGAAGAGCGGGATCAGATCCAGCGGCTCCTCGATCATCAGATGGCACTCGCGCTTCCAGAGCGTCCGGGGCGGGAGCTGCGAGAAGACCTCGAGCCCGAGGGGGAGGTTCGGCACGAAGCGGCCGTCGCCGAAGTCGAGGTGTGCGACCCGAACCCCGGCACTGCTTAGGGCCCCCAGCTGCACGGGGAGCCACCGGAAGTCGGCACACATGATCGAGGCGGAAAGGGGCGGGCACGCGGGTCTCGGGCTCCCCCCGGTGGGGGACGCGTCCCAGCTGCCGCCGTTCCTCGACATGGCGGCCAATCTTACACACGTTCAACAAGTAAACAAGCGAACGTCTGTACAACAAAATGTGGCGGGGTACGGCCGCCCGCCCGACGGGCGGCGGCGATCCGGCCGGCCTCGAGGTCAGGAGCTGCGCGGTACCCGAGCGGACGCTGGCACGGGGCAAGGAAGGTTCCCTGCCACGGAGGCGTGCATGGCCTCGAGAGCTGCTGTGTTCGCTCGTGACTCGCCGAGATCCCACGGGAGCGGAGCTCGCCCCCGGATGGCGTCCGCGAGCCGTTCGACCTCGAGCCGGTAGGGGTCCTCGAAGGGAAACAGCTCCAGGGCGGGCTCACTCCCCTCGAGGAAGATCTCCCCGCCCCCACGGTGGAGGAGCAGCTTGGTGTACGGCTCCCGCCGCATGCCGGTGCCCGGCACCAGCAGCCACCCGTCCGTGCCCACCACTTCGACCTGGGCAAACGGGTTGGGAAGGTCGAAGCTGATCCAGAAGGGAGCGGTGCTTGCGCCCGAGAAGCGCAGCACGCCGGTGACCGACGTCTCCGTCATCTGACCCGTTCGACGGTCGGCGAAGCCGAATACCTCGACAGGCTCCTCGTCGAAGATGCCGCGAGCCATGCTGGTCGCGTAGCACCCCATGTCCCAGATGATCCCCCCCCCCTCCTCGGGGGTGAAGAGCGGGCTCCCCAGGCTGGTGGGCGTGGCGAAGGAGAAGCCGATCCGCACCACTCGCGGCTCGCCCACCGCGCCGGCTGACACCAACTCGAGGGCGCGGCGCCACCGCCGAGCGTGGCGGTACATAAAGGCCTCCAGGACCAGCCGTCCGGTTCGACGTGAGGCCGCGGCGATGGCGTCGACTTCCTGCACGGATAGCGCGAGCGGTTTCTCGCAGAGCACGTGCTTGCCCGCCTCCAATGCCCTCACCGTCCAGGTCGCGTGCAGGTGATTTGGGAGCGGGATGTAGACGGCGTCGATGTCCGGATCGTCGAGGAGCTGGTCGTACGAGCTGTGAGCCCTGCAGCCCCAGCGGGCGGCGGCATCCTCGGCGCGCTGCGGTGTCCTGGAGGCGATGGCGGCGAGCACCGAGCCATCGGCAGCCAGCAGGCCCGGGATAAGCCCCTCGTTGCTGATGGTCGCGGTCGACAGCACTCCCCAGCGTACGACGTCGGTCATGACCGGTTCCGTGCGGCTCCTTTCATGCGGCGCACGCCTTGAGCGGCGACGATGCCCTCGATCGAGGGGGCCGATGGTACCAGTGACCCCGAGCGAGCCGCCCCGTCCCGCGGCGCGGGATGTGCCGACATGGTGTGGCGCTCGCCATAGGGTGCGACGGCCCGCACCGGTCATCCACTCTGGATCGCGCCGGCCCGACTGGCGCGCGTCCGCGCGTGCGTGCCCGCGAACAGTGAGTGGGCAGCTGGAAGACGGTTGCGCGGCGGGCCGTTCGACCCCACCCCGAGAGGACCTCTCGCTCTTTGAGCACACCGTGTGCACGGATAGTGTCAGCGGCGATGCCCGGTCAGGTGGGAGATGCACGATGCCCGTCGATGTCCGTGGGATGAGCAAGGCCGACGTCGCTCGCATGATGGACTTCGCGATCCTCAAGCACACCTGGCCCGAGTCCGAGTACCTGAAGGGCTGCGAGATCGTCAGGAAGTACAGATTCGTCGCCTATCACGTGCTGCCCAGCCGGCTTCCGCTCGTGGTAGGGGAGCTCGGCGACTTCGCTCGCGAGCATGCGATCGAGCTCGGTGCCCCGATCTCCTTCCCTTACGGCTCCACGTCGACCAAAGTGAAGCTGGCGGAAGCCGAACAGCTCATCGCCGAGGGCGCCACCGCCCTCGACATGGTGGCCAACATCGGCTGGCTGAAGGATCGCCGGTACGCGCTCTACCAGCACGAATGCACGGAGCACATCAAGCAATGCCACGCCGCCGGGATCAATGGCAAGGTGATCATTGAGGTGGGCTACTTGACCGACGAGGAGGTGGTCACGGCCACCAAGATGGTGATGGAGGCGGAGGCGGACTTCGTCAAGACGGCAACGGGTACCGGCCCCTCCGGCTTTCCCACCCGTGACCAGGTCCAGCTGATCCTTGACACGCTTCACCAGGCCAGGAGCAGGACCGGCCTCAAGGTGTCCGGGGTGGCGGCACCGCGGGTGGCCAATACGTACGCATTCATCAGGATGGGGGCGGACCGGATCGGCACGAGCTCGGCTCCCGACGTCGTCGATGCGCTCCCCCAGGTGCAGGGCGAGCTCCTCGCAGATCAGCCGCCAGCCGCACGCTGAGCTCAGTGCCGCGTGATCTCGAACCAGCTGTGGGTGCGCCCCGGCCTCCGACCCCCTCTGTCTATCCCACGGGGGTGAGCCCGCCCACGACGGGGGCGGCGGTGAAGGTCGTGGTGATCGTGAAAGTCCCCCCCAGGATCGGAAGCGGCATCGCCACCGGGGCTTGGGTGGTGACCGTGGCGAGCACCTCGTCGGTGCCTTCGGGATGGGTGCACGTCGTCGACTCCGCCAGTCCACTGAAGGCGTCACCCGCGCTGCTGCAGGCAGACGCGAAGGAGGGGAGGAGGGACGCCTGCCCGCTCTCAGCGGCAACGTAGTTGACCTGGCTCGCACCTGCCGTTGCGGCCTGCTCCGCGGCGTTTTGGAGGCGGACTCTGGCCTCGTACAGCTGCGAGAGGTCGACGGCCACGGCGATCATTCCGATGATCAGGAACAGCATGGAGAAGGCGAACATCACCAGGATCTGGCCTCGTTCCCCAGCTCTCCTGGTGTGCCGCGTCAGCATTGGAAGGCGCTCGCAGAGCCCGAGGTGGTCTGGCACTGGCGGTATTGGGATGGGTACGCCTCAGCGGTGGTGCTGAGCTTGATCGACCAGAACCAGAAGATGCTGATCGGCGTTTTGGAGAAGTCCAGGTCCGCCTGGGCCGTGCAGGTCACGGGTGCAGGGACGCCCTGGGCGTTGAGGTCGATCTCGCCCTCCAGGTATGGGCCTGCACAGTTGACCGGGGTCGTCACGGAGAGGTAGCCGCTCTCGCTGCCGTACGGGTTCAGGGTATGCGAGAAGGCGTAGGCGGAATCGGCCCGGCTCGCCGCCGGGTCTCCCAGTGGGGGCACGAGCGCGGACTGGGCGGCGAGATCCACCGCGGTCTGAAACTCATTCTCGGCCCTCAGCTCGAGCATCATCCCCACAAAGCCAGAGACGATCACGATCATGATGGGGAGCACCAGAGCCATCTCGATGGCAGCCTGTGCGCGCTGGCCGCTGCGCCGTCCGCGCCCGGTTCTCACGGCGAGTACGTCCCCACGTTGACGGACGCCGTCTCGGAGATCGGGAGGCCCCAACCGCGCCAGTTGAAGGGCCCGAATTCGGGCGGGACCATGGAGAGGGCGTAGCCGGTGATAGCGACCGTGACATGGCCGGCGCCGTCATTGACAACGCAAACGACTACGTGACCCACTCCGTCATAACCCGAGTGGAGGCCATCCAAATAATCGGCGACCTGATCGGACGTGGGGCATGCATTGGGCCCGATCTCGCCGCTGAGCTGCCGTTCGGCAGCCAGCAGGGCGAGTTCGAGCGTGTCCCAGACGTCGGCTATCTGCAAGAGCCGTTGCGGGTCGCCGCCCGGCCGGCCGGGCATGCAGCCAGGAAGCCCCATGAGTGGATCCCCTCCCTCTCAGGGCGTCATCGACCGCGCGACGTCACCCTCCGCAGCCACGAGCACGTTGCCCGAGTCTTCGACCCGGTGTGCCAGGGTGATCAGGCCGTCCTGGAGGTTGTCGAGCGCGGCCAGCGTCTCTCGGAGCACCTGCGCGTAGTGGGTGTCCGACGAGGCATGTGCAAAGGGATCGCCGGTGTTCGAGCCGTGCGCATCGAGGTCGGCGACGGCGCTCACGACCGGGCCGCTCGCCCGCTGGAACGCGTCCGAGAGGTCGTTGAAGGAGGTGATGCTGCCGACGTAGAGGGTGGCGGTGCGGCCCGAGCCGCCCTGTCCCGCCGCTGGTGCCACCGGATGTGCTCCGTGCCCTGGAGATCGTCCCGGTGATGGTCCGGGCGATCGGCGGACATCGGGCAGACAAAGCGCCCTCGCTCACCCCCTGGGCGGCAGGTGGTACTCCAGGAAGGCCTTGGTCTGCTCCCAGGCCTGGGCCGCCGCCTGGGGCCGGGAGAACATCGCCGAGTCGTGGTTGTCGAAGGCGTGGCCCGCGTGGGGGTGGAGGTGCAGCTCCACGTGCCGGCGGCCGGCGAACTCGTGAGCCACCGCCCGGCGCTGCGCGGTGCTGATGTAGGTGTCGTCCTCGCCGAAGTGAAAGAGGATGGGGCAGGTCACCAGCGGGGCGAGGTCGAGGGCACCGGGGATGGACGACCCGTAGTAGCAGACCGCGACCGCCGGGTCCGAGGCTGCCGCCACCATGTAGGCGATGCCGCCCCCCAGGCAGAATCCGATGATGCCGACCCGACGCCCCTGCACCTCGGGAACGGCCCGCAGGTGCTCCAATGTCACCGTCGTGTCATCCACCGCCTGGGGCACGTCCAGCCGCTGCATCGCCTGGAAGGCGCGCGGCAGGCTGTTGGGAAGGTGCTCGTCGAGCACCAGGCCCTGCTCCAGCCGCGAGTAGAGGTCGGGCGCCAGCGCGACGTAGCCGAGACCTGCCAGGCGGTCGCACACGCCCTTCACATACGGGGTGAGGCCGAATATCTCCTGGACCACGACCAGCCCCGGACCGGTCCCGCTCTCGGGAAGGGAGAGCGAGCCTGAGAACCGGTGCCCGTCGTGGCCCCAGATGCTCTCTTCCCTTCTCGCCATTGCCAGGAAAGCGTACTCGTCAGCCGGTGTTCTGCAACCCGGCCGCGATTCCGTTGACGCTGCGCAGGATCGCCTCCAGGAGCGCCGCCCGCTGCGGGTCGGCCTCGTTGAGGGCTCTGTAGCGGGCCAGCATCTGCGCCTGCAGGACCGATAGCGGGTCGATGTAGGGGTCGCGTAGCCGGAGCGTCTCCTGGAGGAGGGGCTGGTCGGCCAGCAGGGTCCGCTTGCCGGTGATGTGGAGCACCGCCTGGAGCGTCCGCGCGTGCTCCGCGGTCACGTCCACCCACATCCGCTCGCGCAGCCCGGGGTCCCGGACCAGCTCGAGGTAGCGGCTCGCCACCCCCATGTCGGTCTTAGCCAGGGTCATCTCGAGGTTGCCGATCAGCGCGCGAAAGAAGGGCCACCGCTGGTACATCTGGTGGAGCAGCTTCCAGCGCGCCGTCCCCGCCTCGGGCAGCGGGGCGTCCACCTCGCTGGGAGGCGGTGCGTCGCGGTCCTCGGCCGCGTCAACGGGAAGGCCCTCGGCAAACGCCACCAGCGACCCGCCCACCCCGTACCACGTGGGCAGCATCAGCCGGGTCTGGTTCCACGCGAAGACCCACGGGATCGCGCGCAGATCGGCGATCCGCGTGGACTCCCCTCGGCTCACCGGGCGGGAGCCGATGTTGAGCTGCCCCAGCTCGCCGATCGGGGTGACCTCGGTGAAGAAGCGCTCGAATTCTTCCGTGTAAACGAAGGTCCGGTAGCGCCGGTAGCTGTCGGCCGCGATGCCGGCCATCGCCGTCTCCCAGACCGCCTCCTGGTCGGGGGGGAGCGGGGCCTGCAGCGAGCTCGCCTCCCACACCGCGGCGGCGACCAGCTCCAGGTGGTTCTGCGCCACCTCCTCGCGCGAGTAGCGGTAGTGGAGGATCTCCCCCTGCTCGGTCAGCCGGACCCGGCCGCGCACCGCCCCCGGCGGTTGGGAAAGCAGGGCCTCGTGGGTGGGGCCGCCGCCGCGCGACACCGTGCCGCCCCGGCCGTGGAAGAGGCGCAGGCGCACGCCCGCCTCGTCGCAGACGCGGGCGAGCTGGCGGTGGGCGACATACAGCGACCACTGGGCGGCCAGATAGCCGCCATCCTTGCTGCTGTCGCTGTAGCCGAGCATCACCTCCTGGATGTTGCCGCGGGCCCGGACCTGTTGGGCGTACTCGGGCTGAGCGAGCAGGCGGCGCAGCAGTCGGGGTGCGGAGCGGAGGCCGGAGATCGTCTCCATCAGGGGCACCAGGTCGAATCGGCTGGTGTGCACACCGCCGAAGGACCAGGAGACGAGCCCGACCAGGGAGGCGAGCCACAGCCCCGCCATCACTTCGACGGAGGAATGGGTCATCGAGATCACCACGTTCTCGGTCGAGTGGGGGGAGATCGAGCGCTGGGCGCGGCCCATCTCCACCAGGGTGTCCAGGAGGTCGCGGTCGTCCGCGCTGAGGGTCAGGGTGCCGATGTGCGGCCCACGCTGCTGCATGGCGCGCGCCAGCAGCTCGACCGCCGACTCCTCGTCGAGGTCGTCCAGGCTGCCGTCCAGCTGACCGCACTGGCGCAGGATCGTGGAGGCGACCTCGCGCAGCCGCGCAGCGTGCAACCGGACGTCGATCGCGTAACCGTAGAAGTCGAAGGCGGCGACCTGGCGCCGGAGCTCCAGCAGCTGGCCGTTGGCGAAGAGCGCTCCGCGCTGCCGGCGGAGGGCGGCATCGACGAGATCGAGGTCGTCGAGCAGCTCCCGGGCGTTGGCGTAGGGGCGCTCGGCGGCTCTGACGCCCTGGAGCTGAGCGAGCGATGTCTCCAGCCGGTGGCGGATCAGGGTCAGCTTGCGCCGGTACGGCTCGGTCTGGTTGCGGTCGCCGAGGTCGTGGACCGCCTCGGGCATCCGGGCCTCGTCGTCGGCAATGGACGCGGCCAGGATCGTGTCGGCGCCCGTCCAGCGGGTGGACTGGCTGTACTGGACGGAGATCGCATGCACCGAGTCGCGGTAGCGGGTCAGCACCATCTGCTTCTGAGCCCGCAGGGCGTCGCGGAGCGTCCGTGCCCGGGCGTGGGGATTGCCGTCCTGATCGCCGCCGACCCAGGAGCCGAGATGGAGGAAGGGGTGGAAGGGTGGGGGAGCCCCTCCGAAGACCTCGACCCAGCGGCGGTCCAGCTCGGCGTGGACGGCGGGGACGACGTCCATCAGGAGATCGAGGTGGAAGCGGATGTCGCGGGCCTCGTCGAGGACCGTCGGGCGCACGGTGCGCAGTTCCTCGGTCTGCCAGAGCAGCTCCATGTCGCGGCGCATCGAGGCGACCAGGGTGGCATGGCGCGGCGAGCCGGGAGGGGGACCGTCGAGGGCGTCCAGGGCCATGGCCACCCCGTTGACGTGGTCGAGCACCGAGCGGCGCACCGCCTCGGTGGGGTGGGCGGTGACCACCGGCACGACGTCCAGCTCGGCGAGCGCGGCGAGCAGCCGCTCCCGGCCGCCTTCGACGTGGGCAGCTCGGGTGAAGAGGGCGTGGAAGGTTCCCGGGGACGCCGGCCCTCCCGCCGGGACGGCCTGAATGCTCCGGATCACCTGGACCCGATGCTCCAGCTCCGCCACGTTGACGAGTTGGAAGTAGAGGGAGAAGGCCCGGATTAGCCGGGTGGCGGTGCCGACATCGATCTCGCCCAGCTGGCGGTCGAGCGCCCGGCTGACCATCTCGTCGTGGCGATCGCGGAGCTGCTTGGTCTTTGCCCGCACCTCCTCCTCGAGGACGAGAAGCGGCTCACCCTCCTGCTCCGCGAGGGTCTCTCCCAGCAGGGTGCCGACCAGCCGCACGTTGCGCCGGAGGCGGCGCTCGGCCTCGGCCTCGGGGCTCGGGGGTGGCGGGTCAGGCTGCTCGGCCATCTGCGAAGCATGCAGTCTCGCCGTCCCCCAGTGCCGTCTGCATAGTGTTCCCGTGATGGACATCGCCACCCGGCGCCTTCGAGGGCAGCGTCTCGCCGGCAATCCGCTCGACACCGCGGACGAGGTGGTGGGGTGGCTGGGTGCGGTGCAGGCACAGGACTACCCGGCGGCCGTCTGGGCCCTCGGGCAGCGCACGCGCGATGCCACCGCCGCCGACGTGCGCCGGCTGTTCGACGTCGGGGCGATCGTGCGCACCCATCTGCTGCGCCCCACCTGGCACCTGGTGCTCCCCGCCGACGTTCGATGGCTGCTCGCCTTGACGGCGCCGCGGCTCCGGACGGCCAACGCAGGCCGGTGGCGCGCGCTGGGGATCGATCCCGGTGTCATGAGCCGTGCCGAGGGCGCTTTCGCCGGCGCGCTCGCCGGCGGCCGTCGGCTCACCCGCACCGAGCTCGGTGCCGTGCTGCGGGCGGCGGGCATCGCCCCCGACGGCCAGCGGTTGTCCCACCTGATCATGGCGGCAGAGCTGGACGCTCTGGTCGTCAGCGGCCCGCGCCACGGCCACGACTTCACCTACATGCTGATGGACGACCGCGTGCCCGTGACGGCTCCGCTCCGCCCCGAGGAGGCGCTCGGACGGCTCGCCGAGAGGTACTTCCGCAGCCGGGGGCCGGCCCAGCTACTGGACTTCGCCTGGGGGGCCGGCACCACCCTGGACGGCGCCCGGGGGGGTGTCGCCGCGGCGGGTGACAAGCTGGCATCCGAGGTGATCGACGGCAAGCGGTACTGGTTTGGCGACCCCGTCGCTGACGCCGTCCCTGTCCCCGCCGGCGCTGCTGCCCCCACTCCCGGCCCCGGCCTGCTACCCCCGAAGACACCGCGGGCTCCGCTTGCCCATCTGCCTCCCGAACTTCGACGAACTGACCGTGGCGTACCGCGATCGCTCCGCCGCCGACCATCCCGACGGGCTGTTCGATCCCGACCTCTTCGCCTTCGGCAGCATCCTCAGCCAGGGTCCGGGGCGCCTGGCGCCGGGTGGTGCGCCCCAGTTCGGTGCGCGTGCAGGTGCGCCTGCTCGACCCGCTGCGCCCCGGTGAGCGGGCCGCTGTGGACCGCGCCGGCGACCGGATGAGCCGGTTTCTCGAGCGGCCCGTCGAGATCGAGTGTGAGGGGCCGCGGGTGGGTTAGTGCCCGATGAAGCGGCGCCGGCGAGCGGGTCCCGCGCACGGACTGGCGGCGCCGGCAACCGGATGCAAGCGTGCGTTCCCTCGTCTGTGGGCCCTATCCTCGGCACGGACCATCGTCCGGAGAACTGGCACCCCTCCCCCGCGCCGAAGCGCGGAGGGGGATGCGGCCACCAGTATCGCACAACCATGCGGACTTGGCAAGGGGCCGGACTGGCAAATGGTGGGTCTTTTAACAGGGTCGGCATAGACCCACTTTCAAGTGGTGGTGAGGGCCTCCAGTGTTGTGCGGGTCATTGCCTAACTACTTTCAGGACGATTGGGCTCGCCGCCCAAATCACTGCGGGTTGGCGACGTCCAGATCCGGTTCCGGCTGGCACGGATCCTCACGGCGGGCTCCCCGGGCGGGAGCCTCTTGGTGCTCGGGGGGATGCGGGCGCCGACCCGGCCTCCCGGAGAAAGCAAGTGGCCGGAGATCCTCCGCCGTAGGGAATCTCCGGCCCTTCTGGGTCGGCCCGCGCTCTGCGGGCCGGGCTCAGTGCTTTCTGGTCAGCTCGTGACTCTTGCCGCTCCCGCTGTTGCGGCGACGGCCTCCGCCTCCGCGACCTCCTTGGGGATGCTGCGGAAGGAGAGGACCCAGTAGATGACCCCGGCCACCACCATGCCGAAGAGCCAGCTGAGGTCACCGCCCCCGGTGGCGTTGGCGATCGGGCCCTGGTACGACGGGAAGTAGTAGAGGGCGTCGGTCCACATCAGTGCCGCGAACATGCCCACGACCAGGGCGATGAGCGCCTTCCAGTTGATGCCACCGCTGCGCCAGTACACCCCCCCGATCTTCTGCACGAGACCCGCGCGATCGTACCGTCCCTTGCGCAGGAAGTAATCCACCATGAGGATGGCGAACCACGCGCCCAGCCAGACCAGGATGTAATCGAGGAAGCCCGAGAGGTCGGTGTAGAGGTTCCCCTTGAAGACGACCAGACCCGTGACCACCCCGCTCACCACCGTATCGATGAGGATGCAGCCCCAGCGCGTCATCGGGATGCCGATGGCCTGAAGGGTCACGCCCGACGAATACATGTCGATGGTGTTGATCGAGAAGAGCTGCAGGATGGCGACGATCATGAAGGGCCAGAAGAACCAGCTCGCGTACGCCGTGAACGCCGCCGGGATGCCGACCACCTCGCCTCCGGAGGCGACGTGGGTGGTCACCATGTAGGCGCACACCCCGAGCAGCTCGAGGAGGATCGAGGGGATGGCGGCTCCCAGGCTTGCCGACCAGAAGACCTTGGCCTTGCTGGTGTCTTTGGGCAGGTACCTCGAGTAGTCGGCCGCGTTCTCGCTCCAGCCGAGCCCGCCGGTGGAGACGATGAGCACCACGGCGGTCGTCCAGAGCCACCACGACACGCCGGTCTGGAGGCTGGCCCAGTGCACGTGGGGGAGTACGAGGATGGCCATCACCGCGAAGAGGACGATGAAGACGTAGGAGAGATAGCGCAGCACCGTCTTGATGGTGGCGTGACCCAGGAAGGGCATCACGAACTGCACCACCACGGCGAGGATGATGATGAGCACCTGAACGGCGTTGCTCACGCTCGCGACACCGGCCTTGTTGAGGATCGCGTCGACGACGAAGACCACCAGGACCAGGCCGAGAATCTCGAAGCCGACCTGCGTGATCCAGTTGAAGACGGAGGGGAGCCGGTTGCCGTTGCGCCCGAAGGGGGCCCGGCTGACCATGAAGGCGGTGGTCCCCGTCAGCGGGCCCGGCAGGCTGGCGAAGCCGAGGAACATGTAGGCGAGGTTCCCGATCAGGATGGCCAGGATCGCCTGCGGGAAGGAGAGCCCGAAGGTGCAGATCAGCACGCCGTAGAAGAGGAACTCGACGTTCCACACGGCTCCCGACCAGAGCCAGAAGAGTCCCATCGGGCGCATCTTCCGGTCGGACTCCGGGATCAGGTCGATGCCGCGCTGCTCCAGCTGGAACGCCTCGTACCCTTCCGAGGCCTCCAGCGGCTCGGCTGCTGTCGCGGTCATGCTCGGTTCACCGTTGCGACGGGTGCGGCGCGTTTGATGGCCACTGGCTGAGCCTCCCCAATGAGATGTTTGACGCGTACTCCGGGTCGTGATGGTGCGCGCGGAGAGGGGCCTCCAACCTCCTGTCCTCCCTGCTTGCGCGGAAGTGTGACGCGACCGAGTGCCCTCTCGCTAGGGGCTGTCGTCAGTACTGTGCCAGGGGCCTCAGGCGACCACGATCGGGGGTTCCGCGAGTCGCCCACTTGTCGTCCTGGACTCCCTTCCGGGACGCCAGCGCCGCAGTCTCAGAGCGTTGCCGACCACCGTCACCGAGCTGCAGGCCATGGCCAACGCCGCCAGCGCGGGAGGGATGACGTCGAGCATGGCGAGGGGCACCAGCACCAGGTTGTAGCCGAACGCCCAGGCCAGGTTCTGGCGGATGACGCGGAGAGTGGCCCGGCTGAGGGAGATGGCGTCGCCGACGCGACCGATGTCGCCGTGCACCAGCGTGATCGCCGATGCGGCCATCGCCGCGCCGGTGCCGGTGCCGAGAGCGATGCCCACGTCGGCGGTGGCCAGCGCGGGCGCGTCGTTGACGCCGTCGCCCACCATCGCCACCAGGACTCCGCCCTGACGCAGCTCCTCGACCAGCGCCGCCTTCTCCTCGGGGCGGAGCCCGGCCCGCCATTCGCTGATCCCGGTCGCCCGGGCGATCGCCGCCGCGGTCTCCGCACTGTCGCCGGTGGCAAGGATCACCCGCAGCCCCATTCCCTGGAGCCGGCGCACCCCCGAAGCGCTCTCCGGCCGCAGCGGGTCGGCGATCCCGAGCAGCAGCCGGAGCCGGCCGTCGACCGCCACGCCGACGACGCTCCGCCCGCGGCCGGCGAGCTCCGCCTCCGGAGCGGCGCCGCCTTCGACGGACACGGCCGTCTCGGCGAGCCAGCGCAGCGCACCCACCTGGACCCGCTGACCCCCGGCGGTGCCGGCGATTCCCCCGCCGGGAGAGCTCACGACGCCGTCCGCAGCGGCCGGTGACAGGTGCCCGAGGCGCGCCTCCGCGCCGTCCACGACAGCTCGCGCGAGGGGGTGCTCCGAGCCCAATTCGACCGACGCCGCCAGCGACAGTGCTCCATCCGCATCCGAGCCGCCGAGAGCGACGACGTCGAGCAGCGCGGGACTTCCCCGGGTGAGGGTGCCGGTCTTGTCCAGGACGATCACCTGGAGGCGGTGGACCGTCTCCAGGGTCTCACCACCACGGATGAGCAGGCCCAGCTCGGCGCCCCGGCCGCTCGACACCATCACCGCCACCGGGGTGGCCAGGCCGAGGGCGCAGGGACAGGCCACCACCACGGTCGCGACCGCCGGGATCATCGCCGCCACCAGCCCGTGGCCGGTGAGCGCCCAGGCGGCGAAGGTGAGGGCGGCGAGGACGAGGATGGCGGGGACGAAGACCGCCGACACCCGGTCGGCGAGGCGCTGCACCGGAGGCTTCTCGGCCTGGGCGTGCTCCACCAGGCGCACGATCTGGGCGAGCACGGTCTCGGCCCCGGTCCGGTCGACGCGCATCCGGAGCGGCGCGCCGCCATTGACGGTGCCGCCGATCAGCTGGGACCCCTCCCCCTTGCGCACGGGCAGGCTCTCCCCGGTGAGCATCGACTCGTCGACGCCGCCGTCTCCATGGAGGACGGTGCCGTCGGTCGGGATCGGCTCCCCGGGCCGGACCAGGAGGAGATCACCCACGGCCAGCCTTGCGGTCTCCACGTCGGTGACCACGGCCGCATCCCAGGTCGCGAGCCGGTGGGCGATGCGGGGTTGCAGCCCGGCGAGCTGCTCGATCGCCTCCCCCGCCTTCCCCCGAGCGACCACCTCCAGGTACTTGCCCACCGAGATGAAGGTGATGATCAGCGCCGCGACGTCGAAGTAGGTCGGACGTCCCTGGAGCGCGGGTGCGAAAGTGGCCGCCACCGAATACCCGAAGGCGACCGTCGCTCCCACCGAGACCAGCGTGTCCATGGTGGTGCCGCCGTGGCGCAGCGCTCGCAGGGCCCCGCGGTGAAAGGGTGCCCCGACCCAGATGAAGATGGGCAGAGCGAGGATGAGCTGCACCGCATTGGACCAGGAGGCGGCGGGAAGGCCATAGGCGAGGACGAGGATGGCGGCGCTCAGCACCGCCCCGGTGGCGAGCTGGGCGCGGCGCAGCCGTCGTGCGGCGCGGCGACGAGCCTGGCGGTCGCCGGCCGCCAGGGCCCCCTCGGGCTGCGGGGCGATGCCGCCGTCAGGAGCGGCGGTGGTTGAGGCGGTTGATGAGGGGTCGTCGCCGCCGGCCCTCGCGGTGTAGCCGGCCCGGCGGACCGCCTCCTCGAGAACTGCGGCGGTGACGCCGCTCGTGGCCATCACCTCGGCACGCTCGGTGGCCAGGTTGACACTGGCGCTCTGCACGCCGGGCACTCCCGCCAGCGCCTTCTCGACCCGGGCGACGCAGGAGGCGCAGTGCATACCCTCGATCTCCAGCGTCCGGGGGAAAGTGCCGTTGGACCCGGGGGTGGGCGCGGTGGTCATCGCGGAGCAGCCGGACTGCGACGGGGCGCCCGCGCCGGCCTGGTCGTCCCCGACGCGGGCGCACGCGCCGCGGTCGCATGCGGCGTGGGAGCACCCGGTGTCGCCATCCCGGCTTCGGCGGTGCCGCCCGCGAACCCTGCGGCCTCGATCGGCCCCCCTTCTCCCCGGCGGTGAGCCGGGGGCGCGGGGCCGCTGCTCGCCACAGGGTTCGGCAGGGGGACGGGATCGAACCGCTCGCGCAGGTCGGTGAGCGCGCTGGTGTAGCGCAGGGCCTCGAGCAGCTCGGCGATCTTGGCGTCACCGCTGCCGGCCGCGATCGCCTCGGTGACGCACGTCTCCAGATGGTTCTGGAGCAGCACCCGGTTGACCTTCTCCAGCGAGGCCTGGAGCGCGGCGACCTGCTTCATCACATCCGGGCAGTAGTCCTCCCGGTCGACCATGGCGATGACGCCATCGAGGTGTCCGCGCACCGTCTTGAGACGGAGAAGCGCATTGCGCTTGTGCTCGGCCTTCATCCTGGTGGCAGTTTACCCCTCCCGGGGTGGGGTGGGGTCAATGGCTGAGTCCGCGCTTCCCAGCTGGTGCGAAAAAGCTGACCGAGACGGCTTCCGCCTCACGCATCACGACCAGGGGAATTGGCCGCACGGTCCTGGCCCGGTAGAGGTCGTAACGGTTGCGGTTGACCGCGTTCATCACCGCCAGCAGGCGAGGGTAGTCGGCATCGCCCGGCAGGACGATTCGCGCCTACGCCTCCAGGTGCCGGCGGGCGACCTGCAGCTGCACTCGGGGATCCACCCGGATGTTGCCGAGCCAGACCGGGTCGTGGTCGCCGCCGTAGTTGGACGCGGCCACCACGTAGGCGCTTCCGTCACGCCCGTAGACGAGCGCGGCGGTGCGGCGGAGGCCGCTGCGGCGCCCCTTGGTGTGGAGGAGCAGGGCGGGCACGCCGATGATCCCGTGACCCAGCCGTCCGCCGGTGCGCTGGTACAGCCGTCGGTGCAGCCGGGGGACGAACGCCGGGCCGGTGCTCTTCCCCATCCATCCGTTGAGCATCCGGGCGATCCTGGGAACGCCGGGGTCTGCGACCTCTGTCACAGCCGGCAACGTTACCCGTCCGCGGGTGGCGGATCGACCCGGAGCCGGCTCCGCCCGTCTCGTTGCGGTGACCGCCAGCGCCGCTCGTGATGGTCGCCCTCGGCGCCGCGGCGGCTCGGGCTGCGCCTCTGGCGCGGGCAGGGCACAAAGGCCCGCCCGGGGGTGGGTTGATGGACCGTATCTTGTGCTACAATCCTACAGAGCAACAACTCCGGGGAAGGAAGAGACAACATGACCACCAATAGCTTCGGTGAGTCCCATGGGGCTCCCTGGGCCGTCAGCTCCGGGCGCACATGCGGTGCTTGTGGCTCGGTCATCGCGGGGCGCGACGGTTTCGGTCTCAGTGAGGGCATCTGCCCCGTCTGCCGCGGCGACCGAGCCGTGGAACTGACCGGGCGGCCTCTCGCCGTCCGTGCGGTCGCCGCCCTGGGGGAGAGGGCCGTGCGCTCGATCGCGGCCCTTCGCCGGGCGGCGTAGGGACCAGACCCCATCGGGAGGGCTCACAGGCGCTGGCGCGTCGTGGGCTTGCCCCACACCCCATCGCGAGAGGGGGCGGCAGCTCCGATCAGGTCTCTGGTCGGGGCTGCTCCTCGCTCAGGGGAGTGCCGTGGCTGACCAGCCACGCGGTGGCGGCCTCCAAGTGCCGGCGGATGAGCGCCTCGGCGGCGCCCGCTTCCCCGGACTCGATCGCCCGGAGCACGCCGGCGTGCTCGGCCGTCAGTTCCTCGACCGTCGCGTACTCGGTCTCCATGAGCTGGGCGAGGGAGAGCCGGATCTCCGCGGCGATGTCGCGATGCACGGCGGAGAGCCGGCTGTTGCCGGCGCCCTCGACGATGGCCCGGTGAAAGGCGAGGTCCGCCTCCACCAGGTCACGCCGAGCGGAATCGCCGGTCAGCCGCCGCTGCGCCGCCAGCGCGCGGCGCGCCTCCTCTGGGATCGAGCGCTGGGTTGCCAGGCTGCGACCCGCCTGGATCTCGATCGCCGATCTCAGCTCGTAGACCTCGACCAGGTCCCGCGAGGTGAGCACCCGGACAAAGACGCCGCGGTTGCGGGACTTGACCAGCAGCCCCCGCCGGGCCAGCCCGTCGAAGGCCGCCCGCAGCGTGTTGCGGCCGACGTCGTATTGCCGGGCCAGCTCGACCTCGCGCAGATGCTCACCTGGCTGGAACTCGCCGTCCAGCGTGCGCCGCTCCAGGTCCTCCTCGAGGGCCTGGACGGTCGAGACCGTCCCCAAGCGGCGGAGCACCGTGGCCATGGTTTTGGATTGTGGAACAATCACCTTCCTTCTGCAAGGGTGTTCGCCTCCTCTCTGTTCCCGGGGCGGTGCGGCCGGCCTCGCCGCCGGGAGCCCCGCTCTGTCCGCACGGCCCTCCAGGGTCTCCACTGGCCGCGGGGCTCGGACCGATCGCCCCCGTGCCTCGCCGGACCGACCTAGTAGCATCGCGGCGCCGGAGCATGCCCAGGAATGCGCGGACTGAGCAGCTGAGGGGGCATCCTCGCATCGCGCTGAAGGAGCGGGAGGTGGCACCGCTGCGACGGCGAGGCGGGCCGCTGGATGCCACCTGGGGGCGGGAATCGAGCGGATGAGCGGCAGCGGTCGGAGTGCACGGCTCACGCGCCCGCAGCGGTCGTCCCCTGCGTGGAGGCGGCGCCGGGCGGCCCGCGGGGTGGAGCGGGGCGGAGCTCCTCGACTGCGTCTGATCGCACTGCTGGTGGTGATCGCCGTGGTGACCTGGTTGGTGCTTCCCGTGCCGGCGCTGACCGCGGTCGTGCCCGCTTCCGGTTCCCGGCCGGCGGCGCAGCCGGGTCTCCCCTGGCTGTCCACGAGCGGCAGCCGGATGGTCGACCAATCGGGTCGCACCGTCCTCCTCCACGGATTCGACGACGACGCGCTCCTCGAGCAGACCATGGACCCCGCACCACTGGACGCCACCGACGCCTCGCTCATGGAGGAATCCGGCTTTGACGTGGTGCGGCTGCCCATCGCCTGGTCGCTGCTCGAACCGGACCGCGGCCATTTCAGCACCGCCTACCTGGATCGGATCGCGAGCGCGGTCGCCCTGCTCAACGCGCACCACATCTACGTCGTGCTCGACATGCACTTCCTGGGCTGGAGCCCGGCTTACGGAGGGTCGGGGGCACCGGCATGGGCAACGCTCCCCCTGGTGCCCGACATCCAGTGGGGCCCGATGCCGTCGGTGACGCGCCTGCTCTCGCCCGCGATCAACGCGTCGACGGCCTACTTTTGGCTGTCCTCCGACTGGCAGGCGCAGTACCTGCGCACCTGGCAATTCGTGGCCGCCCGCTTCCGCGACGACAGCGGGGTCGCCGGCTACGACATCATCAATGAGCCGCACGCCTTCCCCCTGCCGCCGCTCCGCTTCGACAAGGACGACCTCTTCCCCTTCTACGCGCGCGCCATCACGGCCATCGGGGATGTCGATCCCAACCATCTCTTCCTGCTCGACAACGACGCCCTCGGTGACCTCCCGACCAGCGTCGTCCCCATCTCCGCACCGAACCTCGTGTACGCGCCGCACGTCTACACCGGTGTCCTCTTTCCTCCCGCCTTCACCGGCGATCCGCAGAGCCTGGACACCCATGTCGACGAGCTGGCCAGGGAGGCGAGCCAGCTTCCGGCGGCGATGTGGGTGGGCGAGTTCGGCATCAACTCCGACGATCCCCATTCGAGCCAGTGGATTGCCGACGCCCTGGACGCCTTCGCCACCCACAACTCCGGCTGGGCGTGGTGGCAGTGGAGGGCGACCGGGACCTGGAGCGTGCGCTCGCCCGGCGGCAAGAGCCTCGACACCACCCTGCTCCGCGAGCTGGCCCAGCCATACCTCGCCGCCGCCCCGAGCGGGTACGCCGCCCGTGGACCGGACGGACGGCTGCTCGTCACCGTCGCCGCCGGTCACAGCCCGGCCGCGGCCGAGGTCGCCTGGTCGGACTACACGCTGGGGAGCCCGCAGGTGAGCGACAGCTGCGGAGCGCAGTGGAGCTGGGACCCGTCCTCGTCCCGCCTCTCTCTCACGGTTCCCACCGGGGTGGCATGCCAGGTCGAGCTGTCGGCGGGATGAGCCTCGAAACCCGTGCGACTCCCGCGCTAGAGTAGCTCCATGGTGAGCGTCGCTCATGAGGTGGGTCAGGCCGCCGCCGATCGGTGCATCGAGGAGATGAGGCTGGCAGCGGCACTTCGTCGCGGCTTCCGGCACGCCCAGCTGCTGATGGCCCATTCGCTCGCCGAGTACGACCTCAGCGCGCTCTCGTACCACCTCCTCCTGGAGGTCGGTGCCGCCGGGCCGGACGGGCTGGTCCAGGGCGACCTGGCCGACCTGCTCCAGTGCCCCGACGCCCGTGCCTCGACCCTGGTGCGCGACATGGGCGAGCGCGGCCTGATCAGGACCGTGAGGTCCACGCCCGACCGGCGGGTGGTCCGCATCCACTCGACGCCTCGCGGCACGCGCCTCACCCAGGAGGCGCTGCACGGCCAGCGGGAGGCGCTGATGAGCCTCTCCGCGTACGCGGGCCTGCCCAGCGTCACCTCCCTGCTCCAGGCGGCGCTGCACCTCTACCTGGGCGTCGACGTCTCGCTGGAGGGGGTGGTCGCCAGGGTGGTGGGCGCCCCCAGGGTCACCGACGGGGGTTCTTCGCCACCCTGTTAGGCGCCAGTCCGGTGGCCAGGCAGCGGGCCGCCAGCCGTGTGTACCGCGGGGCCCGTGCCGCCAGCCATATCGCCTCGCGCCAGCGCCGCGGGTCGATGGCGGCGCGCCCCGGCGTCACCCAGTGCTCGGACACCTCTGCCGCGGGAGCGTCGAGGATCACCCGCAGGCTGGCGAGCGGCGCCCCGGTGGGGATGAGCAGCGCGGTCTCCATCTCCGCCGCCACGAAGCCCTTGCCGGCCCAGGTCTCACGGGCCGTGCCCACCACCAGCCGGCGCGTCGTGAGGATCGGCCCGACGACCGGCTCGTGGCCGCAGGCGCGGGCCCCGGCGACCAGCGCCGCCACCCATCGCGGATCGCAGGCCACCAGCTCGCCGTCCTCCAGCGCCACTCTGTCGGCCACCACGACCGTGCCGGGCGGCAGGTCGGAGCGCAGGCCGCCGGCCAGCCCGCAGGTGATGAACGCCGGCCGGGGTGGTGGCGGTGGCGCCCATCCCTTCAGGCGCATCCCGCAGCGGACGACCTGCGCCGGGCTCGCGGTGGATGAGAGGGCCCGGCGGATCGCCCGCCACTCCGTCCCCAGGGCAGCCAGCACCACCACCTCCTGGCGGGGCAGATCAGCCACGGCAGTCCATGGAAGCCGTGAGGGGCACGCCCTTCTTACGCGTAGCCGTGGTCGCGGTACCACGCCACCGCCCGGCCGGCGGCGTCCTCCACCGAGGTGGGCCGGTAGCCCAGCTCGTCCTTCGCCTTGTCGATGCGGACCAGCATTCGCAGCCGCCCCATACGCACCCCCTCCAGGGGCACGCGCGGTTGCGCGTGGGGCCAGAGCCGGCAGCGGGCCTCGTCCACGACCCCGGCGGCGAACGCCACCGGGTAGGGCATCCGCCACGCGGGCGGCCGGGTGCCGGCATGGCGGGCAAAGAGGTCCAGCACCTCCCCGAGGCTCAGGTTCGTGCCTCCAACCAGGTAGCGCTCCCCGGGACGGCCGTGCTCCAGGGCGAGCACGTGTGCCCGCCCGACATCCTCGACGGCCACCAGATTCATCCCCCCGTCGAGATACGCGGGGATGCGGTTGCGCATCACGTCGACCACCATCTGTCCGGTCGGCGTCGGACGCGCGTCGCGCGGGCCGATGGGTGCGGTTGGCAGCACCGTCACCACCGGGAGATTGGCGCGCAGGGCGGCACGCTCCTGGCGCACCTTGGAGGAGTGATACCCGGGGCCGCCGTGGACCTCGGCCCAGTCGTTCTCGGTCGCGAGCCTGCCACCGCGCAGCGGCCCCACGGCGGCGGAGCTGGAGGTCACGACCGCCTTCTCCACCCCGGCGAGCCGCGCCCCCTCGAGCAGGCTGCGCGTGCCGGCCACGTTGACCTGCTCCAGCTCCCGCCGGTCCCGCGGCGCGAAGGAGTATCCCGCCGCGACGTGCACGAGCAGCCGGCAGCCCCGGATCGAGGGCACCAGCGCGCCCCCGTCGCGCACGTCCCCGCTCACCACGGTGAGACCGGCGCGGTGCCGGAGTCGCGACGGCGAGCCTCGCACCAGCGCCCGCACCGAGTACCCCGACTCGAGCAGCGAGTCGAGCACGTGCCCGCCCACGAACCCCGTGGCACCGGTCAGGAAGACTTCATCAGCCACCTTCGTAACCCTCAGCGTCGACGGGGCACGTCGTCGCAGTGGGGGCTTGCGCAGGCGGCAGCGCAATGCCGCCGAGCACGAGCTGCCGGCGCCAGAGGCGCCGGACTGCGGTCCCCCCGAAGACGATGTGCCCGGCCGGCGCCATTTGGCGACCGGCGTATGTGCTGTTTCACTGTTTGACGTCCGTCACGCTATCTGGCGTTCCTCGCTCGCCGTCCCCGTCCCCTCGGGATGGTGGGGCCCGGAGCCGACCCGGCCCCGCCAGCTGATGCTGGCGACCTGCCCGCGCAGGATATCACCGGCGGCGCGCAACCCCTCTCGGAGCGACGCTGACGTCGCCGCCACCGCGGTCGGCTCGTAGCCGCAATGGGCCATGCAGTTTGCGCACCGCGGATCGCGGCCGCGCCCGTAGCTGTCCCAGTCGGTGGTCTCGATCAGCTCCTTGTATGACGAGACGTAGCCGTCCGCCATCAGGTAGCAGGGACGCTGCCAGCCGAAGACCGAGTAGCAGGGGATTCCCCAGGCGGTGCACTGGAAGTCGACCTTCCCTTCCAGGAAATCGAGGAAGAGCGGCGAGTGGTTGAGCCGCCACTTCTTGCGGCGGCCGTCGGCGAAGGCGTCGCGGAAGACCTGGTGTGTCTTCTCCACCTGTAGCCAGTGGTCCTGGTCGGGTGCCTTCTCGTAGGCGTAGCCCGGTGAGATCTGCATGACGTCGACCTGGAGGTCGTCGTTCAGGAAGTCGAGCACCTCGCGGATGGACTTGGCACTGTCCATGTCGAAGAAGGTGGTGTTGGTGGTGACCCGAAAGCCGCGCCGTTTGGCCTCGCGGGCGGCTGCCACCGCCTTGTCGAAGGTGCCGCGGCGGCTCACCGACGCGTCGTGGCGCTCGCGGAGCCCGTCGAGGTGGATGGAGAACGAGAAGTAGGGGGAGGGGGTGAAGAGGTCGAGCTTCTTCTCCAGCAGGAGAGCGTTGGTGCAGAGGTAGACGAATCGCTTGCGCTCCACCAGCGCCTCGACGATCTTGTGGATCTCCTTGTGCACGAGTGGCTCACCGCCGGCGATGGAAATCATGGGTGCCCCGCACTCCTCGGCCGCTGCGACCGCCTGCTCGACGCTCAGCCTGCGAGCCAAGATGTCGTCGGGGTGCTGGATCTTGCCGCAGCCGGCGCAGGCGAGGTTGCACTGGAAGAGGGGCTCGAGCTGGAGCACCAGTGCGTATTTCTCGTTCTTGCGTATCCGCTGCTTCGCCACGTAGCCACCCACCTTGACGGTCTGGCGGAGCGGTATGGCCATCTCTCAGTCCTCCCTGGTCCGGGCGGGTGCGGGGCTCTCGGAGGGCGGTCCGGTCACCGTCCTCCCCGCTATCACGGGGGCGTCTGTGGTGGGTGCGCCGGAGGCCGCCGCAACGCGTGCCTCCGCGGCGCGGCGCAATGCCCGCACCTCGGCCTGCACCGTGCCCGTGGCCCAGCGGCGCAGTGTCCGGTCGAGAAGCGGACCGAGCGGTCCGTAGCCGAAGTCGTACTCCTCGCGGTGGACCAGCCAGGTCCCGCCGTCGAGCGGCGCCATGCGAAAGACGGCCTGGAAAGCCCGGAGTCGGCCCTCCAGCATCTGCAGGTCGACGTCGTCTCCGCGGACGGTGTAGCGGGCGAGGATCGCCGACCGGAACGGCCCCAGCCTGCCGTGAATGAGCGCCAGCAGGCCGCCGGCGTAGCGCTCCCTCACCTCGACCGCACCGACCTTGGTCTCGTACTTCGTGTACGAATCGGGGTCGAGCACCGCCTCACGGACCGTGTCGAGCGGCGCATCCACCAGGATACCGGCCTCCGCCACCATCATCCCGCCGTCCTCCGCGAGCCCGGCAGGTCCGCCGTCGCGCACTTCCCGCCCGCCGCGGCGGGCCGCCCCTCCACCGTGGACCGCCGTCCGACGAGGGCACCGCCCACCTGCGAGGCCGGTTCGCGGCTCCCGGCCATCCCCAGGGCCATGGTGGGGAAGAGGTGCCGGTACATCCCGTAGTTGAGGTAGAAGTCGCCGGGGAATCCCGTCCCGGTGTACTCGGGCTCCAGCCAGGTGCCTCCCTGCTGCCGCTCCCGGAGGAAGTCGAGGCCCCGCCGGCAGGCCGGATGCCCACCGTTGCCGGTGCGCTGCAGCGACATCACCGCCCAGGCCGTCTGCGAGGCGGTGCTGATCCCGACCCCGGAGAAGCTCTCGTCCTCGTAGGAGTGGCAGCTCTCGCCCCAGCCGCCGTCCTGGTTCTGCACCCGGATCAGCCAGTCCACAGCCCGGTGGGCGCGGGCGGAGCGCTCGCAGCCGAGCGGTGAGAGCGCGGAGAGCACGCACCAGGTGCCGTAGATGTGGTTCACACCCCAGCGCCCGTACCACGAGCCCGTGCCACGCTGCTCGTGCGCGAGGTAGCGGAGCCCCCCGCGGACCAATGGGTCACCGGGTCCCCTGCCGAGACCGGCGAGCATCTCCAGGACGTGGGCGGTGACGTCCTCGCTGGGGGGGTCGAGCATCGCCCCGAAGTCCGCGAAGGGGATGCGGTAGACGAGTCGCCGCGTGTTGTCCTTGTCGAAGGATCCCCATGCCCCGTTGCGTGAGCGCATCGCCTCCACCCAGCGCGCGCCCTTCTCCGCCGCCGCCCGCGCGCGCGCGCCCTCGCCGCCCTCCAGGAGGGCGAGCACCACGATGGCGGTGTCGTCGACATCGGGGTAGCTGTCGTTGTCGAACTCGAAGGCCCAGCCTCCGCACTCCTTGAGGGGCACCTTCACCTGCCAGTCGCCGCCGGTCGTGATCTGCTCACCGATGATCCATTCGATCGCGGAGCGGATGGCCGGGTGGCTGCGCGGAAGGCCGCAGGCGCGGAGCGAAAGCACCGCCCAGGCGGTGTCCCACACCGGGGACATGCAGGCCTGCAGCCGCCAGCCCTGCGAGTCGGTGACGGCGAAGCGCTCGCGCAGGCCGCGCAGCCCCTTGCGCATCACCGGGTGGTCGGCGTCCATCCCCTCCAGGTGGAGAGCGATCAGCGAATAGACCCAGGGCGGCTGGATCCCGCCCCAGCTCCCGTCGGCCTCCTGGTGGTCGGTGATCCACGCGGTGAGGTTGCGCCGCGCACGCTCGCGGCCCGGCTGCCGGGGGAGACGCTCGTACAGCTTCTGCAGCCGATCCACCCACCAGAAGACGCCGCCGCCGGGCACCCGGTGCAGGCGCGGCTCACTGCCCGCCGCCACCAGCTCCCGGACGCTGAACCCCAGCGGCCGCACCGGTCTGCGGCTGAGCACGATGAGCAGTGGGGCGATGGTCCCGCGGGCCCAGCAGGCGAAGTCGTAGAGGTTGAGCGGGACGCGTGACGGCAGATGGATCAATTCGGGCGGCATCGACGGCACCCCGTCCCACGGGTACTCGCCGAACAGGGCCAGCCAGAGCTTGGTGAAGACGCGGGCCTCGGCGAGACCGCCCTGGTCGAGGACGAAATGGCGGGCGCGCGCGAGCGGGGCGGAGGAGGCGTCGAAGCCAAGCAGGCGGAGCGCGACATAGGCTTCGATGGTCGTGCTCAGGTCGCCGGGGCCGTCGTGGTAGAGGGGCCAGCTGCCGTCGGCGCGCTGCTTGCCGAGGATGTGCTCCTTGGCCCCCTCCGCGATGTCGGCGTGGTCGAGCCCGAGGAACCGGAGGAGGAGCAGGTGCTCGGCGGTCATCGTGACGTTGGTATCCATCTCCGCCGTCCACCAGCCCGCCGCGTCCTGGCGTTCCAGGAGCCAATCCACCGCGCCCCGCAGGGCCGACTCACTCATGACCCACCCCCGCCCTCGACCTGTGTGATCCGGGTCGGGCCGGGGCCCGGGCCGGCCGAGCGCTCCTGCTGCGGAAGGGTTGCCACCAGCGTCCTGGCGGCCGCACGCCCGCTCCTCACGGCCCCCTCCATCGTTGCCGGCCAGCCGGTGTCGGTCCAGCATCCGGCCAGGACCGCGTTGGCAATGGCGGTCGCCGGCCCGGGCCGCCGCAGTCCGGGGGCGGGGACGAAGGTGGCCTCCGGGTCGCGGACGGCGACGCCACGGAGGAGGGTGGCCTGGCTCAGCTCTGGCAACCGGCAGCGGAGCTCGGAGTCGGCGAGGGCGACCAGGCGCTCCTCGGGCAGGGAGATCAGGTCGTCGGCGCTGCTCAGGCTGCAGCAGAGGTACCCCGGTCCCTTGGCGAAGATCCACTGCACCGGCGAGCCGGTCATGGCGGCGAAGTCCAGGTTGTCGAGTGCGTGCGGCGCGCCATACCAGAGGTGCACGTCGACGATCGGCTGGGTGGTGAACGTCTCCAGGTCCGGGACCCCCAGCGTCTCGACGCCGGTCATCCGGACGAGCCGCTCGGGCGGGACGGCCAGGACGGCGGCGTCCACGCCGATCTCCGCGCCGCCCATCAGCAGCCCGCGGAGCTCGCCGCCCTCGACATGGAGCCCGGTCACCGGGGTGCGCAGGAGCACCTCGTCGCACCGCTCCGCCGCCCGCTCCGCGAAGCGGGCAAGGGGCACCGTCACGTATCCGATCCGGGCGGCATCGCGGTTGCCGAGCAGGGCGGTCCGGACCACCATCAGGCCGGCGGCGGCGCTGACCCGGTCAAATGGGGCGTTGAGAGCGGGGACCAGGAACGGCTCCCAGAAGACCCGCTGCGCCTGCTGCCCCTGGCCGTGCCGGCGGAGCCAGGCGGCGAAGGTCTCCCCCTCCTCCCCGCCGCGAGGGCGCTTGGCGGCGAGCAGAGCGCGCGCCACCTGGAGCCGCGACCGGAGGCCGAGGGCCCGGAAACGCAGGAAGGGGAGCGCCAGATGCAGGGGCGCGGGCAGGCGGAGGGCGCGGAGCCGGGCACGACCGGTCTCGGTGAGCATCAGCACGTCGAAGCGCTCCTGGATCCGGAGGTCACCCCGCATCCCCAACTCCTCGACGAACTCCAGGAAGCTCGAGTAGCAGCCGAGGATCGCGTGCTGGCCACTGTCCATCTCGACGTCGCCGAGCTGAAAGGAGGTGGCCTTGCCGCCGAGCAGGCGGCTGCGCTCCACCAGGGTCACCCTCCAGCCCTCGCGCTCCAGGGAGAGCGCGGCGGCGAGGCCGGCGAGCCCCGCCCCGACCACCGCGACGTGCCGGGCGGTGGCGGCGCCCCCCGTGCTCGGGGCTCGTCCGTACGGGCGTGTCTCCTCGACCACGGCGCTCATCGCACCAGGCCCGCCGCCGTGGAGGAGACCCACGAGCGGACCATCACCCCCGCCTTCTCCGCGGAGGAGAGCCGCACCCGCTGCCGCAGCGGCAGCTCGGGCTCCGCCTCGATGCGGTCGAGGATGCCGCTGTAGATCCCGGCCATGGTGCGGACGCACGCACGGGCGGGGCCCGGGATGTGCTCGCAGACCTGGATCCCGGAGGCGTAGAGGCGGCGCGCGCGGGCCGCCTCGAACTCGACCAGCGAGGTCCAGGCGCCATCGGGCCGGCCCGCGAGAAGCGACGTCTCGGAGACGCCGAACCGGGCCAGCTCGTCCTGGGGGAGATAGACCCTCCCCAGCGAGGCGTCCTCCCGGACGTCCCGAAGGATGTTGATGAGCTGGAGGGCCGCGCCCAAAGAGTCGGCGCGCTCCAGGGCGTCGTCGCCGTCGAAGCCGAAGATGCGCACGCACATCCGGCCGACCACCCCGGCCACCAGCTGGCAGTAGCCGCGCAGCTCATCCCAGGTGGCGTAGCGATTCTGGTGGAGGTCCATCTCGACCCCGCTCACCAGCTCCTCCAGCTCCGACTCGGGGATGCTGTGGCGCTGGACCGCCCGGGTGAGAACCTGCATCACGGGGTCGCCGGCAGGGTCGCCCGCCAGTGCCCGGCGCAGCCGCCGCCGTTGCAGCTCGAGCTGGGCGCGGGCAGTCCCATCGGCGGGAGGGCGCTCCGAGCTGTGGCGCTCGGAGCTCACGTCGAGCCAGACCCCGGCATCTGTCGCCCCGGGCCCGTCGGTTGCGTCGTCGATCTGCCGCGCGAAGTCGTAGAGGGCGTAGATGGAGATCCGCTGGGTGCGGGGCAGGGCGATGAACCCCCAGTAGAAGTTGCCGGCCTCCCGGCGAGCCATCCGCTGGCAATAGCGCTCGGCCGCGGCGAGGGAGCCGTCGCTCCGCGCCCGGACACCCTCCGAGACGGCGCTCGCCACCAGGCTGAGCTTGGCCGCCGTCGTGACCCGCGGCCGGCTCCGATCGGTCCGGAATCCCTCCCGCCGGATGGCTTCGACGATCGCCTCGCCGCCCCGCCGGTAGAGGCCGAGCTGGAGGCGGAGCCGCGCCGGCATGGGGAGCTGCTCCAGCTCACGGCCGGATTGGAGCAGGCGGAGGGCGCGCTCGCACATGGCCTCCACCGCACCGGGCAGGCCGAGACGGTCCAGCTCGGATTGGATTAGATAGGTGCGTCCCTTGCCCCGGTCGACGGCGACGTCCTGGGCGAAGTTGGCGAGTTGCAGCCCGATGCAGACGTCGTCGGAGAGCGGCACCGCGCGTGGGTCCGCCACCTCGAAGAGGCGGAGCACCATCCGGCCCACTGGGGCGGCCGAGAGCATGCAGTAGCCGCGCAGCTCCTCCCAGGTGGCGTAGGCACTGACCCGCTGGTCCTCCACGTTGGCGGCGATCAGGTCGAGGAACGGCTCGGGTGGGATCGCAAAGCGGCGGACCGTACCGGCGACGGCGACCAGCACCGGGTGGACCGGCGGGCGCCCCTGGAACATGGCCTCGACCTCGGAGCGCCAGAGCTGGAGCTGCCAGAGCGCGTCGCCGCCACTCTCGTCGCCGAGATCGTCGGTGG
>Ga0187851_10000332_pt1 | contig 49139 bp, 40 predicted proteins | sample June2016WEW_6_10_FD_132997 | JGI IMG/M metagenome (GOLD analysis project Ga0187851, IMG submission 132997) | Peatland microbial communities from SPRUCE experiment site at the Marcell Experimental Forest, Minnesota, USA - June2016WEW_6_10 | ecosystem: Environmental > Terrestrial > Soil >... | reverse complement strand
GCGGGCACGACCGCGCCGGATGGATCGAGCACGCGCCCGGTGATGGTGGTTGGCCGCGTCTGCTGCGCCATTCCGGCGCAGGCCAATGCGGCCCAAAAAACGGTAGAAGAAATGAACTGTCGCACGCGCCCCTCCCTCGAGAGCTGCATTGATTTCCGCACCCGATGAGGGCGCGGGCGACAGGCAGGTCTTCGGACTTGCGGGCGTGAACTCCGGCGAAGGAGCTGTTCCTACTGGCCGCGGCTTCCCGGGCGTCTCATCGTGGCGCCCAGTGCCTACTCGTGCGGCGGTCGTTCCCGTTTACCGCTGCGGGGCAGTCCCGGATTCTCACCGGGTTCCCTCTTTCGTGGCGCCGGCGTACGGCCTGCGCCAACCCGTGCATCCGCGAGTATATCGTTCATTTTCGGCCGGGGTCAATGGCGAGGCAACGGCGGCGACGGCGCGTGGCGACCGCATGCGGGAGAGGAAGTTCCAAGGAATACACTGCACTTCTTAGGATGAGGCGCGATACTCTTGTGAGACGGGTTCTGCGCACGCGCAAGAGCCTCTAGCCAACGGCGAACAAAAGGTGTAAGGTAGAACAATCACCCCTCGGAAGAGCGTGCAATAGGGAGACAGCGGCATGGACGAAAAAGAAAAGCAGCGCATGCTGGCCGTGACACTGGGCCAGATCGAAAAGCAGTTTGGCAAAGGGACGGTGCAACGGCTGGGCGCGCACGAGGCTTCGGTGCAGGTGAGCGTAGTCTCCTCGGGTTCGGTGACGCTGGACGCGGCGCTGGGCGTGGGCGGGTTCCCGCGCGGGCGGATTGTGGAGGTTTTCGGGCCGGAATCGTCGGGCAAGACCACGATCGCGCTGCAGGCGCTGGCGCAGGCGCAGAAGGCTGGCGGGATGGTGGCGTTCGTGGACGTCGAGCACGCGCTGGATCCGACGTACGCCCGCAAGCTGGGGGTGGACACGGACAATCTGCTGGTTTCGCAGCCGGATTATGCCGAGCAGGCGCTGGAGATCGTGGCGGCGCTGATCGCGTCGAACGCGATCGACATGCTGGTGGTGGACTCCGTGGCGGCGCTGGTGCCCAAGGCGGAACTCGAAGGCGAGATGGGCGACTCGTTCATGGGCGTGCAGGCGCGGCTGATGTCGCAGGCGATGCGCAAGCTGACGGGGATCGTCTCCAAATCGAACACGTGCCTGATTTTCATCAACCAGATTCGCGAGAAGATTGGCGTGATGTTCGGCAATCCGGAGACGACCACGGGCGGGCGAGCGCTGAAGTTCTACTCAAGCGTGCGGCTGGACGTGCGGCGTATTGCGGCGATTAAGGACGGCGATGTCGTGGTGGGCAACCGCACCAAGGTCAAGGTCGTGAAGAACAAGATGGCGCCGCCGTTCCGCGAGGCCGAATTCGACCTGATGTACGGCGAGGGGATCAGCCTGGTGGGCGATCTGCTGGACGTGGCGAGCGAGAAGAACATCGTCGAGAAGAGCGGGAGCTGGTACAGCTACCAGGGCGAGCGGATCGGGCAGGGGCGGGAGAATGCGAAGCAGTTCCTGCGCGACCACCCGGAGACGCTGGGGACGCTGGACGCGGCGGTGCGGCAGGCGCTGGGCTTGGCGGCGCCGGCAGCCGCGGTGACGGCGCCGATTGTGCCGGATGTGCCGCGGGCGGCGGCGCGGGGCATGAAGGCATAGCGCCGTTTGTCGGTCAGGCGACACGATGAAACCGCTGTCTGCGGTCGTGGCTCGGTAACACTCACGGCACTTAACAACGCGAAGAACCGCTCCTTTCAGTCGCGGCTCCGTCAGGCAGGCGCGGCTCGGTTTCGATTGCGAAGTTCGAAGCGGCGCGCGGGGTTTCCAGCATAGGCTGCTAGGCTGGTAGTTGATCCCTGTAACACAGATGAAGATGCTGAGCCGAGTGGCCGTGGCCGCGTTCCTGTTGTGCGCGCAAGCTGCGCCGGGCGGAGCTGCTCGCGGAGAGTCCGGGCAAGCTAATTCAAGAGACAGCGGTCGAATGGCGGCAACAGATGGTGCCGCAAACGCCGTTAATAGCGGTGTTTTCGCGAGCCCCGCTGATGCTGATTTTGTCGTCAACCCCGCCCACACAAACGCCGTTCGTGAGGATGATGTCCGGGCTGAGAGCGCGGATGGCGGGGCGGGATGGATTGCGGCGGGACCGTGGGGCGGCGGAGCGACGGCGGTGGCGGCGAACGCCTCGAATCCGCGGGAGCTTCTGGCCGGCGCGCGAAACTCGCTGGTGTATCGATCGGCCGACGGCGGCGCGAACTGGACGCGGCTGGCGTTTCCACGGCACTTCCTGGGCACGGTGACGGCGCTCGTATTCGACACGGCGCAGCCGGGGCGGTACCTGGTGGGCATCGACGCCAACGGATCGCCGTTTTCAGGACTATGGACGAGCGACGACGAGGGCCGGACGTGGAAGGCGACGGCGGAGCTGGCGGGCGCGCCGGTGCACGCCATCGCGGCCTGGCCGAAGGATCCGCGCGTGCTGGCGGCGGGCACGGCGCAGGGCGTGTGGGTGAGCGAGGACAGCGGCCGGAAGTGGCGCCGCATCTCGAAGCCGTGGCTGCACGAGATGCGGGTGATCACGGCAGTCGAGTTCGCCTCCAATGACCGGGGGACGATTTATGCCGGCACGCCGCATCTGCCATGGAAAACGAGCGACGGGGGCGAGACGTGGCAGTCGATTCACGAGGGGCTGATCGACGATACGGACGTGTTCTCGATCTACGTGGACCGAAGCCGGCCCGAGCGCGTGCTGCTGAGCGCGTGCAGCGGCATTTATCACACCGAGACGGGCGGCACGGCGTGGACCAAGTTCAAGGGCATTCCGCCGACGCTGCGGCGGACGCACGTGGTGCATATCGACCGGGCGCACCCGGAGGTGATTTATGCGGGCACGACGCTGGGCCTGTTGAAATCGACGGACGGAACGACCTTTAAGCTGCTGAACGATCTGGCGATTCTGGGCATGGCTTTCGATCCGCGGAACTCCTCGCAGTTCTACATCGCCGCGGAAGCGAGCGGCCTGTGGAGGAGCGTGGACGGCGGCAAGACGCTGGAGCGCGGGGCACAGGGGTTCACGAGCCGGCGCGTGGGGCAGATGGTGCGGGCCGGAATGCGGCTATACCTGACGACGCTGCAGGACGGCGACGAAGGCGGGTTGTTTGCGAGCGACGACCGCGGCGCGAGCTGGAAACTGGTGGCGGATGCGGACGTGCTGGGCGGGCAGCATTTTCAATTCCTGGCGGCGCATCCGGCGAACCCGAACGTGCTGATTGTGGGGAATGCAGACCGATTGCGGCGGTCGGTGGATGCCGGAAAGACGTGGAAGGATCTCTCCGCGCCGGGCGGCCTGAGCGGCGCGGCGGCGGGCCGCGGTTCGAAGAAGGCGGCCGCGACGACGGCCGAGACGCGGCTGCAGGCGCTGGCCGCGGTGGAGGGGCCGAAAGGGGCGCTGCTGTATGCCGGGACGAACCGCGGGCTGTTCCGCAGCGCGGATTTCGGATCGAGCTGGAGTGCGGTAGCGCTGACGACGGTAAAAGTAGTCCCCAACGTGCAAGCACTCACGGTGGCGGCGCAGCGCCTGCTGGTGAGAACGGGCGAGACGCTGTACTTGTCGAGCGATGCCGGAGCGGCCTGGAAGCCGTTGAGCATGCTGCTGTCCACGGCGACGATATACGACGTGGCGCTGAGCCCGCGCGGGGGCGAGGCGGTGCTGCTGGGGACGGCGCAAGGGTTGTACCGGAACCAGTCGGGATCGACGAAATGGGAACGGGTCAGCGAGGGGTTGCAGGATGGGACGGTGACCTCGGTGGCGTGGGATGGATTCAGGGAAGGCTACGCGTGGTGTGTGCAATTCGGCCAGCTTTATGAATCTGCGGACAACGGGCGGAGCTGGCATCCGCTGGCGGGCTCCACGCTGGAAAACGCCTCGATCCGCAAGCTGTGGACAGACCGGGCGATTGGCCGCCGGCTGCTGGCCGTCACTCCGGATTTAGGAATATATTATCTAGATCTGCCACGCTAAGAATTGGGATAGAATGTTGGCAGGTAAGGAACCAATCCTATGAAAGCTATCAGTCACTCGAACCGCTCCTTTTTTTGGCGACACGTCTTCTTGGCCGTGGGCGTAGCGGCGGCGTTGCTCGTACCAGCCATGGCGCAGGATGCGCAGGCGGATAAGACCAAGCCGGCCAAGGCGGAGAAAGTCAAGGCGGAAAAGACCAAGGCCACGACGGACTCGGGAGCCGGGCATTGGGGGCCCGGCGATCAACGTCCGGACAAGTACGAATTCGGCATTTTCGGCGGCCCCAGCTTATTCGAAAAAAGGCTCGAAGGGCTGGATAATTATTTTCATGTCGGCGGTGCGTTCGGAGCCCAGGTGACTGAGAATTTCTGGAAGTACGTCGGCATTCGGGAATCTTACACATTCCGGGAGAACAACGTGACGTTTCTGGCGCCGAATCAGCCCGGCCTGCCGAACTACGGATTTGGCCAGAGGCTGATGGACTGGGGAGTGAACCCGCTGCTCTATTTTACGCCTCGCGGCTCGAGGTGGCGGCCGTTCGTGACGGTCGGCATAGCCGCCTTGGACTTCCGCCCGACCAATGCCGCGAAGGACGCCGCGCGCTCGACCGACTTCGCCGCATACGGTGCATACACTTTGAACGGCATCACCTTGCCGGCGATGACGTATGGCGGCGGAATAAAGTATCGGATCAACGATCATTGGAGCCTGGAAGGCGACGCGCTGGCCTCCTACTCGCTCAATCCGACTTTCGGACTGCCGCCGACCGCGGCACTGGGGAACGTATATATTCCAAACCACCAGCCTCAGTTCGGACTGTTGCCCACGGCGGGCGTGAATTACCACTGGGGCCAGAAGGCGGCGTGGATAGAAACTCCAAGAGCTGAAGCTCCGAAGGATCTTGGGGCACTGGTGGGAGGCACTCTCAGCGCCGGCGGCGGCACGCTGTGCCAGGGCAAGTCGATCACGGTGCGCTCGATCGGCGCCAGCGATCCGGCGGGCCGGGGCCTGGTTTACAAATGGAAGGTGGATGGCCAGCCGGCGGGCGGCAATACTCCCGAGTTGAGCTTTACTCCGGACCACACCGGCACTTACAAGGTCGAACTGGAAGTCGAAGCTCCGAACAGCCCTGGTCTGCCGGTCCGCACGGCCCAGGCGAACACGCTCTCGCTGGGCGTCCAGGAATACAGGGCCCCGACGGTCAGCAGTTGCCAGGCCGTTCCGGCGGAGTTGAGCTATGGCGACAGCTCCAAGCTGAACGCTTCCACGACCGGATCCGCGTGCAGCACGCTGACCTTCAAATGGACGGCGAGCGAGGGTTCCGTCTCCGACGACAGCTCTCCGAGCGCCACGTTCGATTCCAAGCCAGTGCGCTTTGACCAGGGCGGCAAGATCCAGGCCAAGACGGTGAACATCAATGGCAAGGTGACGGACGATCGCGGTGCGAGCGCGAGCTGCGACACCGCGGTTAAGGTGAACTACGTGCCGCCGGCGATCCGCTTCGGCGACCTGATCTTCAGCAAGGGCAGCGCCCGGGTAAACAACTGCGGCAAGCGCATTCTGCTGGATGAGCTGGCTCCCAAGGCTGCTGATCCGGACTACGACATCGTGCTCATCGGACACTACGATGGAGACGAATCGCCGAAGACCAAGCTGCAGAAGGCGAACGCGCTCGACAAACAGCGCACGCTGAATGCCGTGGCCGTTCTCACGGGCGGCGCGGGCAAGTCCGGCAAGGGCACCTGCGCGAACGTGGACACGACCCGCGTCAAGGCCGACTGGACCGCCGACCAGCAGGTCGACGACAAGCAGCCCGGCCTGTGCGGCACTTCGGCCCGCGCGGCCACAAAGGAACGCCGCGGCTCGGCGGTTTCCACGGCAGACGACAACCGCCGCGTTGAGGTCTGGCTGGTTCCGAAGGGGACCAAGCTGCCGGCGGGCTTCACGGCCGCCAAGGACCTCAGCTCGAAGGAGACGCAAAGGGAGCTGAAGAAACTCGGCTGTCCCAAGTAAGCGGCGTCCTGCCAACTGACCATAGACAGGCCCGGAGCCCCACGGCTCCGGGCCTTTTTCGTGTTCATTCGCCGGTACCGCGGCGGGCTGGCGGCACGGAGTGTAGCTGCGGCGGCAGGCTCGCGCCGGGATTTGTGCCCTCCAATGACCGCTGGCCGGTGCGCTGCGGGCGCTCTACCGGACCGTGCCAACTGACGCAAGTTAAACACCAGTAATGAGTTAATTCCCCCGCTGAGCGATCGGCCCGGCGGGCGGGCGGTAACGATTTGCACTTCATTTGCGAATTCGTGAAACGTAGCAGAGAAGATTTCGTCTTTGTTGGTACCTGAACAAGCAGGGGCCCAGTACCGAATGGGATGCAAGAACGGTACAAAAGCGGTTGTATTTGTCGATCAGCTTGCTTTATGATGCGGTGAACCGGTAGTTCTTACTCTGGAATTCCGGATTCGGAACCGCGCTGGACCGGTTCCACGAAGGACGTGGGGCAGTCAGGTGGGGGGCTGCGCAGAGGCGGGTTGGCTTGACCGGCGGCGAAGAGCGGAAGCTGGCAGGGACCAGCGGCTCCAGAAGCGGTTGGGGCAAGTTGGACCAGGATGAAGAAAATGGCATGAAAATTGCTGCGAGGTAATCGACAACCTGTGGTATATTGACGGGTTGCTGGCCTCGGCAAGAGTGGCAGGTCGCCCTGAGTCCGAAGATGGTTGGGCTGGTAGTTAGAATTTGTGAGCATGAGTTACTAAGATATTGAAACTTTTCCGGTCTCGAAGCGTCAAAACGGAGGGTACAGGAAGAAAACAAAGAACAATAGAACCTGGGAGCAACGAAAATGACAAAAACAGAGTTGGCTAAGTACAAAAAATTCCTGGAGGACCGGCTGGCGGAGTTGTCTGAAGTGGTGCGGAACCGCGAGGGCATTGCGATTGAGAAGAACGCGGATGCGCTGGACGAAGTGCAACATGCGGCCGAGCGCGAGCTGGCGATTCGCAATCTGGACCGCGAATCGCACATGCTGCGCAACGTGCGCGGCGCGCTGCGGCGCATGGACGAGGGCGCGTTCGGCATCTGCGTGCGATGCGAGGAAGAGATTAACCCTAAGCGGCTCAGCGCCGTACCGTGGACTCCGTTCTGCATCACGTGCCAGGAATGGGCGGATCAGCAGCAGGGTCATGAGGACCAGTTCGACATGTTCGAGAATGAGCCGGCGATGGTCGCCTGAGCCTCTCGACTTCCACCAGGTACTCGGGTTCAGTGACAGGGCGCGACCGGACGGGGTCGCGCCCTTCGTATCTCGAACCAGGTATCGCTCACCGAATCCAGATCAGCGAGTGCATGCGGACGCCGGTTTGATGTTCGCGGCGCCAGGAGTGGAATTCGCCTCCGCCCGGAAGCGTACCGCCGCACAGTGTGCACGGGGCGAGGTGAGCGATTCGCTCCGGGCGCAAACCAGCGCAGATCAACTGCCGTCGGTTGGCTGCGGGCAGATCGAGGCGGGTCCTGCGGTCGAGGTTGTTCCGTTCTGGAAACCAGGCGCTGAACAGCGTTGCCACTTCGGGACCCACTTCGAAACAGCAGACTCCGATCGAAGGTCCAAAAGCGGCGCGGATGTCCTCCGGGCGGCTGCCGTGGAGCCGCGCCATGGCTTCGACACCGCGAATGGCGATGCCCGCCGCGCTGCCCCGCCAGCCGGCATGGACCGCGGCGACGACCTTGGCCCGCGGGTCGGCGAGGAGGATCGGCAGACAATCCGCTGTTTTGATGGCCAGACGCATGCGCGGCGCCGCGGTGACCAACCCGTCCGCCGGCAGGCCGTCACGCCACTCCTCGGCCGCCACCACGCACGCCGAGTGGATCTGCTTCAACTCCAACCATTGGCCATCCGGGCGGACCAGGGCGGTGCCGAAGGCGTGGTCAGCCCATTCTTCCGAATCGAAGAGCGGCGAACGCCACAGGCCAGCGGGCGTTCTGTAGAGGGGATGATCGGAGGTCACGCCGCGGGGGTGCGCGTCTGCGCCACCATGACCTGGCGCTGGAAATCGGCCAGCATGGACTCCTCGAGCCGCACTTCGGTCGGGCGCTGGAGGAAGCTCATCTGGTCGATCTTGTCCTGAAGTTTCAGCAACCCATAGAACAGATTCTCGGGGCGCGGAGGGCAGCCGGTGACATACACGTCCACGGGCACGATCTTGTCGACGCCCTGCAGCACGGCGTATGTATTGAAGGGTCCGCCGACGCTCGAACAGGCGCCCATGGAGATGACCCATTTCGGATCGGGCATCTGGTCGTAGATGCGCTTCAGCACCGGAGCCATCTTCAGCGTCACCGTGCCGGCGACGATCATCAGATCGGCCTGCCGCGGGCTGGGGCGGAAGACTTCTGCGCCGAAGCGGGCGATGTCGAAACGGGCGGCGGAACTGGCGATCATCTCGATCGCGCAACAAGCCAGGCCGAAGGTGAGCGGCCAGATGGACGACTTGCGAGCCCAGTTGAAGACGTAGTCCACGGAAGTGATCAGGAAGCTGCGGTCGTTGGGATTCTCCAGCATAGGTTGTGGTTCCGCACACTCATTCTAACAACAGCCTGCGGTCCGGATGGCTGTCGCTGCGTCAGGTTTGGACGAAGCTGTGGCGATACCATTCGAGCGTCTTGCGCAAGCCTTCGTCGAAGCTGAATTGCGGATTGTGGCCCAGGTCGCGGCGGGCGATTGTGATGTCGGCCTGGGAGTGCTTCACATCGCCCGCCCGGGCCGGGCCGTACAGGGGCTCGATCGAAACGCCCTCGATGGCGCACAACTGGCGCCAAACCTGGTTCAGCGTGAAACGGTCGCCGTTGCCGGCGTTATAAACATTGCCCGAGACGACCCCGGCCGGAGCCGCGGCCGCCTTCAGGCAGAGGCCGGCGACATCCTCCACGTAGGTGAAATCGCGCGACTGTTCGCCATCGCCGAAAATCGTCGGCGCGCGCCGCTCGAGCAGGCAGGTCATAAAAACGGAGAGGACGCCCGAATAGGGGCTCGACGGGTCCTGCCGCGGGCCGTAGACGTTGAAGAAACGCAGGCCGACGGTCTCGAGGCCAAAGCACTTCGTGAACACCGAGCAGTAGTACTCGCCGACCAGCTTCTGCAACGCGTACGGCGAGAGCGGATCCGGCTTCATGGTCTCGAGCTTGGGCAGCACTTCGGTGTCGCCATAGGCGGACGACGACGCCGCATAGACGACGCGGCCGGCTCGCCCATCCTGGCACGCGCGCAACACGTTGAAGGTGCCGTCGATGTTGGATTCGTGGGATGGAACCGGATCCGCGATGGATTTCGGAACGGAAGGAATCGCCGCCAGATGGAACACTTTCTCCGCGCCGGCCAAGATGGGCGCGATGGCACCGTAGTCGCAAATGTCGGCTACGCACAGCTCCACCCGATCCGACACTTCCGCCAGATTCGATTGCTTGCCGGAACTCAAATTGTCCAGCACCGTGACGCGTCCCGCTCCGGAGCGCAGCAGCGCGCGAACCAGGCTGCTTCCGATGAATCCGGCACCGCCGGTGACAACGACTTTCGACATATCCCTCTTCTCAGGCCGCGGGTCGGCGGCGGTATCACAGTGTCTCGATCAGGCTTTGCAGATGGTGGATCGACGCGCGGGCGATCGTTTCCGCGCCGGGCGAGAAATCGAAGGCCTCGAGTGATATCCATCCCGCGTAATTCAACTTCTTGAGGGTCGCGAGCAGCGGAACGAAATCGTAGTCTCCGGCGCCGCAGTGCTTCCCGTCCGTCTCATTCACATGGATGTGTTCGATCAATTCGAAGTAACGCTCGACCAGCGACGCGTGCGGCTCGGTCTCGTCCACCGCATTGTGCGTGTCGAACATGGTCCGCACGCCGGGACTTCCAATGCGCCGCACGATGCCGGCGGCTTCCGCCAGCGTGGTGACGACGTCACATTGCGCCTTCGGCAGCGCCTCCACCAGGATGCGCACGCCGCGCTCGGCGGCATGGCCGGCCATCGCGGCCAGGCCTTCGACGAATCGATCCCGCGCTTCCGTGGGCGTCGAACCGAGCGTAGCCGAGCGCTGCATGGGAGACCCGAAGACCATCACGCCGTTCGGTCCAAGGTCGGCGCACAGGTCAACGAGATTCCGGATGTGCAGCCAGGAACGCTCGCGCAGGTTCTTGTCGGGAGTGGTCACGTGCAGGCCGGGGGGCGCGACCATCAGCCAGTGCAGGCCCACGAAGGTCAATCCTTCGGCGGTGATGATGGCGCGGCATTCCCTGCGCTTTACCGCTGGAATTGTCGCCGGGTCATCGGCCAACGTGAACGGGGCGATCTCGATGCCGTCGTAGCCCGCGCTGCGCATGTCGCCGCAGGCCGCAGCGAAGTCCCAGCCCTTGTAGATCTCGTTGCAGATAGAATGCCGGAACCGGAACCCCATTCACCTTCAGTCTAGCCTGCCTTGCGCCCATTCCGACGAGTGGCGCCAACCGCTGCTCCAAACACGGATAGAATGACAGCGGCCACAGGCGCGGCCGGCGTTGAGAACGGCCTGCACTACGCCGCTAGGGAGGGATGCAACATGAGCAACACAAAGACTATTGGCCGGCGCTCGCTGCTGGGGGCGATCGCGGGGGCCATGGCTCTTCTGCCTGAAGAACGCGCGGAGCAGGTCGCCAAGGACGCGCCAATCCGGCCACGGGACACGATCAGAATCACCAAGCTGGAAACCTTCCTGGTAAAGCCGCGCTGGCTGTTTCTGAAGATCCACACGAATGTGAAAGAGATCGTCGGGCTGGGCGAGCCGATCACCGAGGGCCGCGCGCTGACCTGCGCCACGGCGGTCAAGGAGATTGAGCCCTACCTGGTGGGCAAGGATCCGCGCGCGGTGGTCCACCATTGGCAGGCGATCTATCGGCACGCGTTTTACCGCGGGGGGCCGATCCTGACCTCGGCGCTGAGCGGCATCGACCAGGCGCTGTGGGACATCAAGGGCAAAGGGCTGGGCGTGCCGGTGTACGAGCTGCTCGGCGGGCCGACACGCAATAAGGTCCGTGTGTACGCGCATGCCGGCGGCGACGATCCCGAGCACATCAGGAAGGCGATCGCGCAGGGTTTCACGGCTTTCAAGACCGGCCCGGCCAAGCGCCGCCCGTCGCGCTATATCGAGTCGCCGGCCGAGGTGCAGTACGCCGGCGAGAAGCTGGGCGAATTCCGTAAACTTGTCGGGCCTGACATCGATCTGGCCGTGGATTTCCACGGCGCCATCTCGCCGGCGCTGGCCAAGATGCTGATCAAGGCGATGGAGCCGTACACTCCGATGTTCATCGAAGAGCCGTGCCAGGCGCAGAACCACGACATGATGGCCGATATCGCGCGCTCCACCTTCCTGCCTATCGCCACGGGCGAGCGCGTCTTCACCAAGTGGGGCTTCCGCGAAGTGCTGGAGAAGCACGCCGCGGCGGTGCTGCAGCCCGACCTGTGCCACGCTGGCGGCATCACCGAAGTGCGGCTGATCGCGGGCATGGCCGAGGCATACTATGCCACCATCGCGCCGCACAATCCCTTGGGACCGATCTCGCTGGCGGCCGGCGTCCAGATGGCGGCTTCGATCCCGAATTTCCTGATCCAGGAGCAGGTGTCGCTGGGCGACGGCTACATCCGCCAGCCGTTCACGGTGACCAAGGGTTATCTGAACCTGCCTACGACGCCCGGATTGGGCATCGAACTCGACGAAAACGCCATGGCCGACAAGATCGGCCACGACTGGCGCAATCCCGAGTTATATGACGCCGACGACGGCAGCGTTCTGGATTGGTAGACGATTGGCGGACTTGGCCAGGGCTCAGGCGGAGAGAGTTTCAATAACGGAAGGAAGCGCCGTGAGGAGCGGGCGCATTCGTTTGGGGTGCGATGCAGTATCGGGAAACGCCTTGACAGATCGCTGAAAGATTCGCTTGCGGAAACTGAACGGCACAACCGCAGGTTCGCAAATCGTTGTAATCTCCGTTCCACCTTCGGAGGCTTGGGCTCGTCTTCGGAATCCAGAACCCTTCTGTCGCAACCCTTTAAGGATGAGTCTGTCAAAGAATGAAAAGGACGTCTCGGTCGCCCATGATATGGGTGTCGATGATTCCTGCTCTTACCAACTTGCCATGCCGCTCTTAGTTGGACGACGTGGCCTTTTGTCCTTTGACCTGCAGTTCGTTTACGACCTGCTGCACATTAGGAACCGCAGTCGCGACCTGCTCGGCCTGCGCGCGCTTCGCTTCAGAGTTGACCTCACCAGTCAGCGTGACGACATTGTTCTTAACTGAGTAACTCACGCTCTTGTGAAGCTTGGCTTGAATGAGAGCCGCATCCAGGTTGCTCTCGATGCCCTTGTCCAGGTCCGAGTTCACCGCTTTCGCCTGGCTCTCGCCTCCCTGCGGAAGCACTGCGATCTGGTCCGCCACGACCTGCGTCCCGGCGAACGACTTGGCGATGGTCTCGGCTTGCGACTTGTCCGCGTCCGCCGCCACGTGCCCGCTCAGGGTCACGACGCCCTTGTCACGATCCTGACTTACCGTGACATCTTTAAGGCCGGCCTGATCCAGCGACGTGCGAATGCTGGCAGCAACGTCGGGTGACTTGGTGGACGGTGAGCACCCCATCAGAGTCCCGGCAACCACCACTGCCAGCGACAACAGGCACAGTTTGAAAGTTCTCATAGTTCTCCTTTGACACCACACCGGTCAATGCTGCTTGCAGGGCAAGAGCAGGATCCGACGCCTCTGGGTGCAATGCTCCCGCGCGGCTGCCCGCCAGACGCCTAAATGGGCGGTCGCCGCGCTCTCTTGGGCGTTACCCAGAGTGCGTCAGGAACCTTACGCGCGGAACAACCTCTTGCGGCCCAGCAGGCCGAGCCCCACCAGAGCGCCGCCGATCAGAGAGAAGGTTGCCGGCTCCGGCACACTGGTCTCCTCGAAGTAGTCCGTGACACTGGTCACAGATGCGGACGGATCAGTTGCAGTGGCTGACAACGCGATCGTCTCTAATACCGTGAACGTCGTCTGATTCCCAATCCCCTCAAACGTCGGGTTCAGGTAGGTCGGCGTCGGCCCTGTCTCGAGAGTGCCGACAGTCACTCCGCCAACTGTGATCACCTTTGTGTCCGTCGAGGCTGCCCCATCGATCCCCACGCCAACATCGTAGATATTGGCCGGGGTTCCCCCCACGGGAGCGACGGTGACTTCGAAACCAAAAGTGTATGGACCATCTCCCGGCGTCAACGGGTTCGACGGGCTCGGGACGAGCGCGACTTTATACTCGTTAACTGAGCCTAAAGTTGCAGGATTGTATATATTCACATCGTTTACGTCTGGGCTGCCTAACGGAATGTTACTCGTGAAGTTGCTGAAAGTGATGTTGTTCACCGTGTACGAGAATCCGGGCGTAAGCACCGTGGCCAACGAATCTGTAATGTAAAGGGGCCCGGCCCACGCAGCGCTGCTCCCGATCGCCAGGACGCAGAAACCCACTGCTGTATTCAAGGCCGCCTGGACAAGGCGTCTTTTCGTCATTGTTTGCTTTCTCCTTTAGCCGTTCGCGTCGCCCGCTCACTGCCCCGCGGCGTGAGATCCGAAGGGTTCTCCGCCGTATGGTCTGAGAGGCACGCGTTTCTCAAGAGAGCACGCGAAGGCCCAGACGGTCTGAACCGGCGTCGAATTCTTACATCCTGCTGAAGCCACGGGACTTGTGAACGGCGAATGGTCTGGGGAGCGGCGGACGGCGGGCGCTCTGGCGGGATGCGCTTAGCAGAACCTGCACTTCGGATAGCCGTTCTTGCACCGGTGGCAGCCGGCATATTCATCTTTCATCTACCGTTTGACCCGGCCCGGCTGGGGTGGTTTCGGCGTGGCACGGCCGGCTGCTAAGAGAAGGGGCGGAGCCGACCCAGGGCCAGCCGGCGGATGAAATCGAGATCGCCGTCGAGGAAATCGTATTCCGGGAGTTTGGCGGGGAGTTCCCAGCGAATCTGCTCGAAGGTGACGCCGCGCGGTTCGCCGACATAGCTGTCGACGGCGTGGAACAGCAGCAGCAGCGGGCTGCGGCGGCGCGTGGCCTGCTCATAGCGGGCGATTTCCGGGCCGACGACGGCCTCGATGGCGAGTTCTTCCCGCAGTTCTCTCACGAGGGCCTGTTTGGGGGTCTCGCCAGCCTCGACCTTGCCGCCGGGAAATTCCCACTTCAGCGCATGGCGATCGCCGGACATGCGCTGGCCGATGAGCAGCATGCCGTCGCGGTGGATGACCCCGGCGACGACGATGAGCGAGCGATTCATGGGGAGGCGGCACGGGAAGGGGCAACGCCGCGAGGCTACCCCTCCCATTCCATTCAAACATAAAGGCGTGAGTTTGCACTCGGCAAGGATGTTCGAGTGCTGGGAAAACTTGCGTGCTTAAGACGCGCCGCCGGCGCAGGATTCAGCGCTGCTATTCGAGAGTGATCGAATCGCCCCGGGCCGGGATCGTGACCGGGAGCTTGTAGCGCTGCTGGATGGCCTGGGAGAGGGCCGTCTGCGCCTCGGGCTCACCGTGGACCAGGAAGACGCGTTTGAGGCCGGGGGTGATGGGCTGCATCCAGTCGAGCAGTTCGTGCTGGTCGGCATGACCGCTGAGTTCATCCAGCTTGACGACCTCGGCGCGGAGCGGAACCAATTCGCCGAAGATCGGGACTTCGGGCAACTTATCTTCGAGCTTGCGGCCGAGGGTGTTTTCGGCCATGTAGCCGGTGATCAGGAGCGTGTTCTTAGGATTCGAAATATTGTTGCGCAGGTGGTGCAGGATGCGGCCGCCTTCACACATGCCGGAAGCGGAGATGATCATGCACGGCATGCGCGAATCGTTCAAACCCTTGGATTCCGCGACATCCTTGATGTAACGCAACATCCGCAGGCCAAAGGGGTCTCCATCCCTGGCGGCGAGGGCCTGGGTTTCCGCGTCGAACAACTCGGTGTGCTTGCGAAAAACGGCAGTCGTATTGACGGCCAGCGGGCTGTCGACGAAGATGGGAAACTCTGGAATCTTCTCGGCGTCGATCAACTGATGCATCAGGAACACCAGTTCCTGGGTGCGGCCGACGGCGAAGGCGGGCACAATCAATTTGCCGCCGCGGGCGATGGTGCGATTGATGGTGGCGGCGAGCCTGTCGCCGACCTCGCCGATGGGATCGTGAAAGCGGTTGCCATAGGTGGACTCCATGATGAGGTAGTCGCAGGGGGGCAGCGGCTCGGGATCGCGGGTGATGGGCAGATGGCAGCGGCCGACGTCGCCGGAGAATGCCAGCATGAGTTTACGGCTCTTCTCTTCCAGCGTGAGCACCATGGCCGTGGAGCCGAGCATGTGGCCGGCGTCGTAGGAGCAGTAGGCGAAGCCGGGGGCGATCTGGCGCGGTTGGCGCTGGGCGGCGGACCGAAACAGAGGCAAGGTGTGCTGGGCGTCTTCGACCGTATAGAGCGGCGGAACGATTGCGGGCGTATCGCGGTCGCCGAGCGAGTGCCGGCGTTGGTTTCGTTTGGCCATGAACTCGGCGTCTTTTTCCTGCAGATGGGCCGAGTCGGCCAGCATGTAGGTGCAGAGGTCGATCGTGGCCGGTGAAGCGACGATGGGGCCGGTGAAGCCGTTCTTAACCAGAGTCGGCAGGTTGCCGGTGTGGTCGATGTGTGCGTGCGAGACAAGCACCGAGGCAATCGAGCGCGCGGGGAAGGGCAGAGTCGCGTTGCGCTCGCGGGCCTCCTGGCGGCGGCCCTGGTAGAGCCCGCAGTCGAGCAGGTAGCGGCTGCCGTTCACAGCCAGCAAATGCATGGAGCCGGTTACGGTCTGGGCGGCGCCCCAAAACGTCAGTTGCATAAGTAAATCATTTCACAACCGGACGAAGATCCTGGGCCAGGCGTTTTCCAATCTGGCGGGATTGGATTCGCGGGAGAGGAGCGACCGGCCCGATTTGTTCGGTGACGTCAGCTTGTGCGTTTTTTCTGTCGCTGTTTCAACTATTTCCAAAAACCGCGGCGAACGAGAGCCGGCGTGTGCCTTTTACTCAGACCTGGACCGGGGGCGTCCCGAGGATGCGCGAGTGAGTGCGGGCGCGGCTGAGCTGGGCAGAGCCTGGAGGCCGGCGGACCGCATTCAAGACGATCAACCGGAGCAAGCCTGGAGCGGTGAAGGAGGCTTACAGATGCTTTTGAGCGATGCGGTGGGCAGATCGTGCCTGAACAGAAGTTGCGATGTGAAGATGGTGCAACTGCTGGTCAACATGAACCTCGGAAGAATCCCGGGAACCGCGGCGCTGAAGGTGGACGGGCAATTCGGGCCAGCCTCGCTAGAGGCGATCGTCGCATTCCTGACGCGGGCGATGGGACAATCGTCGCCCGACGGCGTGGTGGCGCCCGGCGGCGACATGCTGGCGGAGCTGCGACGCGGTTTGCCGGGCGGCCTGACAGCCGAAAAGTTCCATTTCACGATGCTGAATGCGAAGTCGTATCAACTCGAGCTTTTTTACAAACCGATGGTGGACCGAATGCAGGCGGCGCAAATCAACACGCCGCTGCGCTGGGCGCATTTCCTGGCTCAAACGGGCCACGAGAGCGGCGATTTGCAGTACCTGGAGGAACTGGCGAGTGGACAGGCCTACGAGGGGCGAGCGGATCTGGGCAATGCGCAGCCGGGCGACGGCGTGAGGTTCAAAGGGCGCGGCCTGATCCAGTTGACCGGGCGCGTCAATTACGTGGCCTACGGGCGCTCCATTGGCCTGGACCTGACCGTGGATGGGAATTGGAACAAAGTGGCGACGGACCCGGCGCTGGCGGTGGATGTGGCGTGCTGGTTCTGGAAGAAGCATGGTCTGAACGAGCTGGCGGACCGCGACGATTTGCAGAAGATCACGCGGCGGGTGAACGGCGGGCTGATCGGGATCCAGGACCGGGCCGATCACCTGGAGCGGGCGGAATTTGTCCTGCTGCCGGCGTTGGCGGGAGAAAGGGCGCCTTCCAGCGTCCGGCCTGGAGCGACAACCAAGCAGCGGGGCAGGCTTCTCATATGAGCGCCTTGACGACGAGGAACGCATAGGCCCAGAGGAAGCCGAGCAAGGCCTTGTATTCCTTGTTGCGCTGGTAGAGCTGGAAGGAGAAGCGCTGCGCGGGCCGCACGCGAGGCAGGCGAGGCAGGAACTGTGGCACACGCAGGGCGTAGGCGGCGTAGTCGGGGAAGAGCGTGCGGAGATGCTGCTCTTCCTGCTCGACGACGGGGGTGTAAATCAACAAAAAAGCCGCCAGGGTCACCGCGGCCAGGAGCGGCTGAGCGGCGGCGATGAGACAGCCGGCGACCGCGATCAGCGTTCCAATGTAAAGCGGATTGCGAACCCAGGCATAGGGTCCGGAAGTGGTGAGGCTTTGATTCTTCCGCAAGTGGCCGGCGGCCCAGGCGCGGAGTGCGAGACCGGCAATGGCGAGCGGCATTCCGGCCAGCAGCGAGACGGCGGATGGGCGCGCGAACCAGCCGAAGCCGGCGACGACCAGAATGCCGATGGGCACGCGCAGGCGTTGGACGAGGTCGGCGTAGGGCTTGGGAAAGAGCGGCATCAGGAAATCGGATCTCCGGCAGGGGCGCCCGCGCTCGGTTCGCGGCTGCCCGCGGCGTTGGACCGGGCGTTGCGAAGGGCATCATTTAGAACGGCGTCGAGAGCGGCAAAAACGATGTCGGGCGTGAGGGCGCGGAGGGATAGGTCGGGGACCGAGCCGCGCGTGTAAGTGGTCTCGGCGGAAGCAGCGCGGAGCACGGTCAACGAGTTTCCATAAGGCCCGTTGCGAGCCGGATCGGTGGGACCGAAAAGGGCGACTCCAGGTGTGCGCAGAGCGGCCGCCAGATGCATGGGGCCGGAGTCGAGACCGAGAACGGCGGTGGCCCGGCGGGTGGCGTCGATAAGGCCGGAGAGGGTGGAAATATGGACATGCGCGCCCTCGACGGTCCGCAGAACGGACTCGGATGAGGGCGCGCCATTGAGTACGAGCGGCAGGTCGAACCGCTCCCGCAGCCGGCGCGCCAACGGAGCGTAATACTCCAGCGGCCACTGTTTCGAAGTCCAACCGGCGAGAGGCGCGGCGAGGACGAAGCGTCCGGGGAGTTCACCCTCCGGGCGGCCCTGCGGCAGCGGGAACGCGGCGGGGCCGAACGCGGCTCCCGCGGCAACGGCAAGCGCCATATTGCGATCGACAACGTGCGGCTCCGCGGTCCGCAGTGCGTGAGTATAGAAAAGCGCGGCCGGCCATTCGCGAACCAACGAGCGATGAAAGCCATAGGCCGCGGCGCGGCGCGCCACGCGGGTGATGAGGGCGCTCTGGATGAGACCTTGGAAATCGATGGCAAAGTCGTAGGCGGCGGCGCGGAGCTGGCGAACTGCCGCGCGCAGAGAAGCCGGACTGGCGCGGTCGACGTAGATGGGTTCGAGAGCGAGCGGATTCGCGGCGAGCAGATCGCGCCACTTGGGATGGACGGCCCAGTGGATGGCCGCCTGGGGCCAAGTGCGCCGCAGCAACGCTACAGCCGGCAGGGCGTGGAGGATATCCCCCATCGAGCCGAGCCGGACGACGAGGATACGGGGAGCGGGCATTCCAACGGCCCGAGCGCTCAGGCCTCGCGGTCGAGAACGTGCTGCAGGAACCCGGCGCGGAGTACCGTCTCCTCCTCTTCGAGCTCCAGCCGGGCGTCCGGCAAAGGCGAACCGTCACTGAGCAGGACGGCTTCCACGCAGGCCAGGCCCGCGACCACCGCGGCGCGCGCTGGGGCTGGCAGGATGGCATCCGGCGGATCGAGCACCAGCACGGTCAGCGGTCCCATTTCGGCAGACAAGGCCTCCAGCCGCTCCACGTGTAGCTCAAGCAAAGGATCGAAGTAGCCCGAGACGAGAGGTTTCAGCGTGGAAGGGTTCCAAGCCGACAACTTGGCTATTTTGGTTCTGGTGTCCACTCAACTGCCAGTTGTATCAAATCCAGAGCCGCATTGGAAACGGTCTCATCTTCGACCCGGGTCATGCAACGGTGGTCGATGGGGCATTCGCGCAACAGGCAGGGGGCGCACTCGACCGGATGACGGACAATGCGGGCCCACGGACCGGCGGGGCCGGTGGTGTCGGGATTAGTTGGACCGAAGACGGCGACGGTGGGCACGCCGAGGGCGGAGGCGATGTGCATGGCACCGCTGTCGTTGCTCAGAAAGAGCCGGCAGGCGGCCGCGCGTTCGATGAATTCCTCGAGCGTGGTGCGGCCGGCGTAGTTGACGGCGCGGAGGCCGCGCGCCTCAATCATCGCGCGGACGGATTCGCAGAGTTCGCGCTCGGAGGCGGAGCCGTGCAGCGCCACCGTGGCGCCCAGGCGCTCGGCGAGCGTGCAGGCCGAAGCAGCGAAGCCCTCGGGCAGCCAGCGCTTGGCCGAGCCGAAGGCCGCGCCCGGGCTCACTCCAATCACTGGAGTTGCAATCCCCTCCGCGGCGAGGCGTGCCAGACCCGCGGCGCGCGCCCGGGGCGCGGATCGTAATTCGATAGTGAGCGAGTCGGGAAGACGATCGAGCCAGCCGGCGCGGCGGAGGAGCTCGAGGTAATAGAACGACTCATGCGACGGGATGGCGCCGGGGCGGGGCACGGCGATGGCGCGGGTGAGCAGTGGTGAGCGCAAGTCGCGGGCGTACCCGATCCGTTCCGGAATGCCGGCCAGGGCGGCGATCAGCGCGGCGTCGAAGGCATTCTGTAGCAGCAGCGCACAGTCGAAGGCGCGTGCGCGCAAGACGCCGGCGAGCGCGATGCGGTCGCGGCAGGCTTTGAGTAACAAGCCAGAGCGAAAAGGGGCGGGCTCGTAGAGGATGATCTCATCGGCGAAGGGCTCGTGACGATACAACCCGGCTACCCAGGGGCGCGCCAGCACGGTGATATGGGCATTCGGGAAGTGGTCGCGGATGGCGCCTAGAGCGGGCAGCGACATGACCGCGTCGCCGACCCAGTTGGTCGCGCGGATCAGGATGCGCCGGGGCTGCGATTCCACGGTTGATGCCAAATACCAGCGTAGACTGTCCAGGTCTCCTGGGTTTCGGCGCGGCGGTAGCGCGGGGACACACCTACGGCGTTCGCGGCCGACGCCTTGGTGTCGCCCTCGGCCGAAGACTTGGTCGTCATGCTTGGGGATGAGTCGGCTTCGGCGTCCTCCGCGCGAAAGGCATTAGCGGCGCGGCGGTAGGTCCTCCGCGCGCTTCAGAGACGTCAGTCCCCGGAGTTTTTGCGACTGATCGCAGGCGAGAAGGCGACTCCTGTGAGGGATGCAGGCTAGCATGAAGGAAGAGATCGGCGCGTTGGTTGCGCCTGGCGGTCGTGATCCATCCCGGTATTCGCGAACAATTCCATACCCTGACGCGCCACCCGGCGTTTCAGGAGCTGGTGCGCCGTCTGAGCGTGGAGCAAAGCGGGCGCTCGCAGTTGGCCGGCCTGACGCCCACGGCGAAAGCGCTGTATCTGAGCCTGCTGTGGCAAGCGCTGGAGCAGCCGCTGCTAGTGGTGACCGAATCGCCGCGGACGGCCGAGAATCTGCACGCGCTGCTGGAGACGTTTCATCAGCTCCTGCAGGCGGGACGCGGCGCGCCGCCGCCGTTGCTCGTACCGGCGCTGGATACGCTGCCCGGACAGAACCTGTCGCCGCACTCCGAGCTGAAGGCCGGGCGGGCGGTGGCGTTGTATCGGATGGCGGGCGGCAAGTTCTCGATCGCCGTCGCTCCGGTGACGTCGGCGCTGCTGCGCACGGGCGACGCCGCGGCCTGCCGGCGGCTGGCGCTCACGGTGAGAATCAACGACGACATCTCCATGGAAGACCTGGCCAGGCATCTCGAGAGCATAGGCTACGAGCGCCGGGAGCCAGTGGAAATGGAGGGCGAGTACTCGATCCGCGGAGGCATATTCGACGTCTTCCCGGCCGAGGCGCACAAGCCGGTGCGTATCGAGTTCTTTGGAGACACGGTCGAGAGCCTGCGCCGATTCGATGCCGACACACAGCGCAGCGCGCTGCGGGTGGAAGATGTCACGCTGCTGCCGCTGGAGGAGACGCCGCGGACGCGCGAGCTGCTGAGCGCGCTGGCGGAGCGGTTGGGCCGGGACGACATTGTGCCGGGAGAGGTCTTCGGCGGATGGGAATTCGCGTTGCCGCTGATCGAACCGAAGCAGGGTTCGCTGGAGGAACTGGCACGGGACGCGGTGGTCGTATGGGACGAACCGGAGTCTCTCAAATTGGCGGCGGACCGGCTCTGGAACAGGCTGGAGCAACTGGCGCCGCAGGCGGCGTGTCCACCCGATCAATTGTTTTTCCGTTGGGGCGAGTTCGCGGCGCGGCATCCGCAACGCCGGGAAATCGAGTTGCGCGAACTGGGGCTGGAAGGCGCGGGACTGCACGAGGCGCACCAGCCGCTGGAGATCGCTTCGCGTCCAGCGATGGTTTTCCACAACAACATGAAGGCGGCCGCGGAGGAGGCGCGCGGGCTGGTTGCGCAGGGCTGGCGCGTGGCGTTTTTCGCGCCCGCGCAAGGCGAGGTCGAGCGGCTGGCTGACATCCTCGGCGAGTATTCGCTGCCGTATCAGCTTGGGATCGACGTGAAAGGTTCGACGCCGGACTATCTGACGGAGCGAGCCTACATGGCGTCGCACCTGGCGAGCGTGTACCTGGTGCAGGGCAGCGTTCCGCACGGAACGTTGCTGCGGGAATCGCAACTGGCGCTGTTCGGCTATCGCGACCTGTTCGAGATTCCCGAGGAGGCACAGGCGGCGCGGCAGCGCACGCATGTGGCTCTCTTCACGCCGGAGACGCTCGATCTGAAGCCGGGCGACTACGTGGTCCACGCGCAACATGGGATCGGCAAATATCTCGGGTTGCGACAGATCAATACCGGAGATGCGATCGAAGATTTCATGCTGGTGGAGTACGCCGGCGAGTCGAAGCTGTACGTGCCGCTAACGCGGCTGGACCTGATCCAGAAGTACCGCGGCGCAGGCGAGGCGCCACCGCCGATCGACCGGCTGGGCGGAGTCACGTGGGCCAAAACGAAGTCGCGCGTCAAGGCGAAGATGCGCGACATGGCGGAGGAGCTGCTGAAGCTGTACGCCGAGCGCAAAATGGCGGAGGGATTTGCGTTCTCCGCGGAATCGAACTGGCAGCGCGAGTTTGAAGACTCTTTCGAGTACACGGCGACGCGCGATCAATTGCAGGCCACGACGGAGATTAAGCGCGACATGGAGAGCCCGAACCCGATGGATCGCCTGCTGTGCGGCGACGTCGGCTTCGGCAAGACGGAGGTGGCGATGCGCGCCGCCTTCAAGGCGCTGGGCGATGGCAAGCAGGTGGCTGTGCTGGCGCCGACAACCGTGCTTGCACTGCAGCATTGCGAGACATTCCAGAGGCGGTTCGAGGCGTTCCCGGTGCGCATAGAAATGCTGAGCCGCTTCCGCTCTCCAAAAGAGATCAAAGCGACACTGGCGGACCTGGCGGCGGGTAAGGTGGACGTCCTCATCGGGACGCACCGGCTGCTGTCGAAGGACGTCGTGTTCCCGGATCTCGGGCTGCTGGTGGTGGACGAGGAGCAGCGCTTCGGAGTGCGCCACAAGGAACGGCTGAAGCAACTCAGACGGAACCTCGACGTGCTGACGATGTCGGCCACGCCGATCCCCCGGACGCTGCACATGTCGCTACTCGGGCTGCGCGATATGTCGGTCATCGAAACGGCGCCCAAGGACCGGCTGGCCGTGCAGACGGTGGTCGCGAAATTCAACGCGGACCTGGTACGGACGGCCATCGAACAGGAGTTAAGCCGCGGCGGGCAGGTGTACTTCGTGCACAACCGCGTGGAAAGCATATGGAGCCGCGCGGCGTGGATTCAGGAGCAGGTGCCCGGAGCGCGGGTTGCCGTGGGCCATGGCCAGATGGGCGAAGACGAACTGGAGAAGGTTCTGCTCAGTTTCATGCACCGCGAGGCCGACGTGCTGGTGTGCACGACCATCGTCGAGAACGGCCTGGACATATCGCTGGCGAACACGATCGTGGTCGAGGACTCGCAGAGATACGGTCTCAGCGACCTGTATCAATTGCGCGGGCGCGTGGGACGATCGAACCGCCGCGCTTACGCCTACCTGCTGGTGCCGGAGGACGGCGAACTCAGCGAAGTAGCGCGCAAACGGCTGGCGGCGTTGAAGGAGTTTTCCGACTTGGGGGCTGGATTCAAGATTGCCGCGCTCGACCTGGAGTTGCGCGGCGCCGGCAACCTGCTGGGCGGCGAGCAGAGCGGGCACATTCTTTCGGTGGGCTATGAGACGTATCTGAAACTGCTCGACGAAACGGCCCGGGAACTGCACGGCGAACACGTGGCCCCCGAGGTTCATTCCGCGCTCAACCTGGGCCTGGAGATCCGCATTCCGCCGGCCTACATTGCCGACGAGCAGCAGCGGCTGAAAGCGTACAAACGGATCGCCGATTCGGGTGCTCCGGAGAAAGCCCGGATCCTGTTGGAGGAGTTGTCGGACCGCTACGGAGCGCCTCCCGAGCCGGTGCGGCACCTGGTGGAGTTCTCAGAGCTGAAAACGCTGGCGCAGCGAATCGGAGTCGAAACCGTGGACCGGCGTGGAGGAGGCGTGAATATCAAGTTCCACCCCGGCGCGCAGGTGGATCCGCAGAAGCTGATGCGCCTGGTGGCCGGGACCGAAGGCGCCTCGTTCACTCCGGCCGGCGTGCTGCGTCTGCCGCAGCCGCAGGAGGAGGCAGGCAGGATGCTCGAACGGTTGAGAACGGCGTTGGAAGGGCTGCAAGCGTAGGCAGTACGGGCAGACACGCGCGCTGCCCATTCAACCGAGGAGCCGATCTTCAGTGGTTGCTGGTGACGAGTGGGATACTGAATCGAGGATCAAGCCCCGATGGAACAATTCAAGGTGATTACGGAAGACATCAGAGTTCTCGGGAAAGATGCGGTGGATCTCGTCGGCAGGCTGCTGCATGAGGGCAACGTGCGGCGAGTGATTGTGCGCGACGCCCAGGGGCATACTTTCATGGAAGTGCCCGTCGCGGTCGCGGCAGTCGGAGCGATCGTGGCTCCCGTTCTGGCAGCCATCGGCGCGCTGGCGGCTCTGATCGCCGATTTCCATATCGTCGTGGAGCGAGTTGAACCACAGGCGCCTCCTGCAGCGACTTCAACTACGCCACCGGCCGAGCCGCCGGTTGAAACTGGGTCAGGCATCTGAAGCCGTAACAATTCGCCAGCGCGGGCAGGGCCGCATGATTCCGCGGGGTTCAAGGCCGGCTGCGTGCGTTCACCAGGGACATCTCGAGGGAAATCAGCATCTCGCTTTTCCCGGCTTGATCCGTGAAGCCGGTGAGGTTGATTGTCTCTCCCGATCGAAGCTGCAATCCGACCCCTGTGGTTCTGCGCGCCCGCAGTTCCACGACCCCGACGACATCGTCCAGGCGGATCGTACGCACCGTGGATCCGAACATTCCAGCGCGGCGAATGGAGAGCGTGTGGTCTGGCAGCGACACTTGGACGAACATCTGCGAGAGCGCCGCTTTCACCCCAAAAAACAGGAACGGGAGCGCCAGAACGAATCCGGCCAAACGGAGCGGGGGCCGCACCGACACCATCCCCAGAAAGAAGAAGAAGAAGACGGCGATGACGGCAGCCGCAATGAGGAAGCCGATAGCGAAGGGCCAGTACGGCGGTTGGTAGATCAGAATCCCGTCGTGGGTCTGCTCTATGACGCGAATTGTGGAAGCCTGTGCCATCTCACTTAACCGGAATGACCAATCCGCCGGGAGTGTCTGGATCCGGGATTGCGCCAATTTGATCGAGAACCGGACGGAAGCTTTCGAGCGACAGGGCGAGTACTCCGCAGTCCTCGATGCTTTCTCCAATGTAGACTCCCCCGCCGCACAACCAGCCTTGCAGTTGCGCGTAAGAGGCGGCCGCAATCGCCGCTCCATCGAGCAACGGGAAGTAGAACGGGTAGGACTTGAACGAGTCGTCCTGGATGGTGGGAAGCAGTAGCTGCGTTCCGCGCCGGGCAAGAGTCGCGCCATCATCCCGGGATTGCATCTCGATCACCGCGCCGGTCCCGAACATGATCGAACGGGCATGATCCTTGGCGGCATCGTCGGTCGTAATCCGGAAGACAAGTTCAGCCATTGGGCGCAGTTGTCCTCCCGGCTCCAGATTCTCGAATTCCTCGCGTGTCCACAGCGAAGGCGGATTGCGCGCCAGCCACACGCCGAATCCGAGTTCCGGCATCCATTTCCTGGCATGCGGAGAGAGCATTGGCGCAGCCGCGGGATTCTGGCTGGAGGAGATGTGCAGAAAGACGTGCGACAGAGCCTTCGATCGCAGGATCAACGCTCGGGAAAGGAGCGAAACGCAGCTCAGCAAATCGGCGCGCTCCGCTTCGGGCATTGGAAACCCCGAACAAGCGAGCAGAACCGCTTCTGCCGGAGCCGGGCACGGCATCATGCGCAGGCTGACCCGATGAGGATTGTTGCTGACCGGCATGTGGGCTCCTATTACACCTTCGTTCCCGGCTCGGGATCCGATTCCCGCATTTCCTCAAGCACTGCAACCAGCGTTTCCTCAAGGTCGTGCTTCGATGCCAGCAGCATTCCTGCGTCGGAAGGGCTCTCGCGCAGATACACGTCGAACAGTTCGAAGTAGGCTTTCAATTCCTGCTCCGGCAAGCCGAAGACTTCGGATGCGGTCAACAAAGGCAGCATGAATGCGATGGACTCCGACTGCACCGAACTCTTCAGCCCCGCGCCGACGATCTGTTTGCTCTTGGTCAGAAACCCGTCTCGCATGGCGCACCCTCCCGCGGCCATGCCCTTTACATCGAACTCTTGAAACAGCTCGTGATTCTGATGCTGTGCCGGGATCCTGAAATCGGGCGGCTTGGTCTTCGGATCGGGCTTCCAGTATGCAATCGACATGCCCCCCAACCCCTGGAACAATTTGCACTGGCGCTCGGTGGCCTGAACCAAGAACCAGTAACAATAGTCGGCGATGTAGTCCTCAACGTGGAACTCGCCCTTCCCCTCCATGAGTTCCTTGTATTTCTGATCGGAAGGCATGGCCGGCATGACTGCTCCGGGATGACGTCCCAAACCAGCCAGAGGCATGAATTTCCGGGAGTTTCGCAGGAATTCGTCATTCACCGCAGTCGCCGTCTTGAATTCCAGGAAAACGTGCGGTTCCACCTCGTAGGCCTTCTTGAGATGGTCCCCCAAGATAGTCGTGAAACGAAGCAGCCACTGCCGCTCGCTTTCCCGCGCGGGAAACGCCGAGATCGGCATCCAGGCAAGGAAGCAGCGAGTCATCCCTTCCGCGCGGCGCCACGGCAGAATCTCCTTACTCCGATCGATCGGCGTCAGCCGCTCACCGCGCCTGGCGAAAGAGCTCGCAGTATCTTCGTCCGGCATAGGATCCTTAAACCTCCCGTTCTAGGCAGGCGTGCAGGCGCAGACGTGGGGCAACGCATTCACCGTGGCGTTTGCCTCGGCCGTGCCACCTTCAGCGCCGACTTCTCCCCCGACCAGCTTGGTCAGCGCTCCTTGCATCCGCGCACTCAGTGCTTCGCTTTTCGCCTTCGCCAGATTTGCCGCGACATTCAAGGTATTTATTCCCAGGTTCAACGAGAGTACGAACTGGGCGAGAAAACCGATGAACTGAATCTGGGCTCCAATGTTAGAATTCGTGGCGCCGATATTCTGCTGCTGCAGAGCGATGTTTTCTCCGTCGAAAACTTTGTTCTGGTAATCCCAAGTTGCATCAGTACTGGTCCGTCCGGCCATCATGGTTTCCGTTTTGGTCAACATATAGAGCGCGGTCACAGCCCCCATGTAAAGGTATGTAGTGGAACTGAAGACGTTGAGCATAAGTGTACCCATGATCATGTCAGTTCGATTTCCGGTGACCGTGTAGGTCTCGTTCACCATGACCGTGTGTGTTTCGCTACCGGAGATCGTCGTCTTCTCATCCGAGCCGATGCTCTCCGTCATTTTTTCGTCGATGACCTGAAACCGATCCCCATGGACGAGCTTGCAGTCGATTCCGGTCGCTCCCGCCAGTCCACTGGTACTGGTCATTGCGCCATAAGAAAGTGACTTCCCATTGGGCAAACTCTTGTCGCTGCCCGGATCCTTGACCTTGCGGCCGACCTTGGTGCTCTGGTCAAACACTGGCATATTTCCTCCTTTAACCAACCTCGCGTGAGTAGAAAGCGCTCTGCAAGTGAATCCGTCCGCCCGCGGTGATTACGATATCCCCATCGGAGTGGAGACTTAGGGTGGGCCCGCCCGTCTCGTTGCTCGACTCCGTCAACATCACTTTGACGTGCTTCGGCGTGGCCAGCGAAATGGTTTCCTTCCCATCCTTGTCGACAATGGCGATCCTATGCCCGCTCTTGGTCACGATGCGTTTGACGTCGTTGGGCGACACGTCACCGCCCCAGAAATCTTCCGTCGGAGCCTTGTCATGGCCATTCCACGCGCACCCGAGGATGCGGGGGCGCTCCGGGTCGCCGTCTTCAAAGGTGACCCAGACTTCATCGCCGATCTCAGGCACGAAGTAGAATCCCCGGTCCGCGCCAGCGTGGGGCGTCATCATACGGACGTGGGCCGTGTGGTTGTTCTCCTGCCAGAAAAACTGGATGACGACCGCGGCCTGCCCGAATTCATCCTTGCTGTCGACCACTCGCGCCGGCACCACGTTGAACCACGGTTTCACTTGCGGCGCCTTGGGATTAGTATACTTCTTCCACGGCGTACACCAGAATTTGTTTGAATAGCCGTCCGGATTCCAGGTGTGAATCACCTTGATAACTCCGTATGTCCCATTCGCATCAAGGACGCCCTGGATCTCTACTTCGTTTCCTGGCAGTAATTCCAGATTCCGGCTGACTCCGCTGCAGGTGACGGCACTTCCGATGGATCGCCGGCTCTCCTTCTTGAGCAGGTCTTCGTATTGGTCGAGCGTTCCTTTCCGTGATCGCTGGATGATGTAGCCAGGCGGCAAATCGGCAGACTCCGATTTCACCGCCTCTGTCAGCTTGCCGATCGACCCATAAAACGGTGCATCGTCCTTAACTTCGCTATAAACCCTGCTCTCCATCGCGTTGCTGTCGTAATGCGCGCCATTCATCGAAGGCTGGCTGAGCCGGCCCCGCGCCCGGAAGCTGACCAGCCCGTCATCCTCGCCCCGCCACTGAAGCTCAGCGCCGGGCTGAAACTCATTCTCCACTTCGATGCCGTTTTCGGTGGGCCGCATCCAGCTCTCCGCGTCATCCACCATACGCTTGATGAAGTCGAAGTCCGTCTCCCCGTGCTGAACGTAATTGAAGGGAACCGGCTTCGAATCCAGCGCGCCATCAACCGAAAGCCCAGCGTCGCTCACCAGTTTCTGGGTCACGTCCGCCATCGACATCTCGTAGTAGAGGCCCTGGCGGGGAGTCAGATCGAGCTTGTAGCTTTTCGTCACGCCCACGAGGTGGATCGTGTAGCTCCCATATACTTCATAGTCGAGCTGGCTTTCCAGCACGAACCCCGTGAAGGCGACGTTCTCAACGCCCGAGGCGTCAAATGTCGAAGCCTTCAGCGGTTTCCCCAGCGCATCTTCGAAGGGAAAGCGTTGATCCTCCGTCTGACGGCAGACTACTTCGCACCACCAGTGCTCGTTCAGTTCCTGCCGCACGACAACTTTTTCGAGGATTGCGCCCTCGCTGAAATCGTCGAGCTCCTGTCCGTCAATGGATATCGTGACGTGGCTCGGATTCGTACCTTGGCTCGGACCCATGGGTTCTACTCACTTTCCGGTCGGGAACGGGGACCCGCGAGCGGCGCCAGTCGCCTTGGAACAAGACGCATGGCCTGCTTGAAGACGACAGCCCTGCGACCATAGTCAATTTGACACGCAAAAACTTCGGGGAGATGGTACCACGCCATCGGGATGCCCGGCAAGCCGCAATCTGCGCCAGGAGACGCCGTGAACTCCGCGGCTCCCCGCGGCTCAGCCATACGGGAGTGTCCGGCAATCGATTGAGGAGCCCCGATGCGCCAGACAGAAGGCGCCCGAGTGGCACGTTTCTCCGGGGACTCCCCAGCTGCACGCCACAAAGCGCGTTGCTCGACGCGCCCGCCATTGAGCTGCCAAGCCGTGCTGCTCACTCCTCTGCCCGGAAGCAATACGAATGGGTCCCGAGCAGCAATTCATGAAGCCTTTCCCGGGCTCGGTCGCTAGTGCGACGGTTCGAAGCGGAAGTTGTTGTAAAGAAGCAACGGCTTGTTTGGGTCGACTATGAACCCGAACGCGCCCATGCCGCTGTCCGGCCGATCCCATTTGTCAATCGTCTGCCCGTTGATGCTGTGCTCGATGCCCGCAGGCGTCACAACGATCTTTATAATCGGGCTGTTGTCCTTGCTTACGTGGACGCTCTTGCTCTTGGCGTGGACCGATCTCTTCCCTTCCACGACTTCAGAACTCTCAAATGATCCGTCCTTAAAGACAAAGGAAAGGTAGTTCTTCTCGTTCATATAATTCAGGCGCCACTCCAGCTTCTCTTTGCCGAGGCCAAACATCTTGCCGAGCTTGCCGCCGGAAGACATCGCCGGCGTGAAGGAGATGACGCCGTAAACCGGCGTTCGCGGAAAGGCCACCCACCCTGGACTCTTCCGCACGTACCATCCCGAATCGCTATCCAGTTGCCATACTCCTTTACCCCACGCCGCGTCCATCGGATCCTTTGACCCTTGGTCGACCTTTTTGACCGGGTTCTGCAGGTCGAGCGTCATTGTCTCGCCGGCGGCGAGGGTCACGTCCTTGATCACCTCCTCGTGGTTCTCCAGCCGCGCGATGAACGTGTAGCCGCCCTCCGGCAACGACAGGGTCATCCGGCTCTCTTTCTCCGCAACAGAAATCTCTCCAACGGCGCCCTGCTGGCGGTAGCTGAGCCGGCTTCCCGGGGTTCGGATGATCGCGGCGGTCGCCCGCACACGGTCCGTCAATCGGAGCAGGATTTCGGGGTTGCCGCTGCCTTCTTTCAAAATGACGGAGATCGACTTCGGAGAATATTGCCGTGATTGCGCCTCGAATTTGTGTTCGCCGAGCGCCAGATTCGAGATCGGAAGCAGGCCATTGTCCGGTACCGTGCCCGACTCTTTCCCGTCTACAAACACGCGGGCGCCTGGGTTCGTCCGGATCACGACCGAGGCAAACAACGCCAGCTGATGTAATTGGAAAGAGATCGTCTGATCCTGACCCTTGAGGACCTTCACGGATTTCCTGGGAGCATCGGCTTCGAACCCAGTCTTGGATACCTGCACATCGTAGGTGAAGGCCGGCAGCCCCTGAACCCTCCACTTGCCGTCGGCCGCCGTCGTGACCTTCAGCACGACTTTGCCGGATCGCAGGAACTCAACCTGCGTATCGCCCAGGCCTGTGTCCACAAGCACGTTGCCTGTATTGGGATCGGAATCGATGAGCACGGACACTGTCCGTTCCGCGCCGGTGTCAATCGATTTCTTACGCAGGTCGTTACCCTCACCGAGCTCAAGCCGCTGTGTGCCCGCGGCCAGCCCAGGCAAGTCGAGTCCGTCTTTGCCCAGAACTCCCGCCGGTTGCCCGTTGACCTTGACGCGCAGCGGCGGTCCACCCGAGAGAATGCGCGCCTGCTGGCCAAAGTTGCTGACCAGAAGCGCGTTGAAATTCCGGATCTGGGGAGGCGCCGGGAAGATGGGCAAACCGGCAGGCCCGACGTCGAAACTGAACTGCAGCTCGGCGCCCTTCCCGTTCGAGATTCTGACTGAGTGCTTTTCGGCCGTAAGCTCTCGGAGAAGTCGCCCCTCGGGCACGTCCACTGCAGCGCCGCCATCGATCGACGCCTTCAACCCAAGCGGACCGAAGAGCCGCAAGATCACATTCGGGTTCAACGCCAGGTTCACGGCCGCCCGTTCGCCGGCCTTGACTTCCACACGCTGACTCGCCGCACTGTATCCCGGCATCCGCGCTTCCAACTCATGCGCCCCGGCCGCCAGCTTCAATTCGAGATTCGGGCTGGCCACGCCCTGGTCCTGGCCGTCCACGAAAACCTCGGCTCCGGAAGGAGTCGCGCCAACCTTGAGCGAGCTCACTGCGAAAATGGGGAGCGACTTCTGCCTGTGAATCAGCCACGCGATAGGGCCCAAGACCGCAAGCAACCCGACGAGCGCTCCAATTGCGATCCACATCCGTTTTCGCTTCGCGCCGGGGCCGCCGGGGCCGGCCTGCACCGCGCCGGGGCTGGCTATCGCAGGAGGCGCCGGAGGCCCCAGTCCCTCGGCTGCCGTTTCGGCGATAGGGTCCGGCCGTAGTTCCGGTCCGGGCGGCGGCGGAACCGCTGGAACGGGTACCGGAGCCGGCGCTGTCCCGGCAGGCGGCGGCATCATCACGGTCTCGAGGCGCCTTCGCAGCGCGTGCGCCGACGTTTGAAACTCCGCGTCACCCTCGTAGCGCTTGGCGAAGCTGTCGAGGCGCAGTGAGCAATCTGCTATGGCCTGTGCGTCGGCTGCGCCGTGCGACTCCTGCTCGATCCTGCGGAACTCATCGAGGTCCTTCCGGCGAATCTCCTGAAACCTGCGGCCAAGCGATTGCTGCAACTGGGAGATGCGCGGGTCGTTAGGGTGCTTCGTCAACCCACTGCGGATCACATCCATGGCACCGTGGATATCGCCATCCGCCTGCAACTGCCGGGCCTGAGCAACGAGGTGTTCGATCTCTTCCTGGCGCCGGCGGTCCTGGAACATGTTCAATAAGCCTTTGACCAGCGCATGTTCCGGCTCGAGTTCCAGCGCTTGTTTGAGATAGATCTCCGCGCTCGTCGGATTCTCATCCATCAATCGGCGCGCTTGCTCCACCAGGTTCTGCAGCAAAGCGTCGCGCAGCGCTCCGTTCCGTTCATCGAGTCCGTAGGCTTGCCGCAGGGCTGCCAGACCCGCCTCGTGGTTGCCGGCGGCACACTCCCGCCTACCCTGCTCGGACAACCGCTGCGCCTCGGCCTCCCGCTCCTGCCCTTTCCTGGCCAGCCTCCCCTGTTCCTCCAGTTCGGCATCCCCGGGGAACTCCAGTAACGCTTGCTTCACGATTCCCAGCGCGCGGGAATAATCGCCGCTCTCCAGGTAGTGGTCGAGTTGCTCCACCCAGCGTGCTTTCTCTTCCAGTTTCGAGTGCTGGTCGCGACGCCTCTTTATGCGCTCGATCTCCAAGTTCAGGCCGGGGTAGCGGCTGTAGATCGTCTGCAGCGTCTCCCACTGCGCGATCGCCTCGCTGAATTGGATTTGCTCTTCGGCTGAACGCGCCCGCGCCACAATACTGTCCACCAGGTTGCTCTTCTCGCGCGCCCGTCTCAAGGCCTGCTCGAAGTGCGCCTCGCCCGGATTGGCGCGGACCGCTTCTTCCAGAATGCTGACTCTTCTTCGAAGATCCGACTCGCCCTCCACCTGGCGGTCCGTCTCCGCTACGCGTTCGGAGATGGTCTGCCGCTGTTGTTCTTCGATGTCAAACTTGAGCGCCTGGAAAAGCGCATTGCCCGGGTACTTCTCGATTTGTGCGCCGCAGATCGAGAGCGCCGCCTGAAAGTTGTTCCCCTCCAGATGCTGCCGCGCCTCGGCATACGCATCCTTGATGGCTTCGCTCTCCGACCGTACTTTGTTATACAAATTCTGGTAGTTCGTCGTCTGGCCCGGCGATGTCGTCTCCGGGGCCAGTCGGTCCAATTCGAGCACTCGCTCCAGCTTGCTGAGAGCGGAGCTGATTTCACCCCGGCCCTCGGCCTCCAACGCAGCCCGATAGTTCTGCTCCTTTTCCTGCTTCAACCGGATGTACTCGCGCTCCAGCCGATCCACCTCCGACAGCAATTGCGTGGCCCGCACTTCCTTCGGCCGGAGTTGCAGCACGCGCTGCAACGCACCCCGTGCATGCGAGTATTGCTTGGCTTCGATGTGCTGTTGCGCGAGCCGGAACCAATCGTTCAGATCGCGCTCGACGCGCCGGTTTTCAATTGTGCTCTTGAGGCTCAGTGCCTCAGGATTCTGCGCGTCGAGTTGCAAGACCTCTTCGATTTTTGACAGCGCCAGAGGGTACTCGTCCTCGTCCATCCGCGATCTGGAGCTTTCGAGCAACTGGCGGATCTTCCGCTCGCGCATCTTGGCTTCGATTTGCCGCCGCAAGTCGGTGATCGCGGAATCCAGATGACCCTCCGCCTCCAATTCGCCCAGGATTTCGGAGGCGAATTGCAGGTCGCCCATCTCGTAATACTCCGCTGCCCGCTGCACGCGCGGCCGGATCCGCGCCGGGTTGAAGATCTCGATCGGTTCGTTCCGCACCGCCTTCTGCAGCGTCTCGCCGAACTCCCGCGCGCTGGCATAGCGGTGCCACGGCTGCTTCGCCATCGCTTTGTGGATCGCCTGACTCACGGCGGGGTTCACGGCAGGATTCAATTCCGAGGCCGGCGGCGGAGAGAAATTCAGGATCGCGTTGACCGCCGACTCCTCTGTCGGGCGTTCAAAGGGTCTGCGCCGCGTCAGTGTTTCGTAACACACCACGCCCAGAGAAAACACGTCCGACAGAGCCGAAACCGGCTTCATCTCGACCTGCTCCGGCGCCATGTAGAGCAGCGTCCCTTTCATGCTGCGCGTGCGGGTCGCGGCATCCATCCTGTGCGCTATGCCGAAGTCGATGATCTTCGTCGAGTCGTCTTCCAGCACGAAAATGTTGCTCGGCTTGATATCCCGGTGAACCAGTCCACGCTCGTGCGCCGCCTGTAAGCCCCGGCAAACCTGGCAAATCATGTCGACCGAACGCTCGACCGTCAGACGCTGGCTCGACGTATTGATCAGCCGGTCCAACGTAACGCCCGGCAGCAACGGCATCACCAGGTAGGGCTTGATGCCGTCGCTATCCTCGAGTTGTCCGATGTCATAAATCTCTACGATATTCGGGTGAATCAGCGACGCGAGGACCTCACATTCTTCCTGGAACAGCTTAAGTGCATTGGGGTCAGTGATATCCAGGATGGCTTTCAAAGCAACGGATCGCTTCATCACGGTGTCGTAGGCTTTGTAAACAACGCCCATTCCCCCTTGGGCAAGGACCTCTTTGATCTCGTATCGGCTCTTAATGTTCGTGGGCGACTTCATGGTTCACTGCTGTGGCTTCGACTGTACCAGCATATGGCCAACGCACAACGAATAGAAGTACCTTGCGGCCTAATCCTCCTCGCTGTCGGCCTGTCCCTTCTTGCCCGTCTGCCGTGGCGGCGCGTGGCGGCCCTGAACACCGGCGCGGAATCCCTGTCAGGCCGATCCCCGCGTTGGCGTTGCTCGGACCCCGGCTCGCGGCGGAGTCGCAGACGACGGGCGCCAACAAGTTATAGATTCGATATAGACAAGGAGATATTGATGTCTGAGACTCACCAGCCTGTTTCCGGTCCGATCCTCTCGCGCCGCAGCCTGCTTGCCTCCGCATCCGCCTTCGCGATCGTCGCCCCCCAGGCAGTCCGCGGCTCGCAGGCCAACTCCAGGATTTCGGTCGGCCTGATCGGTTCCGGCGGACGCGGCAGCTATGACGCCAGCATTGTCCAGGCCGATCCCCGCGCCGCGATCACGGCCCTCTGCGATAAGTTCGACGATCGCCTCGAGAAAGCGAAAGCGACCATCAAGGTCTCCAATCCGAAGACCTTTACCGATTTCGAGAAGCTTCTCGCCGACCCATCGATCGACGCCGTCTTCATCGCCACTCCGCCCTTCGAACATCCGCGCATGCTCGAGGCGGCCATCGAGTCCGGGAAGCACGTCTATTGCGAGAAACCGATGGGCGTCGACTACGCGGGCTGCCGCCGCGCCATGGCGGCCGGGCGCAAAGCCAATCCCAAGCAATGCGTCGCGGTTGGCTTTCAGCAACGCTACGGCCCGGTCTACCTCGAAGCTTGGAAGCGCATTCAGGAAGGCCAGATTGGACCGATCGTCAACGCGCGCGGGTCATGGATCGCGGGCGATCCTTTCCACCGCGCCGCCTATTCCGACCCGGCCATTGAGAAACTCCGCAATTGGTTCTGCTATCCGGAATTGTCCGGAGACATCATTGTCGAACAGGATTGCCACAACTTTGACGATTTGCACTGGTTCCTGGGCGCCACTCCGCTGAAGGCCGTCGGCTACGGCGGCGCCAAGGTCCGCACCAGCATGCAGATCATGGACCACTTGACGCTTTCATTCGAGTGGCCCGATGGCATCCATGTGAACTACGAGGCCAACCAGCTCAGCCCGCCCGGCTTCACCCGGGTCGGCGAGGAGTTCACCGGCACCAAAGGCGTTATCGAGACTTCGCGCTCCCGAATGATTCATCACAAGAGCAAAGAAGAACACGAGACCATTCCGTCCAAGCGCGATATCACCATTGACGCCATCGAGGCTTTTCTCGGACGCATTCTCAGCGGCGACGTCGAAAACGTCGTCGAGCGGTCGGCGCACAGTACGATGATCGCCATTCTCGGCCGCACCGCCATTTACACCGGTAAGGAGGTTACATGGAAAGAACTCTACGGAGCGTGAAACGCCCTGCGTTTCTCCTCACCACCCTGGCCACAACCGCGCTCCTGTGCGGGTTTGTGGCCTCCGCGCAGAGCCCAAAACTGCGCGTCATCGCCATCGGCGCCCATCCCGACGACTGCGAGGAGGAGTTCGGCGGCACCGGCGCCAAACTCGCCCTCGCCGGTCACCGGGTGAAGTTCCTTTCGGTTACCAACGGCGACGCCGGACACCAGACCATGGGCGGCGCCGCCCTCGCCCGGCGCCGCTTCCTCGAAGCCCAGGAATGCGCGCGCCGGCTTGGCATTGCCGAGTACCAGATTCTCGACAATCACGATGGCGAGCTCATGCCCACTCTGGAAGTGCGCCGCCAGATCATCCGCGCCATCCGCCAGTGGAAGGCCGACATCGTGCTCGCGCCCCGGCCCAACGATTACCACCCCGATCACCGCTATACCGGCATCCTGGTGCAGGACTCCGCCTACATGGTGGTGGTCCCCAACGTCGTTTCCGACACCGCGCCGCTCGAAAACAATCCGATCTTCCTGTATTACCAGGACGGCTTCCAGAAGCCCGCCCCCTTCCGGCCGGACGTAGTCGTCCCCATCGACGACGTGTGGGATCGCAAGATCTCCGGGCTCGATGCCCATATCTCGCAGTTCTATGAGTGGCTGCCCTGGGTCGACCATGTGCTCGATCAGGTGCCGGCCGACGCCAAGGCCCGCCGCCAGTGGCTCGCCGAGCGCTGGGGTCGCCCGCTGACCGAAGCCTCGCGCAAGACGCTTGTCGAGGAGATCGGGGATGCGGCCTCCGCGGTCAAGCACGCCGAGTCGTTCGAGCTTTGTGAATACGGCCGCCGCCCTTCGCTCAGTGAACTGCGGGCTCTGTTTCCCGTGCGCTGACTTGGCGCCGCCGCTCATCGTCCGCTAGCCGCAATACACTGGACACGTGGACCCCGGCGCGCCATTCCGGCAGCTTCCTTCGGTCGACGAGCTCGCCCGCGCGCTCTCGCATCTCGAAAGCCGCTTCCCCCGCGTGCTGATCGTCGCCGAATGCCGGCGCGCTCTCGAGCACGCGCGCCAGGCGCTGCGCGAAGGCGCTCCCGCCCCGCCCGATCTGGCCTCCCGCGTCGCCGCGTCCCTGGAAGCGCTGTTACGCCCGTCACTCGTCCGCGTCATCAACGCCACCGGCGTGATACTGCATACCAACCTCGGCCGCGCACCGCTGAGCGCGGCCCCTGCGGACGAGGCCTACTCCAACCTCGAATACGATCTTCCCGCCGGACGCCGCGGTAAGCGCGACAACCACACCGCGGTGCTGCTGCACCATCTTCTCGACGCTCCGGCCATCCTGGTCAACAATGGCGCCGCCGCCGTCTACCTGGCCCTGCACGAGCTCGCCGCCGGCGGCGAAGTCGTCATCTCGCGCGGCGAGTTGATCGAGATTGGCGACGGCTTTCGGATCCCTGACATCATGGCGCACTCCGGTGCGCGCGTCGTAGAAATCGGCACCACCAACCGCACCCGCATCGACGATTACCGCGATGCCATCACGCCGGACACGCGGCTGCTGATGCGCGTCCATCCCTCCAATTTCCGCATCGAAGGCTTCACCGGCCGGCCCTCACTCGAAGAGTTGGTCGCCCTTGGCCGCGAGCGCGGCATCCCGGTGTATGAAGATCTGGGCAGCGGCTGTCTCGTCGATCTGTCGCCCTGGGGCGTGCACGAACCGTTGGCGCAGGCCAGTCTTCGCGCGGGCGTCGGCCTGGTCTCCTTCAGCGGCGACAAGCTGCTCGGCGGTCCCCAGGCCGGCATCCTCGCGGGCCGTCCCGAGCTGGTCGCGCGCCTGAGCCGCAACCCAATGTTCCGGGCCCTGCGCGTTGACAAGATGACGGTGGCCGTGATGGAGACCGCGCTGCGCGCCCTGTTGCTCGAACGCTGGCCCGATCTGCCCGTCATGCGAATGATCTGTCAGACGCGGGAAGAGCTGCGCCGCCGCGCCGCGGCTTTCGTCGAGTCGCATGCGTTCCCCGACGCCGCGCTGATCGACGGCGATTCCATGCTCGGCGGCGGCAGCACGCCTCAGCAGACGCTCGCGACCACGCTCATCGCCTTTGACCGCGACGCGGTGGCCCTGGAGCGCGCGCTGCGCGGCTCCGATCCCCCCGTCGTCGCCCGCATCGACGAGGATCGCCTGCTCATCGATTTGCGCACGGTTCACCCGCGCGAGGAGCATGCGCTCGCCTCCGCCCTGCGCACGGCCTTGTCGGCGACCAATCCGAGTTAGCCCGCTGCGCACGCGGAGGCTGCGGATGCGAGGCTGCTACGGCCATCAACTCCGGCTCTGAAGGGGCTGTCCCGATGGGCGTGCGGTGGACTCCCCGCGCATGTGAAAACAAGAAAACGGAGGATCAAAGCCAATTGTCGACTTTTCTTTTTAGAATGATTAACTTACACTGGCTATCTTTCGGCTAATTCCGTCTAATATTTGCAATTGTCAAAGAACGCGGCGCAGACGTCTGGCACTCTGAGCATACGCCCGGTGTCAAGCGAAGTTTGCACGCTTTTGGGGACGGAGGCGACCTGCAGTTGAGAGCCGACCAGCTAGTCGCCCGCAGGGTGCTGCATGCGGCGCGGAGTCCGATCTGCTGGTCTTGCTGAGACGATCCGTTGTCTGGGTCGGCTGCCCGCAATGCCGCGAGCGGTTTGCCGAACTTCAGTGGAGAGAAACTAGCCTGCGGTCTGGCGCCGGCGAAACAGCCGGGTTACGAGTTCACCCGTTCCTGGTAGCTGCCGTCGGACGTGCTCACGCGGATCACGTCGCCCTCATTCACAAACTGCGGCACGTTCACCACCAGCCCGGTCTCCAGCTTGGCCGGCTTGCCTACGTTCGACACCGACCCGCCCTTGATGCCGGGCTCCACGTCAACCACTTTCATCTCCACGCTGGCCGGCAACTCCACGCTGATCGGCTTGCCTTCGTGGTATTCGACTTCCACTTTCAGGTTCGGAATCAGGTAGTTCACCCCGTCGCCCAGCATCTCCTTCGTCAGGTGCGTCTGCTCGAAATTTTCGCTGTTCATGAAATAGTAGTACTCGCCGTCGTCGTACATGTATTCCATTTCGACCTCCTCCAGCACCGCGCGCTCGACGCGGTCTTCGGAGGAGAAGCGGTGTTCAAACATCGTGCCCGAGCGCAGGTTGCGCATCTTCGCTTGCACGAAACCGCGCAGGTTGCCCGGTGTCCGGTGGTTCACCGAGAAGACGGTGTGCAACTCCCCGCTGAAGATGATCACCATCCCCGGACGCATTTGGGTCGCTTGAATCATGAAAGTCCCACGAATCTCCTGAATGAAATTGGGAAACCTTTAGTTTAGCAAACACACCGCGCCGTTTCCTTGCGGCGCCGCGCATCCAGCGCCACACCAGTTCCGGACAGGCTTTTGAACGGGTAGCGGCATTCGCGGCGGTGGCCAATCGTGAAACGCAGAAGATCAGGATTTGCTCTAAGTGCATTTCCGCGAGAAATCTTTGCCCGGCTTGCCGCCGGCATGGTGGCACGGACGGAACGGCGAAGTCGAGAGAGCACCGCCGCGGCTCCATGAGCGGCGGTGCGTAAAAACGGCCTGAGTGGGGACTGTTTCCGGATGACCGGCCATGCGCCTGCCCTGTGCCCGGACCAAAGCCGGTAAGCGCCGTGGGACCGTTCGTAAAGCATTGACGACTCACCGTTTGAGGGTACTGTACAAGCAGGCTGAAGCCCCAATCAGGTCCCGCTCAATGCGAATGCCTCTTCCGCCAATCTCGCTCGCACAACGGAACTCGAGGCGGCGCTGGCAGCGCGAGATTGTCCGATCATCGTGGGACGCCCCGGCCCTCAGCGAGCGTGCGAAAACCTCTTCCTCAGCGCATTGGCCAACGGCGTGCAAGTGCAATGCCATGTCATCCACCATCACGGAACCGCTGGCGAGCACCATGGAAGAGCCTCTGGCGCGGCTGGTGGCGTTCGAGCCTACCACCTTGCCGGTGGTTAGCGTCTATCTGAACACTCAGCCCGATCAGCACGGACGAGCGACCGACGCGGTGCCGTATCTCCATCGCGAATTCAAGGCCCTCGCCAGGACCTGGACGCCGGGTTCCCCCGAGCGCCACAGTTTCGATCGGGATGTGGAGCGAATCCTCTCCTATGTCGCGGACAAAATCGACCCGGCGGCAAACGGAGTCGCCCTATTCGCGTGTTGGGGCGCGGGAGAGTTCTTTGAGGCAATCCAATTAGCCGCTCCTGTCAGCGACAACCGCGTCTACGCCTACAAACAACCTCTGCTGTATCATCTGGCCCATATCGATGAGCAATACCCGCGCTACGCCGCGGTGCTTACGGATATGAATACGGCGCGTATCTTCGTCTTCGGGCTGGACCATGTGATCGCCGCGGAGGAGGTGAAAGGCAAGAAGGTTCATCGAGTAAAGGTCGGTGGATGGTCGCAAGCCCGCTACCAGCGGCGTGTAGGGAACGCGCACGCGGAGCACGCCAAAGAGGTCATGGAACGCCTGGCTGAGATTGTCCGCGAAGACAAAATAAGTCACATCATCCTGGCCGGAGATTCGGTTGTAATTGCGCTGCTGCAGGAACAACTGCATCAGGAAATGAACTCCACGGTGGAAGTAATGAAGCTCGATATTCATGCGTCTGAGCACGATGTCCTGGCCGCCACTCTCGAAAAGCTACAGGAGCAGGAGGCCACGACTGCGGCGGAAAAAGTGGACCGGCTGATGCAGCAATATCGGGCTCGAGGATTGGCCGTCGCCGGGCTCGAGGAGACGCTGGAGGCCCTGGCCAGAGGACAAGTCGAAGAATTGCTCATCACCGGCGCGCTCGATCAGGGCCATCCCCAACTGGAGCAAGCGCGAGCGATCCTCGTGCCGGAGAGCCCCGATTCAGAGGCAGGAGCGAAAAGCGAAGAGCCGCAGCACGCGTCCCTGTCCGATCTGCTGGTGCTGAAAGCCAAGCAAACCGGCGCCACAGTGACGTTTATTGAAGACGCGGCTTTGCTCGAATCGACCGGCGGTGTCGCCGCGTTCCTGCGATGGCGCGGATAAGTTGGCCATTGGCTTGCTGTTCAATTATCATGCCCAAAATCAATGAAGCTGGCCGCGACCAGATCGCCGATGACAACTTCGCTTTCCCCAAGGAACGCAAGGAACCGATCCATGACGCCGCTCACGTCCGCAACGCAATCGCCCGTTTCCGGCAGGTGCAAGGCGTGAGCGACCCCGAACGAGATGCCGCCTGGAAACGCATTCAATCCGCCGCGAAGAAGCATAACGTTGAATTGAACGAGCAAGACTGGCGCGAACTTCGGTAAACGCTCATGGGCGGCCCTGCCGGTTGCAAGATCGTGGGGGCCGGCGGCAATCGACGCTGTGTGGCCCGTCAGCCTCCCATCCTGAACGGTCGTCATTTCGCCGACCTCAGGCTAAATGGAGTCGCCGCCGCGCACATCATTCCGTGATGACTCGACTTAGTGGATTCGCATCCGCAGCCTTGTGCGAGCATAGGCGTATAGGAGCAGTCGAGTCATGCGATGGAGTTCGCTTACTACCTTTTTTCTATTAGGGCTGGCGCTGGCAGCCGCCCAGACCCCGGGCCCCGCGCAGCGGTTCGACGCGTGGCGGATCATTGGACCGGGCGGTGGTGGCACGATGATCGCTCCCACGATCAGTCCGTACGATTCCAACATCGTCGTCGAACACTGTGACATGACGGGGGGCTACATTACCCTCGATGGCGGCCAGTCCTGGCGCTTGTTTCACCTGCGCACGGTCATCGAAACATTCGCCTTCGATCCCGGCAATCCCAAGGTGATCTACGCCGGCAATGCCGCATTGTGGCGCAGTGACGACAGTGGCCGCACGTGGCGCATGATTTTTCCCGATCCCGCCCAAGACACTGTCGAGCACCAAAACGGGGACCACGCGGATTACAGTCTCACGTCGAGCGACAAGAACTACTCTCGCGGCTTGCGTATTGGCGCAATTGTCGTGGACCCTAAGGACTCGAAGGTCATCCATGTGGCATTTGCCAATGCGCACGATGGCAGTTCAGCACTTCTGGTCTCGACCGACCGTGGAGTGTCTTTCCAACGTGAGCACGAGTTTCCCGCGGAGCGGATCCTCCTCTTGCAGAACACCCCCAGCGGTCTCATGGCGATTGGCAGTAAGAATGTTTACCGCAGCGCCGGCGGCAAGTGGGAGACGCATCTAGGTCCCGGCGCGGCGATCGTCAATGCCAGCGTGGGTGAGTCGGAAAGCACAACGTATATCTATGTGACAACGAACAAGGGGGCCTTGTTCGTCTCCGAAGACGGGGGAAGTAACTGGCAATTGCGCACGCCCGCGCTGGGCCAGCAGTCGGGGCGATTTGCGACGGTGGCTACCGCGGCCCGCAACGCGCGGATTGCATACGCCGGGTTCCGCAATCTTAAGCTGGGCGAGCGCCATGAAGATGTTTACAACGGCATAGCTAAGACCGTCGATGGAGGCCGGCGCTGGTCGATCGTATTTCGGGAATCGACCCAGCCGGCGTCAAACCTTGACGCCTCCTGGATCGAGCCGCGTGCGGCCGGAGGGGGCGACAATGTCTTCTTCGACGCTCCCGACAGTCTGGGCGTCGCGCCTGGCAACTCCGACGTGTGCTACGCGACCGACCTATTCCGTACCTACCGGACACTGGACGGCGGCAAGACATGGGCCCAGGTCAATTCCGTAAGAGTGGGAGACAGCCGCTGGACCACGCGAGGGCTGGATGTTACCACCAGCTACGGTGTGCAATTTGACCCCTTCGATCCGAAGCATGTTTTCATCGATTACACCGACATTGGCAGCTTTCATAGCTATGATGGCGGCCGGTCCTGGGAGAGCGCGACGAACGGCGTGCCGGAGCGCTGGCGGAATACGACCTACTGGCTCGCGTTCGATCCGCAGGTGAAAGGCCTGCTGTGGGGCGCATTCAGCGCTGTCCACGACCTGCCTCGACCCAAGATGTGGCATCAGAGATCTCCAACCAAGTATGTGGGCGGTGTCGGTATTTCGATGGATGGCGGCCGGCATTGGACCGTGTCGAACGCTGGTATGCAGGAGACAGCGGTCACTCATATTCTGCTCGATCCCGCAAGCCCGGTCGGCCAACGAACGCTATATGCCTGCGGGTTTGGAAGCGGCGTATACAAATCGACGGATAACGGGAGAACCTGGCAGCTAAAGAACCGCGGAATCACCGAGGCCATACCATTTGCATGGCGCATCGTACGCGCTGACGATGGCACTCTATATCTGATTCTGGCGCGCAACAACGGCGGGCGTTACGGCGAACCCGGCGGAGGCGCTCTCTATAGGTCGGTCGATGGAGCGGAGCAATGGGAGAAGATGACTCTTCCGGACGGCTGCAATGGGCCGAATGGGCTGGCGCTGGACCCGCGCGATAACCGTCGCATGTATCTCGCGGCCTGGGGCCAGGAACAAACGGATGTGGACACGGGCGGCGGTGTGTTCCTTTCAATCGATAAGGGTCAGACCTGGAAGAATGTTTTCAACAAGTCGCAACACGTCTATGACGTAACGATCGACCTGAAGGCGCCCGATACGCTATATGTCTGTGGCTTCGATGCGGGCGCGTACCGTTCGACCGACGCGGGCCTGCATTGGACGCGCATCCGCGGCTATAACTTCAAATGGGGCCACCGTGTGATCGTGGATCTGAACGATGCTTCTAAGATTTACATCACTACTTTCGGCGGAAGCGTCTGGCATGGACCGGCCGCCGGAGATACGACCGCTCCAGAGGACATCGTGGCGCCAGTCCCGATCGCCCAATGAAAAACGATGAGACGGAGACGCGACGTATCACACTCGGCCGCGCACCACGGGCGGGCCGGCTGCACACCTGGAAGCTGACGCTGGAGTACGACGGTTCGCGCTACAGCGGCTGGGCGGAGCAGCGCAACGCGCGCACGGTGATGGGCGAACTGCGCCTGGCGGCGGAGAAAAGCCTGGGGCGGGCTGTGGAACTCGTGGGCGCCGGGCGGACCGATGCGGGCGTGCACGCGCTGGGACAGGTGGCGCACGTGCGGGCGGAACTGGCCGACGCTCCGCCCGATCCGGAACAGTTGCTTCTGGCGCTCAACGAAGCGCTGCCGTACGACATTGCCGTGCTCGCGGTCGAGCCGGCGTCGAACTACTTCCACGCGCGCCACGACGCGCTGCGGCGCACCTACGTCTACCGCATCGCGAAGCAGAAGGACGCGTTTTCCAAGAAGTTCGTGTGGTGGATCAAGGAGCCGCTGGACATCGCGGCCATGCGCCAGGCCGTGGCGCTACTCCCGGGGCGGCACGACTTCGTCCTGTTCCGGGCCGCGGACGCGGCGCGGCCGGACGAGTCCACGATCGTCGAGGTCGAATCGGCGAGCCTCGAAGAGAACGAGCGGCGGCTCGAGTTCCGTATCGAAGCCTCGCATTTCCTGTGGCGGATGGTGCGGCGCGTCATGGGCGCGGTCGTGCGAGTCGGCCGCGGGGACCTGAGCGTCGAGCAATTCCGCCGTCTGATCAATGCCGAGCCGCAGGCGGGCGTGATGCTCGCGGCCTGGACCGTACCCTCGGCGGGCTTGTTTCTGGAAAAGGTCACCTATCCGGAGTCGCGGCCGAGCGCGCCAGCCGGCGCAACTCCAGCAACTCGCGCGGGCGCAGGTCGCACCACTCGCCGGGTGCCATCGCGCCGAGCGTGACGGGGCCAATGGCCCAGCGCACCAGCCTCAGCGTGGGGCAGCCGATGGCCGCGGTCATGCGGCGGACCTGCCGGTTGCGCCCCTCGTGCAGCAGCAGTTCGATCCAGGTGGTGGAAATCGATTTCCGGAAACGGACGGGCGGATCGCGCGGCCACAGCTTCGGTTCCTCTTCGAGAACGCGGGCCTCGGCCGGACGCGTGAGATAGCCCTGAATCACTACACCCGTGCGAAGGGGTTCGAGATCCGCATCCGATGGCGCGCCCTCGACCTCGACCAGGTACGTTTTCGGATGTTGATAGCGCGGGTCGGTCAGGCGGTGCTGCAGGACGCCGTCGCCGGTGAGCAGCAGCAGCCCTTCGCTATCGCGGTCCAGGCGGCCCACCGGGTACACGTCGGGCACGGGAATGTAGTCGCGTAGCGTGCGGCCGAACTCGCCGACCGGGTCGGAGAATTGCGACGGAACGCCGTAGGGCTTATTGAAAACCAGGCAGCGGGGCAGCAGGGTGCGGGCCTCACTTCTTCGCGTCGGAGTGCAGCAGTTCCACCATCAGCCCCAGCGCCTTGGTGGAGTCGAAGTAGACGTAGTCGCCGTTGTCCGAGTCCCAGCGGCCGCTATGGATCTGGTCGTAGCCCAGAGCCTTCATTTCCGACTCGGCCCGCTCCAGGTTCTGCACGTTGAAGGCGATGTGATGGACGCCCTCGCCATGCTCGTCCAGGAACTTCTTCCAGGCGGAGCCGACGCCGATGGGCTCGATGAGTTCGACCGTCACCTGCCCGGCGCGGAGGAAGGCCAGCCTGGCGCGGGCATTGGACGGCTTGCCCTGGTAGACCATGTGCACTTCGTTGCCCGGGCGCGTGGTCGTGATCTTGGGCACGTCGACGCCCAGCACGGCGGCCCAGCGTTGTGCGCTGGCCTCGATGTTCTTAGTGACCAGCGCCACCTGGGTGATCGCCTGGAAACCCGGGTCGCGGGTCGGCGCGGTCTGCGCGGCGGCGGGCACGCCCAGCGCCGCGGCCATCGATAGAACCGTGAATAGAACGAAGAATCGCTTCATGGCAGGAACTGTATCACATGCGCCTCAGGCCGACATCGGGAGCGGGAGCGGCGAACCACGCGCGCGGGAGACGAGTTCCGCCACTCGGAGCATTTACCTGCCTGACCCACCCATTGCCTTGCTAATATTTCCGATATAAGATTGGGCTCATGCAGAGTGGACTATTGTTGGTATTGTTTCTCTACGGTGCCGTTGCTGTCGCCGTCGTCGCATTCCTGGTGGCGATTTTGCGAATCAGGCGCGACTGCACCCGGATCAGCCACAGTCTCGAAGAAATCGCGGCAGCGATGAAAGCCGAGCCCCGGCCATAGTCCAGCGGGCCGATTCTGGCTCGGGTGAATCCTGACTGAGAACGCCTTGACTATCGGTGCGGGTCGGCAGCCGGCGGCGCGGGTTTGCCCGCGGGCGGTCCGGAGTCCAGCGGCTCGGCGTGAATCCGCGTCGACATCTGGTTGAGGATCCGACCGAACTTCTTCTGCTGTTCGGGCGTGAGGATCTTCATGATGCGCTCTTTGCCGTCCTGGCGGAAATCGTCCATCTGCCCCTGCAGATTGTCGTAATACTTGGCCAGGTCGTCGAGCAGCATTTCGATCTGCTGGGCCTGATCGGGGGTCAGGTCAAGATCCTGTTTCAGATGAGCCATCGTGCTGGCGCGGCCGCTTTCCTTCCAGGAAACGGCGCCGCGGGCCGTCATGCGCGAGAAGGCAATCCGCGCCGCGCAGACGCCGCACGCCAGGCCGCACAGGAACACCAGCAGCAGCAGGGCCAGAATCCGAGGGTTGTGCCAGGAGGGCCGCGTATCGGTGAGTGTGTCGTGGAGCGTCACGGGCGTATTACGATGCCTTCGTCACTCGGAGACGTTGACCAGGTGGACCGAACGATCCGACAGAACCTCATCCATCACCGCGTCCTTGGCGGCGTCGGGATCCATGCCCGGCTGGGCATGCGGACCGAAGCCGGCGATCAGGCCCACCGGATTGGCGTCGTTGGACAGCGCCTCGTGGCTCTCGCTGGTCCACAGAATCGACGAGCCGACCACCAGGAATAGGGCCAGGCTGGCGTACAATACGCGGCGGGCGAATATCGGCTGCAGGAAGACCGACCACAGTGAGTCCGCGCGTTGGGCCTCGATCCGGTCGAGCACGCGGGCATAGAATCCCGGCTCCGGCGCGAGTTCTTCCTGGTTGCTGCGCAACGAGCGGAACAGAGTGGAGTGCGCCTCGAACCCCGCCACCTGCTCGCGGCAACCGCGGCATGCGGCAGTGTGCTTGCGAAATTCGTCGAGGCGGCCGGGCGTCAGACGCCCGCCCAGATAATCCTCAAGATCGTTGCGAATCTGCTCATGCATGACTCTTCCCTCAAAAGACCGTTTCACGCCTGTCGCCGCGTTTCCCTGTGGACCGGTTCCCGCCCGATTCTCCCTCACGGAGTGCATTCCCCCTCCGCTCGTTTACGCTTGACGCAACAGACTGGCTCAAGCCAGGCCCCACGGCCCCGGCTCTTGCTTCTAACTTCTTACCGCTTCCAGGCTCGATCCCCGGAGCAACCGCTGCGCCGCCTTCAACAGTTTCTGGCGCGCCCTGAACAACTTTACCTTGATTGTATTCTCATTGAGGCCCGTCATTCCGGCCAGTTCCTCGACCGAAAGACCCTCAACTTCCTTCAATACCATCAGATTACGATCCTCGGCGGAGATTTTCGACAGCAGCTTCACCACCAGGTCGCGATTCGCCAGCCGCACTTCCACCGATTTGGAACCGTCCGGCTCGGTCCGTTCCATGCTCTGCGCATCTTCCACGCTGAAATCGCTTTCGTACACCAGCTTGCGCACCTTTTTCTTACGCAAGTAGTCGTAGCATTCGTTGACTGCGATCTTGTAGATCCACGTCAGCAGCGTACTACGGAAGTCGAAGTTGTTGATAGAAAAATAGATCTTCGCGAAAACCTGCTGCGCAATGTCTTCCGCGTCGTTCCGGTTGCGCAGGATCCCGTAGATAATGTTGAAAACCTTCGACTGGTAGCGGTCGACGATCTCGCGGAACGCGATTTCGTCGCGGTTTTGAATCCTCCGCACCAGCTCGGCTTCTTCGCTCTTCCGGTAATCCACGCGTGCTTTGCCCGCTCGGCGTTCACCCGCCGCAACCCCGCTGCCGGGGAATGGAATCGCGCTCGCGCATCCGCTCATACATGGGGTCTGACGGACGACGTCCAAGTACGGTTTCAACGACCCACCGATTTTCAGCCGCCAACCCTCGCGCCCGGCGCTTCCAGAATCACGATAGCAGATCGGAACGCCTGTTCCGCCTTTTAGACACTTTTCCCCTTCCCGTTGCATCTACCTTAACCAGAGCCGTTCCGAATGCTAAAATAAGTAATCAGGACTAATTTGTAGGAGGCCACAGGACAATATGATTACGCTGACCCCCACCGCCGTAGGCAAAGTGAAGGAAATTCTGGATTCCCAGGAACCGAAGCCCAGCGGGCTGCGCATCGCCGTCGTCGGCGGCGGCTGCTCCGGCTTCAGCTACTCCATGGCTTTTGAGAACACCCCCGGCTTGCTCGACAAGGCCTACGAGTTCGACGGCCTCAAGGTTTTCATCGACCAGGCCAGCCTGCTCTACCTCGACGGCGCCGAGGTCGATTTCGTTGAGACGCTGGAAGGCTCGGGCTTCAAGTTCAACAACCCGCAAGTGAAGTCCACCTGCGGCTGCGGCTCTAGCTTCAACGCCTGAGCGCCATCGCCGTCCGCCAGGGGCGACAATAGCCCTATGGACCGTCCCCTCGACCTGGGGCATCTGCTGACCGAGCAGGCTAATCCCGCCTCGGAGAACCTCGATGCCCTCTCTACGCTCGATATGCTGGCCGTCTTCCACCACGAGGACCGGCGCGTCCTGGAAGCCGTAGACCGGGCGCTGCCGCGCCTCGCCGAGGCCGTCGACGCGATTGCCGCGTGCCTGCGCTCCGGCGGCCGTCTGTTCTACATTGGCGCTGGCACCAGCGGCCGGCTGGGCGTGCTCGACGCCAGCGAATGTCCGCCCACCTTCAACGTCCCGCCGGAGCTCGTCACGGCCATCATCGCCGGCGGTGACCACGCCTTGCGCCACTCGGTCGAGAGCGTCGAGGATTCGCCCGCAACCGGCGTCGCCGACCTGCTGGCCAATGGCTTCTCAGACGGCGACGTGCTGGTCGGCATCGCCGCCAGCGGGCGCACGCCCTACGTTCTCGGCGCCATCGACGCGGCCGCCGCCCTCGGCGCGCTGACCGCCTGCATCGTCTGCGTACCCGCCTCGCCCCTCGCCGCCCGGGTGCGGATTCCGATCGAGTTGCTGACCGGCCCGGAAGTGATCACCGGATCGACGCGCCTGAAGGCCGGCACCGCCACCAAGCTCGCGCTTAACATGCTTTCGAGCGGCGTTATGGTTCGGCTGGGGTACGTCTATTCCAACCTGATGGTCAATGTCCAGCCGCGCAACGCCAAGCTTGTGGATCGCGCCCGGCGCATCGTCTCGGCCGTCGCGGGCGTCCCCGGCGACCAAGCCGCGCACCTGCTCGAAGCCTCCGGCGGAAGCGTGCCCACGGCCATCGTCATGGGCAAATTGGACCTCCCGCGGGATCAGGCCG
>Ga0187851_10000329_pt1 | contig 49282 bp, 38 predicted proteins | sample June2016WEW_6_10_FD_132997 | JGI IMG/M metagenome (GOLD analysis project Ga0187851, IMG submission 132997) | Peatland microbial communities from SPRUCE experiment site at the Marcell Experimental Forest, Minnesota, USA - June2016WEW_6_10 | ecosystem: Environmental > Terrestrial > Soil >... | reverse complement strand
CTGCGATTCCCGCCAGGTGTACCGGGGAATGGATATCGGCGCCGGCAAGGACCTGGCCGAATACGGTAACGTTCCGTACCACCTCATCGATATCGTCGCACCCGCCGAAATCTATACCGTTCACCGTTATCAAGCCGATTTCAGTCGGGTCTTCGCGGAAATAACCGATCGTCACAAGATGCCGGTGGTAGTCGGCGGCTCCGGGCTCTACCTCGAAGCGGTGCTGCGAGGATATGCTCTCCCCGAAGTGCCGGAACACGCCGCGTTCCGTGCCGAGCAGATGCAACGCGACAGGGCGTCGTTGACGCGGGAATTGGCCGCCCGTGCGCCCATTCTTTACAAAACGACCGACCTGAAAAGCAGAAAAAGAATCGTGCGCAGCCTCGAAATCGCCCGGTTCGCCGATCCGGCAGGCAGGCAGGAGCGAATGACGCAGACGGCTTCGGCGCTGGCGCCCATGGTGCTGGGTATTGCCATTGAGCGGTCCCTCCTCCGCGAGCGGATCGCGGCGCGCCTCACGGAGCGGCTCGATGCCGGAATGGTTGACGAGGTGAAGCGCCTCATTGATGCCGGGATTTCCCGTGAACGGCTCGCCATGTTCGGGATGGAGTTCAAACATATCGCCCGGTACCTGTTCGGCGAAATCGATTACGATACCATGGTCCTTGAACTCTGTCGCGACATCTGCCGCCTTGCAAAGCGGCAGGAGACCTGGTTCCGCGGCATGGAACGACGGGGCGTGAGAATCCACTGGATAAAGGAGGGGAACTTCGACGAGGCGATGACGGTGCTGGGAGAAGAGGGGGGCATGAAAATGTCGCCGGTTTAGTATTTTCTTGAAATGTCCATGACCATTTCGCCGCTCTCCAAGGCGTAGGCCAGATGCCGCTGTTTCAGTTTTTTCTCCTGGCTGTCACCTTGTACTACCTGTGCGCCGTGCTCTTCCTGCTGCGCGGTTTGCGTCGCCTGCCTTCCCCGGGCGCGCCCGCGAATCTCTCCTTCTCGATCGTCATCGCGGCGCGCAACGAAGCCGAAAATATCGGCCCCTGCCTCGAATCGATTTTCCGGCAAAGCCTGCCGAAGAGCCGGTACGAAGTGATTGTAGTCGATGACCGCTCGACCGATGCGACCGGGGCTATCTGCGCCGAGTTTGCGAACCGCTTCCCAAACTTGCGCACCCTCCAGGTCAGCAAAACGCCCCCGGGCATCGCTCCGAAAAAATACGCGATTTCGAAGGGGGTCGAGGCGGCAAAATACGAAGTCGTCGTCTTCACCGATGCGGACTGTCTCGTTTCGCCCGCCTGGCTTGCCGTCATCGACCGCTGTTTTACCGAGACGACCGGCCTCGTGCAGGGGATCGCTTACTACTTCCGGCCCCAAGGCATGCACCCCCTGCTCTTCGGCCTGCAGGCCGTGGATTTTCTTTCGCACGGGATCGTAGCCGCCTCCGCGATCGGGGCGGGCATACCGATCAATTCGAGCGCGAGCAACTTCGCATTCCGCAAAAAGGCGTTCGACGAAATCGGCGGATACGGCTCGGCCGCACAGAAGGTGGTGTCGGGCGACGATGACCTCCTGCTCCAGCGGATCGCGGGGAGTACATGGCTGGTCCGCTTCATGAACGACCCCGAAGGAGCGGTCGCCACCGCTCCCACCAATTCCGTGACCGGAATCTTCGAGCAGCGCAAACGATGGGGCTCCAAGACCGTGAACTACTCACCGCGCCGGGTGGCTTTCTTGAGCGGGGTCTTCCTGTACTACTGCGGTATCGCTGCAGCGCTTGTCACCGGGATCTTTGAGTCGTCCTACCTGCTTCTATTCGCCGCAATGCTTGCAGCAAAAATCACCGGCGAGTACCTCCTCATGCTGCCCGGCACCGCGCTCTATAACCAGAAGCAACTGCGCAGGTACATCCTGCCCGCGTCGCTCCTGCAATTGCCGACCGTCCTCGCGGCCGTGGTGTTAGGAGTATTCGGGAAGTTTTCGTGGAAAGGGGAGAGGTTTAAGAGAGAAGTGGGGTGAAAAATGCAAAAAAAGATTCATCTTTCCCCTTAAATCATAACTTTCATAGAGGCTCGGCAAAAAACTAATTTTTCAAAGTCCCGCATACTCTGCGGGGCGTTCCTGAGGGAAGGATGCCTCTACCGAAGAACCTGACGGCTTTCCACCTTATTCATGGAGAAGGAATCATGACGCAACGTAAAATCAACCTTGACGACCGGCTTCTCGCCGATATCGTCAAACCGAACGAAATCGAGGCATATATACCGGCCCTCGCCGCCGCTGAACAGATGCTCGCCAACCGGAACGGGCCCGGAAACGACTATCTCGGATGGCTCGACCTGCCCCGGAAAACTCCGGAATCGCTTGTCGCCTCTATCAATGAAAAAGCGTTGGAACTGCGCGACAAGGCCGACGTACTCATCTGCATCGGTATCGGCGGGTCTTACCTCGGCGCGCGCGCGGCCATCGATTTTCTGTCGCCGTCCTTCGACGATCTGCGCACCCCGCGCGTGGTCTTTGCCGGACACACGATCAACTCCGATTATCTTGCCGATCTCCTGACCCTTGTCAAAGATAAAGAGGTTGCGGTCAACGTGATCTCCAAGAGCGGCACGACGACCGAGCCCGGCGTCACCTTCCGCGTTGTCCGTCAGTGGATGGAGAAACGCTACGGCCGCAACGAGGCGGCGAAGCGCATAGTGGCCACGACCGATTCGAAGTCCGGCGCGCTTCGAAAACTCGCCGGCGAGGAGGGGTATGCGAGTTTCGAAATTCCCGGCGACGTGGGCGGGCGATTTTCGGTGCTCACGCCCGTGGGCCTTGTACCAATCGCCGTGGCCGGGATCGATATCCGGAAGTTAATCACGGGCGCGGTGCAGGCGGCCGATTTCTGCACGGGAGGCGACCCGTCAGTCACCATGTCGGGCCGCTACGCGGTGCTCCGCAACATTCTCTTCCGGCGCGGTTACGCTACCGAGGTCATGGCTTCGTTCCAGCCGCAGCTTCATTTTGTGGGGGAGTGGTGGAAGCAGCTCGCTGGAGAGAGCGAGGGGAAGAACAACACGGGCATTTTCCCCGCTTCGCTCGATTATACCACCGACCTGCACTCCATGGGTCAATGGATGCAGGAGGGAGTCAGGACGGTTTTCGAAACGTTTCTCCTTATCAAACGCACCCGCAGCACGCTGACCGTGCCGCAGTTCAGCGACGACAGCGATGAGTTGAACTACCTTGCCGGGAAGAGTTTCGAGGAGATCAATCGCCGGGCGTACGCGGGCACGCTTTTTGCCCACCTCGACGGCGGGGTGCCGGCTTCGACCATCGTGCTTGACGACCGCTCCGAAGAGACGCTCGGGCAATTATTTTACTTTTTTGAAAAGGCAATCGGGCTCTCCGGTTATCTCCTGCGTGTTAACCCCTTCGACCAGCCCGGCGTGGAAGCGTACAAAAAGAACATGTTCGCGCTCCTCGGCAAGAAAGGCTTTGAGAAGCAGCGGGAAGCGCTGGCTGAGAGGATGGGCGGCGCCGGGATGTCCTGAGCCGTCCCGGGGCGGGTCAGGGCCCTCCCCGGCACTTGTTTCCTATTTCCTAAGGCATCCATGAAATCCTTTCGTAAAGAATCGACCTTTTTCACACCGGCGTAACGGGTACTCATGGAAATCATCGGAGAAAAAAAAATGACTATACTGCCTGCCATCGGCGTCATAGGGTCGGGACGCACCATTTCCCCGGAACAGTCGGCGCTTGCCCATGAGATCGGGGCGCACATCGCACAGCGCAAAATGCTCCTCGTCTGCGGCGGCCTCGGCGGCATCATGGAAGCGGCGGCGAAGGGCGCGCACGAAAATGGCGGCCTCGTGGTCGGGATTCTTCCCACAGCTGTCAAGGAAGATGCCAATCGCTACATCGATATTGTAATCCCGAGCGGCCTCGGCGAGTCGCGCAATGCCCTTATCGTGCACGCCTCCGACGTGCTCATTGCCTTTCCGGGTGCGTTCGGTACGTTGAGCGAGATGGCCATGGCGTTTGACCTTGGCAAGAGCGTCATCTGCCTCCCGGGAGTTTGGGAACTGAAGAAGGCGGGCAGGATGGATGGGGCGCGGCTCATCGAAGCGTATGATGCCCGCCAGGCGGTGGGCATGGCGCTGGGAGAATTGGCAAAGAAAGGACCATGAATTGCCGGATTAAAGAAATTCTCTTGATCATGAAAAATCAAAGGAAGAGGGGAGCATGAGTGATTCCGTTTTTGATTTCGAACCGATGCCCAAAAGCTCCCGCGATCTTCTAACCGAATGCGATATCCAGACCTTTAAAGCGGGCGGCAAGGGCGGACAGTACCAGAACAAGACCGAGAGCGCGGTGCGGCTCGTGCATCGGTCGACCGGCGTAACGGTCATTTGCCGCGATGAACGTAGCCAGTACCTCAACAAGTCGCGCTGCCTGGAGCGCCTCGAACAGAAACTCCGGAAGTTACGGGAGAAACCCAAGCCCCGCATCGCGACAAAGATTCCCCGGGCGGAAAAGACAAAGAGGAAATTAATTAAAAAACGCGTCGGCGTCAAAAAAAGTTTGAGAAAAAGACCGGGGATTGAAGAATAATGGAGGGATTCGCGCGATTGATTCGATTAAATGTGTGGCCTGACCCCTATCATTCTTATATCATCCTTATTTTGCTATATCAACTATAAATATCGTCTTCCATTTCTTCCCCGTCAAATAAAATTTCCCGGTTTTATTGTTGTAAGCTATTCCGTTTAGCACGAAATCGGACGATTGCGGATTTTCACGTTTTACCAGCTCAGAGCAGTCGATAATTCGAGTGACATGCCCATTCCCAGGGTTTATTTCGAGGATTGAATCGGAGAACCACACATTGGCGTAGAGCGTTCCTCTAACCAGTTCGAGTTCATTCAGATTTCTGACCGGTTTGCCCGCAAGCGTGACCGGGATCTTTCGTTCAAGCGTAAAGCTCGGGTTCCGGACGAAGATCGTATCGGAGCCGTCGCTCATGTAAAAATATTTTTCGTCGCTCGTCAATCCCCACCCCTGGCCGCTATAGATGCAGACGGGGCCGGGAGTGAGATCGGCAAGCGACCAGGAGAAGGCGGTTTCTTCGCGCCAGGAGATCTGAACAATGGCGTTGCCCATCTTTGCACACCCCTCGGCAAAAACGCGCGAATCCAGAGGTACCGCCTTGATGAGGGCCCCGTTCTGCGCGTCGAGAACGCAGATTCGGGAGTTTCCGTAAAGCCCGTCGCTCTCATAGAGTTTGCCGCGATCGAAGAATATCCCCTGCGTGAAAGCGGTAGAGTCGTGCGGGATGGTTCCGACGATGTGCGGTTTTATCGTTGGAGGAGCGGCATTACCATTGCAGAAAACGAAAACGCCAAGCACGGCAGGAAAAAGGAAACGCAAAATAAGTCGTCTGGTTTTCAGCATAGGTGAAGGTAAAATAAATCGGCGCATAATAATTTTCAGCAGCAGAATTGCATACGCGATGGATCTTGACCAATTGCCCTCCATGTCGTATCTTTCAAAAACAGTGGCAGCGTAGCTCAGTAGGTTAGAGCAATGGAATCATAATCCATGTGTCCGGGGTTCGACTCCCTGCGCTGCTACCAAAATAAGAGGCTCTAAACACGAGTAAAATCAATGGTTTCAGGGCCTTTTATTTTTCTATGCATCCACGCGGTCACTTCCTTACTATGTAATACATATCGCTATACATACGCTGGTAGCATCCCTGAAACCGAACAATTTGAACGCTCTTTTTTGAGCGGGGTACAACTTTTTTAATCGAAGGAATTTCGGGGGATCAGAGCGGACGAAGCTAAACTGCCGGATGGACCCGGAAGGGATACCCGAGAAACCTTTGCGGCTATCTACGTGAAAAATCTTTGTATTTTTTTTCACAATCATTATTTTTAACTGATTAAAGCCTCTCCTTCATGAGGCGATTATCCAGAGTAACCAATTGGAAGCGCTGGAAGCAGAAGACTCTTCTTGATAAAATCCTTACGAAGTGCCCGAAGCGCGGGGACAAGAAAAACGAGAACATTCAGCCAATATCGGTGAACGCGATAAATTGCATCTAAGCAATAAAGGCTCACAAAAACACACGGAGGTCATTATGATTGGCTTCAAAAGCGCAATTACCGTTCTATTGCTTCTTGCGATAAATATCGGTTGCGCTCGACAACATCAGATTCACATACTAAAAGTCGGAAATGTAGAAAATTGGAATAAATGGAGAGAAAAAAATACAAGCGTTAGACCTAACCTTTCTGGCGCCCACCTTGAAGGAGCTTTTCTTTCCGGAGCCAACTTTTCCGGGACCGACCTTTCTGAAACTCGCCTTGATAGCGCCAACCTTGTAAGAGCCTTATTAGTGGGAGCCAACCTTGAGGGAGTTTTTCTTACAAGAGCTCATCTTGATAGCGCTAACTTTGCCAGCGCTCATCTTTTGGGAGCCCATCTAGAGGGAGCCCACCTTCTGGGAGCCCACTTTCTGGGAGCCGACCTTGATAGCGCCCACCTTGAGGGCGCCGACCTTGAAGGAGCCCACCTTTTGGGAGCCGACCTTCGGGGAGTTCACCTTGATAGCGCCAACCTTTTGAGAGCCGACCTTGAAGGAGCCCACCTTGATAGCGCTCACCTTGAAGGAGCCGACCTTGATAGCGCCCACCTTCAGGGAGGCGACCTTCTGGGAGCCGACCTTGAGGGAGCCCGTCTCCAGGGAGCCGAACTTTGGAGAACTGAACTTTGGGGAGCCGATCTCCAGGAAGCGGATCTTCGGGGAGCCGATCTTCAGGAAGCGGACCTTCGGGAAGCAGACCTTCGGGAAGCCCATCTTTGGGGGGCTGAACTTTGGGGGGCCCACCTTTTGGGGGCCGACCTTGATAGCGCCCACCTTCAGGGAACCGACCTTCGGGAAGCCCACCTTCGGGACGCTCACCTTTGGGGAGCCCATCTTCAGGGAGTCCGCCTCTTGGGAGCCGATTTTGAGGGAGCGGACCTTCGGAAAGCCGACCTTTGGGGTGCCGACTTTGAGGGCGCTGACCTTCAAAAAGCCGACCTTCGGGGCACGAACCTTGGGGAAGCCCATCTTGGGAAAGCCGATTTTGAGGGCGCCGACCTTGAGGGGGCCATCTTCGTGAAAACTGACATCAGCAAAGTTAAATCATTTTACAATGCAAAACTTGATCCAGACATTCTGTCCGAAATAAAGGTCACATGGCCTGATAAACTTGCAACGGTATGGAATGATACAAAACAAGATTGGGTTATCGATAGTGCGCTTCTTGAGAAGATCAAGCAACCTGATTGGCATGGGTGGCCGGAAGGGAAAGACCAGGGGAAATGACTTCAGCGGCCCGTAAAGACCACTATGAACGTGCGGGGAGCCCTATGATCGGCTCCAAAAGCATCATTACCGTTCTGTCGTTGTTGGCGATAAATATTGGTTGCTCTCAGCAAGTTCATCTGCTAAAATCCGGAGTAGAAAATTGGAATAAATGGAGAGAAGAAAATACAACCATTATACCTAACCTTGAGGGAGTCAACCTTGGGGAAGCCAACCTTGGGGAAGCCAACCTTGAGGGAGCCAACCTTGATAGCGCCAACCTTCGGGGAGCCAACCTTCGGGGAGCCAACCTTGATAGCGCTCATCTTTTGGGAGCCAATCTTCGTGGAGCTCACCTTGAGAGAGCCGACCTTTTGGGAGCCCATCTTGAGGGAGCCCACCTTTTGGGCGCCGACCTTCATGGTGCCCGCCTGTCGGGAGCCAACCTTTGTGGAGCTCACCTCGAGGGAACCCGCTTTCGGGGAGCCGATCTTCGAGGAGCCAACCTTGAGTTAGACAACCTTGATAACGCCAACCTTGAAGGAGTCAACCTTGATAGCGCCAACCTTGAGGGAACCAACCTTGAGGGAGTCAAGCTTGATAACGTCAACCTTGTAGGAGCCCAACTCCGTGGAGCCCATCTTCTGCGGGCCACCCTCGATAATGCCGACCTTGAGGGAGCTGACCTTGCAGGCTCCAATCTTGAGGGATCCAACCTTGTAGGAGCCCGTCTTCAGGGAGCACGCCTTGAGGGCGCTAACCTTGATAATGCCAATCTTGAGGGCTCCAATCTTGAGGAATCCAACCTTGTAAGAGCCCATCTTGGGGGAGTTTTTCTTGAAGGCGCCAACCTTGATAACGCCAATCTTGAGGGCGCCGATCTCAGTAGGGTTACATCATTTTACAAGGCAAAACTCGATTCAGGCATTCTATCCGAAATAAAAACCAAATGGCCTGAAAAACTTGCAACTTTATTGGATGTCCGATTGAAGGACTGGGTTATTGATACTGCTCTTCTTGAGAAGATCAAGTCATCTGGTTGGAATGGATGGTCGGAGGAAAAAAGCCAAGGCAAATAGCTTCTGCGGCCATGAATATTACATTACGGATTGTAGAGATAGAGTCAAGAGAACGGTATGAAAAAATGGAAGTTTATGACACTGGCATCATAATCCAGGTGTTCGGGATTCGATTTCCTGCGTTGCTACCACGCTTCTTTGTTCCCTCTCTCCTGTTATATTCTTATTATAATCCTTAAATCTTGGTATGCCCGATCATTCCCACATGTCCATCCCAAACGTTATCGGGCGTTTTATAGCTCGCTGGAAGAGTCTTATTCCGGCAGAGGCCTCGGTGCTCGTCGCTGCGAGCGGCGGCGGCGACTCCACGGCGCTCCTGTGCATGTTGCATGAACAGCGGGAGCGGCTGGGAATACGGCGGCTCGGAGTATTGCATGTAAATCACGGTCTGCGCGGAAACGAGTCGGAGGGTGATCAACGGTTCGTTTCCGAACTCGCAAAAAGACTCGAATGTCCCCTGTTCCTGAAAAAACTCTCCGACCGGGCGCTCCATGATGCCGGTATTGAGGTATGGGGGCGGCGGGAACGCTACCGTTTTTTTCTTGAAACAAAGGAGCGGGAGAGGTATGATTTTGTCGCTACCGGCCATACTGCCAATGATCAGGCGGAAACGGTCCTTATGCGCATCGCTCGAGGGGCGGGTCTGCGCGGGATGCGGGGAATTCTTCCCATGAGAGATGATGGCATTGTCCGGCCGATGCTCGATCTTTGGCGAGGGGAGGTCGTTGGCTGGCTTAAAGCTCAGGGCGTCGGTTTCAGGAACGACTCATCGAATGACGATCGCTCTTTTGGGAGAAATCGTATTAGGCACACTGTTTTGCCCATGCTTGAGAAGAGAGAACCAGGCGCACTGAAGAAGCTTGTTCGCGTTGCTGAACTGTCAGGCGAGCTCTGGGGCGCCATGCAACCTGCCATCGACCGCTGGATCGCCACGCACGTGAAAGGTGCTGCCGTCCGCTTCAGCATCGAAAAGGCGGGGTTTGAGGACGAACTCCATGTCGGCGAGGGGCTCAGGAGGGTTTTCGAGCACTATGGCATTGTGGCCGATTCGCGCCACCTTGAGGAGGTAGCGGCCAGGTGTGACCGTATTGGCCATGAATTTCTGCTGCGAGGCGGTTCATGGCGATATTATCCCCGGCGCAAATCGGTTTTATTTATTAATCATGAGTTGGCCATAAATCATGAATTCAACTATCGCATTGCAATGAAAGGGGTTACGGAGTGTTCTCTTGTCGGCGCCCGGTTTCTGGCCGATGAAGCGGCGGTTCTCGATAAATTTCCGTGCGATAACTTGACCGTAGCCATCGATCGAGACGTTTGCGGCAATGGGCTGACTTTTCGAAGCATGCGGCCGGACGACAGGTTCGTGCCGCTCGGCGCTTTCGGATCGGTCGGCGTAGAGTCATTTCTGGCTAAACAGGGGGTATCAAAGGTTGAGCGCCCGGCGTTTGGTGTCGTTGAAGCTAAGAATGGTCAAATCATCTGGATACCGGGTATGCGTATAGGGCAAGCTGTCCGGATAACGCGGAACACGGTGCGAATTCTGCTACTATCCTATCAATCATACTCTTGCGCAATAATATGATGTATTTTTAAATTTTTGTGACTTTGTTGCCCGTCTCCGCCCGGCCAGACCTCCCTTTTACCGCTGAACCGCCGGAAGAGAAGCATGCCTCGTACAGAGTATGAACGACGAAGCGTGCGCTTTCAGCTATTTACAAGGAAGAAATGTGAGTACCGACGATAAAAAAAACAACCAACTCTTTAAAAAAACGCCACTGCCCGCCAACATGAAACGCAAGAAAGACGGAGAAGGCGGAAGAAAGCTCCCAAAGGGGAAGAGTACGGTTCCTTCTCCGCTCATATGGTTCGGGATAGTGATGGTAGTGATTCTGGCGCTTCGCTCCTTTGAAAACTTTTCGAACACGCGCGAGCAGAAGCTTTCCTACAGCCAGTTTCAGACTCTTCTTGCTGCCCCGGAGGCTATCGTTCAGATGACCGTTCTGCAGAAAGGACCGGGTCATGCGGTCGCTCATGGCGAAGTGAAGGATCCCGCTGTTTTTGCGAAAATCGGTGCAAAAAACTCGACTGGCACAAAATTTTTTGAAGTGAATCTGCCTTTTCTCGACTCCGGGATGCTCGCTGAGTGGAATAAACAGGGGATCCAATACAATTTTGAGCAGGAGAAGATTAACTGGGGCGATATCTTTTGGAGTGTGCTGCCGACGCTCCTGTTCTTCGTCATTTTCTGGCTGTTTATGATGCGTCAGATGCAGGCTGGGCAGAAGGGCATTTTTTCATTCGGTAAGAGCCGCGCCAAGCTGCATGTTCTGGATCGGCCCAAAACGACCTTCGCCGATGCCGCCGGCGTTGAAGAGGCGAAAATGGAACTTCAGGAAATCATCGACTTTCTGAAGGATCCGCATAAATTCAAGCGCCTCGGCGGAAAAATTCCCAAAGGGGTATTGCTTCTTGGCCCGCCGGGAACTGGCAAGACTCTTCTGGCGCGGTGCGTCGCAGGCGAAGCGAACGTGCCGTTTCTTTCGATGAGCGGGTCCGATTTCGTAGAAATGTTTGTTGGCGTGGACGCATCGCGTGTCCGCGACCTGTTCGATACCGCGAAGAAGAATGCGCCAAGCTTGATTTTCATCGACGAAATAGATGCGGTCGGGCGTCAGCGCGGCGCGGGCCTCGGCGGCGGCCACGATGAACGCGAACAGACCCTGAACGCCATGTTGGTGGAAATGGACGGATTCGAAGAAAATTCTGGAGTAATCCTCATTGCGGCGACCAATCGTCCCGATGTGCTCGACCCCGCACTTCTGCGTCCGGGGCGGTTCGATCGACAGGTGGTGGTGGATATTCCTGACGTCAAAGGGCGCGAAGGCATTTTGAAAGTCCATTCAAAGAACATTCCGCTTGCACCTGACGTGGATCTCAATACCATTGCGCGCGGTACGCCTGGTTTTGTCGGAGCCGATCTGGCCAATCTCGTGAACGAGGCCGCGCTTATGGCGGCCCGCTTTGGACAGGAGCATGTCACCATGCTCGATTTTGAGGAGGCGAAAGACAAGGTGCTCATGGGCGCCGAGCGAAGAAGCATGGTGCTGTCGGAAAAAGATAAACAGACCACCGCGTACCATGAAGCCGGCCACGCCATCTGCAACATATACTGCGTGGAAGCCGATCCTTTGCACAAGGTGACCATTATTCCGCGAGGTCGCGCTCTGGGCGTGACCTTTTCGCTTCCTGGCGAAGACCGGCACAGCTATTCGAAACAATATCTGCTTGATCGTATCTGCATCATGATGGGCGGACGTGTTGCCGAAGAGATGATTTTCAATAATCAAACTACCGGTGCGGCGAGCGATATCAAGCAGGCAACCAACCTTGTCCGCAAACTGGTATGCGATTACGGCATGACCGAGCTTCTGGGGCCGCTTTCGTACGGAGAAAAGGACGAACAGATTTTTCTCGGGCGCGAAATCTCACGGCATCGGGATTACTCCGACAAAACAGCCGAGGCCATAGATGAGCTGATGCATCAGATCGTTTACGAGCAGATGAAGCGAGCCACCGACCTGTTGACCGACCATCGGGAACAACTCGACAGGCTCGCCCAGGCGCTTATCGATCATGAGATGCTCGATCGCGAAGAGGTCATGAAAGCCATTCAAGGCGATTCACTCCAGAATGTAAAAAAATCACGCACCCTCTCCCCTCGGACCACTGCCGAGGATAGTGCCAATGGCAACGGTGCTGAAACCGCGACGGTGGTTCCCACAGAACTAGCCCATGAATCGGTGAAGGGATCAGGTGGTGAGGAACCTAAAGATTTGCCATCCGATGAGGCAAATGAATGATCGCATTGGCCCGGGGCTCCTAATTTCTCCGCTCTGCCCCGATTGCCTTGAAAAACACCCGCAGCACCGCATAAAATGCTCTTGGACGCGGAGATGCGTCAATCTCCCGCTACAATAATATCATAATCCGAAGCGCATTAATTAATGTGCCGAACTACCGTTTTTCCCTTATGGGTATCGTTAATGCCACGCCGGATTCGTTTTATGATGGCGGGCGGTATGTCGCTGTCGATGCGGCAGTTGAACATGGCATCCAGCTGAGCGGAGAGGGAGCGGATATTCTGGATGTGGGAGGGGCGTCAAGCCGTCCGGGCGCAAAGGAAGTACCTCCGGCGATGGAGGCCGATCGTGTGATTCCCATCGTTCGGCAACTCGTAAAAAAGGTTACCTGCCCGATAAGCGTCGATACCACCAGCGCCCTCGTCGCCCGCCTGGCTCTCGATGCCGGGGCTTCATGGATAAATGACATCAGCGCCGGGAAATTCGATGCGGGAATGGCGGCGGTCGTGGCACAAAGCAAATGTAAAGTCGTACTGATGCATAGTCGCGCAACGCCTCTCACCATGCAGCAACATGCGGATTATAATGATATCGTCAGTGAGGTCATACGGGAACTGCTGTCGGAGGTCGATAACTTTTTGAAAGCCGGCGTAGCGGCGCGGCAGGTGGTGATTGATCCGGGAATCGGTTTCGCAAAAACCGCGGAACATAACATCGCGCTAATAGCCGGGTTGAGCACTTTTGTCAATCTCGGGTATCCTGTGCTTGTAGGAACATCGAGAAAGGCGTTTGTCGGAAAAATAACCGGCAAAGAAGCGCCGGGGGAACGTCTCTTTGGTTCTCTCGGCAGCGTTGCCTCGGCATTTTTGCGGGGCGCGCAGATCTTTCGGGTCCACGACGTGGGAGCGACAAAAGATTTCCTCTCCGTACTTTCCGCTATAGAGTCCGCAGATCCCCGAGGCGTAAAAGGCAAGGGAAAGACTGTGGGACAGGATGACACGGCGTGAGTGAACCGAAGAGAAAAAAAGGATTATTCCCCAAGAAAACCGGCAGGATTCGTACCGTGTTGTCGCTTGCGGCGATAATCGCGGCCGTGGCGATTTTTTTTTCCCATAAGGAGGAGTGGGAAAAAATAGCCGAGTTAATTGAGAAAACCATGGGGGTCGCTCAAAAAGGAACGCAAGCCGGCGGGGGAAAAGAGGGAAACACATCACAAGAAGCTTACACCGATTCAATGAAAAGGGCGCTGAAAATTGCCCAGGAGGCTTACGCCGATTCATTGAAAAGGGTATTAAAGTTTGCTCAAGAGGTTCATGCCGATTCAATGAAAAGGGCGCTGAAGGTTGCCCAGGAAGCTCACGCCGATTCGCTGAAAACAGCGTTAAAGGTTGCTCATGAGGCCCACGCCGATTCAGTGAAAAGAGCGGCCTTAACGGCTGCGGATTCTCTGAAAAGGGAAAATGCGTTGAAGTCTATGAAAAATTCGAAGTCTGCAAAAACCGCGGAATCGGCTGGCGGAGAAACGGCTCCCGCGATGTTAGAACAAGCGCCGATCGATTGCTCAAAAGATACGTTGATGCCGGTGGTTTACCTGGATTCCATCGGTGGGTTGCATATCGGCCCCGTACATGTCTTCCTCAAAACAAACAAACCATGCACGGTTTATTGGCGATTCGATTCGAGCACTTCCTGGAATGTCTGGAATTCGGATACCATGGTAATAGATTGCACGGTGACGCTTGTCTATAAAGCCATGGATCGTTGCGGTCGCGCTACGGAACCCAGGCAGGAACACTATGAAATTAGACCTCTCGGGTTCGTGGAAGGGGCCCAGCAGTTGCAGTCGGTCAATTGCACAACCGATACGCTGATGCCGTGGGTATATCCTGATCCCGCCGGAGGACTGCATTACGGCCCGACGCGCGTCTGTTTTCAGGCAAACAAGCCTTGCACGGTCTATTGGCGATTCGGCCGGGATACCTCATGGCAGGTTTGGCGTTCCGACACCTTGCTGATCGATTCCGCAACCACTCTCACCTACAAGGCCATCGATGGATGCGGCCATGCCATGGGACAAATGGAAGCATATTACGTAATCCGGCCCGTAAGGAAAACCTTTCCCTGTCCTGTCGGGATGGAACCGGTAGAGGACGGCTCGAAGCAGTTTTGCATCGATCGCTATGAGTGGCCGGATCGAAAGGGGGCGATTCCGCAATCCTATGTATCGATATTTCAGGCCATGGATTCGTGCGCTGTTGTCGGAAAGCGCTTGTGCACCTCGGACGAGTGGTCTCTCGCCTGCGCCGGGCCTGATTCTTTCACCTATCCTTACGGTCGACGCTATTCACCGCATGCCTGTGTTACGCATGACACGACCATGAGGCGATCAGGGTCCAAGCCGGAGTGTCGCGCTTTTTTTGGAGCATACGATATGTCGGGAAATCTCGCCGAATGGACAAGCACGCCGGCGAAAAGAAATGCCCATTTTTATAATGTGATGGGCGGATTCTGGGAGAGCGGTCCTGCAAGCGGCTGTTTTAATACGCAATACAGCTATTATCCCCAAAATCGGCATAACCCCGTCGGGTTCAGGTGCTGCAAAGATTTTGTTTCCCCGGGAAAATAGGCCATGCTGAGGGAACACGAAAAGGAAGGCAGCCCTTGCTGAGCAGATTGTTCTCGATACTGCTGGCCATCGCACTCGTGGAGGCATTGGGGATTGCAGCGCAGGAGCTGAATCCGACACGCCCCTATTCCGGCGGCGATTATCAGCCTTCGGAGGATGAACTGCCTGCCACCTCGCCCCTCCTTTCGGGCCATCCACGGCTGCTTATGCCGACCACGAAGTTCTTCCGCGACACGACCATCATCGATTTTGAAAAACGGCAGGTCACGGTCATCCGCTTCGACCCCCTGGGAATCATCATCTGGGCGCACCATTACGGAGAGTTGAGCGAGTATGTCGATGAACGATCCGACGCGGCGCTCGCTGACGTATGGTACCATGGCGCACTGCTTGCCGGAAGCGACAGCGCCCAGAATAAGCAGCATGATCTCAAGCTTGCCTGGGAACTTCCGGTTCAATATCCCGGATGGGCGCAGCGGGTGCTCGGAAACGATCCTCCCCGCCTGTCCATAAGCGGCTCCCTGAAGATCACGATGGCCTATGAAAGTAAGCAACAGCAGGAATCGAGCGTCTCGCCATCCCAGATCACCAGCCCGGGGTTCGTATTCGATGAGCAGAACCAGTTTACCGTCACCGGCAGCGTCGGGCGGTTGATCAATGTCAATATAACCTCCAATAGTCAAGGGAGCGTCAACGCCAACGATCCTCTCAAGGATTTCAAGGTTGATTACAAAGAGACAAAGCCGGGGGAGCTTGAGGATGAGGTCGTGCAGCAGGTCACTGCCGGCTATACCTCCTTCGATTTGCCGGGTACGCAGCTTTCCGGCTATTCCGAGAGCAACAGCGGACTATTTGGCGTTAAAATCGGTTCGCGCTTCGGGCCGCTCTCGCTCACCGCCATTGCCAGTTCCGAGGAGGGTGAAAACCAGAAGCTCACGGTCAGTAACAACGGCGCTACAGGGTCGGGGATGACAACATTGAACGAGAGTAATTTCAAGAAGTATTCGTACTTTTTCCTCGATACCGCCTATATCCCGTACTATAACAAAAAATATGCATACGTCGGCGGCAACATCGCCAACGGTATTCCTTCTAATCTTTACGTCGATACGCTGGAGGTCTGGCATAATTTACAAACCGGCGTCCTGGCGACCCAGTTTATAACGGCTAACCCCGGAAGGTTGGTAAAAGGGTTTCATTTCACTACCGAAGGAGAACCCGACAGCGCGGTCTTTGTGCTGCTTCGACCTAATCAGGATTATACGCTTTATCCTAATGACGGCTATATACATCTCAGTGATTCCATGAATCCTCCTATTGCGGATAATGATGTCATCGGTATTTATCTTCGCACTGGCAGTGCGGGTGCATCGGGTCCCGCGGCGCAGCAAAAGCCCGATAGCGGGATGATTACTCATGGAGACACTACCTATCCCCGCTCCCTGTGGGTTCTAAAGGGCCGTTACGACATAGATGATTCGGTGGCAAACAGCCCGGACCGATTCCCGCTCATGTGGCGCAACGTGTACCCGCTTCCCACCTCGATCAACGACATCTCCACGTTCCAGATTCAGATATATCACACCTCGCCGGATAATGACGGCGATACTGACAAAACCGTTACGAATAACGTACTCATCGGCGACACTATGGGGCTTACGAAAAACGGCACCGCTCAAATCAACCAGACGAACATTTTCAATTTCGCCGCCAAGGAACTGATCATTCCTCCGTACAATACCAGCGTCAACGGAAACCGCGTCTTCGACAATCCCGCCCTGAAGACCCCCTCCGGCACGGACATACGCGATTCGATGGTCTACCGCTACGGCGCCTCCACAGTAACCATGCAAACTTATATCCCGACCTTTACCCTGTCCATGACCGGGTCTTCGAAGCAGACGGTATTCAATCTCGGCATCGGCGTCACGGAAGCTTCGGTCCGCGTCATGGCGGACGGGAGGCAGCTCCAGGCCAACGTTGACTATTCGTTTAATGTCGACGCCGGGACTCTGGAGCTCACTTCACCCGCGGCAAAGGCGGCTAATAAGATCGAAATCGACTACCAGCGGGAAGCGACGTTCATGCCGGCGCAAACGCTTTTTTTAGGCGCGCGGGCGGAAATGGCACTGCCGTTCCTCAGCGATAAATCCCTGATGGGTCTGAGCATTCTCTACCAGAGCACCTCAATTGCCCAGGATATTCCTCGGATAAATCAGGAGCCCTATTCGAAGCTCCTTTTCGATTTCAATACCCATCTCGATTTCCAGCCGGCCTGGATGACCTCTCTTGTCAATGCAATACCCCTTATCAATACCACGGCGCCGTCCACGGCCACGGTCGATTTTGAACTCGCGCACAGCATCTGGAATCCGAATACTGATAACCAGGCCTACATCGACGATTTTGAAAACAGCGCCCAGATATATACGCTTGGCCAGGCGTACAAGAGCTGGTATCCCGCCAGCATTCCCTATTCTCACGACCCCGATTCAACCGCAAAATATCCGCCTGCATGGGATTGGTACTGGTTTACGCCGGTGGAGGCCGATGCTAAAAACGCCGTGCTGCGCAATCAGGTATGGGTGCCGCCGCCGGGGCAGGTTTATACCGGTACCGATCAAGACGAAAACGTGCTTCGTCTCGATGTGAAGCCTGCGCCGGATTCCGCCTCAATCGCCGGCCGATTCGCGCATGCCTGGGCGGGCATCATGTACCCCATCCCGGTGAGCCAGGCGAACCTGGTCAACGACCAGTATTTCGAAATCGTGCTTAAGGCGCCCGGAAGCCACAAAGGACAACTCTGGGGCACACCGGGAATGGGCCGGTTGCGCATCCAGATGGGGCTCATGAACGAGGACCTCTGCGTCGACGGCGCCCCGCCGAACGGCTGGCTCAATAAGGAAGATACGAGCGCCGTCTGGCGCGAATGTCACGATCCCAACCTTGACAATGGCCTTGACACAATACACCTTAATAACAACAAAACGTACTTTATTCCCAACGCGACGGCAACCGGGTTCGATACGCTCAAGTGGGGGAATCCTCTCCTCGAAGAGTGGGCCAATTACGATCCGGCCAAGGATCAATGGCAACTCTACGATGAGAACAATTACACCAACGGACAATGGAAATATGCCTGCCGCTATAAGGGCGACGGATGGGCCACCGCCTCGGAGGATATCTACAACGATGGATCTTTTAACCCGCAGCTCTCCGAACAGTACCATGAGTTCATCATCGATCTTAACGATTCCACTTCACCCTATATCGATACGACCGCCAATCTCGTCGATACAAGTGGATACCATTGTTACAAACTGCCGCTGCACCAGAGCTTTTCCACCACTAAATCGTCGTACTCCCTTCGCAACGAAGTGGGCGGCATCGGGTCCGATGACTGGAGCAACATCCGCATGGTACGGCTCATCTGGGACAGCATCAACACGAATGTTCCGCCCACCTCAAACTCGCCCACGCACGGATACTATCCTCTCATTATGGATAACATACAGTTCGTCGCCAACCAGTGGTTGGCGGTCAAGGACTCGCTCGATTCTAATATTACTGTTTCATCGATCGGCTCAGCTACTGATACAAACTATTTAAATAGCCTCAGTACGACCAACCTGATCCACCGGCAACTGGATCAGAATAACGTGCTCGAGCCCGAATCGTCGCTCCGCCTCGACTTTTTCAACGTGGGGCGCGGCCGGCCGGCGCTTGCGCAGAAAATCCTCTCCTCCCAGCCGCTCTCGGTGGTCGCCTACGACAGCATAACGCTGGCGGTGTACGGAGACGGCGCCGGGCCGCCTCCGGGGTACCCCGGCACCGGTCCACTTTACAATGGCAAGGTCCAGTTCGTATTCCGGTTTGGCAGCGATTCCTCGACCTATTACGAGTGCCGGCAGATGCTGATGCCGGGCTGGAAAAACTATGTATGTGTAAATCTGAAAAAGCTCTCGGACATGAAACAGGCGTGGTTTACCAATCCAAATCACAACGCCGATTCCGCCATCGACACCATCGATCCGACCGGCATCCTCCGGATCGCGGCGCCCGCCGGGGGGCGGCAGCCGAACTTTGCGAGCATCACCTGGATGGCGGTGGGGGTGATCCGCGATTCCGCCGATACCAATGCCGCCGAGCAGGGGGAGATCTGGGTCGATGAGATGAAAGCCGTCGGTGTCAAACAGATGAGCGGGTGGGCCTCGCGGGTGAGTATCGCGACACAGTGGGCCGATGTGTTCAATATGTCCGCCGACCTCAATTATCAGGGCGGAAATTTTAGCTCGATGACCCAAACAAAAATCGCCCTGGGCAATTCCACGCTCTCCGATGATTTCCACCTCTCCACCGGGCTTGATAAATTCATGCCGAAGTCGTGGGGCTTCACGATACCGATCGGCGCGACGGTAACGAGCACGCTGACCAGGCCCCAGGTGGAGCCCAACACCGACATTTACTTGACAAACAGTCAAGGACAGCCGGACGGCTTTCTTGAAATGGCCACCGCCATGATCAACCGGGTGGCGGGCCATGATATAGTGAACTCGGCGGTCACCGCCGGGGAGCATTATGAAACCTACTCCAACGCGGAATCCTTTTTCGCGAGTTATGGCAAGGCCAATACGTCGACCAATCCGGCGGTGGATTTCCTGCTCCAGCGCCTGAGCACCAATTTCAATTACAGCATGACGACGTCCGAGACCCGGAAGGGGCAGATCAGCCTGGGCAGCGACAGCGATTATGTGGACGTCGATACGACGCATTCCTATTCCGGCTCGGTCAATTACGACCTGTCTCCGCGGAATCAGCCGTCATGGACAAAGTGGAAACCGTTCACATGGATCAAGGCGTCATGGCTTTCGTCGCGGCTGAAAGATATCGAACTGGACCTCCTGCCGAACAAGATCGGGATCAATGTCGCCAATGTCAGCTATACCACGCAGATGCAGCGGCAATTCGAACCGACCGTTCAATGCAGCACCTATACCAAGGATTTGAAGCTCAGCCAGGGGGTACAGATCGATTATGCCCCGATCAAACCGATTCTGGACTTTTCATATTCTCTTTCCCTCAGCCGGGACTTTCCCAACGATTCCTCGATAGGACAATCCCACGGTGTTTTCAATTTTCTCGATGATAATCTTCTTAAATTGAATTCAAATCCCGTATGGCGCGACTATTATATTCTCCAAAACGAACAAACCCGGTCACAGCAATTCAAAGCGACGCTCAATCCGCAAATTTTCGACTGGCTTACCAGCACTGCCGACTATTCAGCGAACTTCTCGGGACAAATTACCAGTTTCGGCGCGGATTCGAATCAGAATTGCATGAATGCAACGGTAAACTCCGGGGTCAATTTCAACAGCGGTCTCACCTTCGGGCCGCTCTTCCAGACCCTTTCGGGAATCAAAGCCGCCGGGATTATGAAAAAAGGATTCGACTTGATCGGATTCAACAACGTCAATTTCACCTATTCGTCGACCGGCAATCTTACCAACGACTACCTTGGCACCGATTTCCTTTCGTCGCAGAACATCAGCGGGATGGATTTCATGGCGTACCAGCTGGGGCTGGAAGGCAGAAGCCTGTCCGATATCATTGCCGGTACCATGAACGACCGGACGGCGTTTGGCGGCATGCGCACCCGTTATGATACCAACGACTCCGACGCCTACGCCTATTATCAGAATGATACCCGCTCGGTCAATCAATCCTGGATGGTTTCCACGAGTTTTTCGCTGCCGAAACCTATCGATCTGCAGATCTCGTCGGTCTCCCTTAAATGGAACCGGCAGTACAGTGTTCGGCCGGATACTACCTTTTACGATACGACCTGGACCTACCCGAATTTAAGCATCAGCGCGCAAAGCCATATCCTCAATAAAATCGGGTTTATCACCAAATACGTTCAGGTGGGAAACCTGTCGTCCAACTTATCCCTTCAGAGGGTGGAAGAATCGTCCTCTACCCTGGGGGGGACGGATACTACATCCGGGGGGACGACCTCCACGTCAACCATCGATCTATCGCCGCTGGTGGGAATCGACGGTACGCTTAAAAAGTGGCCGATCACTTTCAAGTATCAGCATACCTTACACCTTCAGAACACGGAGTCGAATACGAATCCCCAGTCCGTTTCACGCAACGGTGATAACGTCGATGTGAGTTATGCGATCCCGAATTCTTCCGGATTAGCAACCCTGAAAATTTTCAAATGGACGATTCCGGTGCGCGGCCATACCAGCATGGGGATGACCTTCGAAAGGGACGAGTCGACGACCGAAGTATCGGGCTCGGTCACCAATGACGTTTCCAATCTTTCCATAATGCCGCACCTTTCGTATACCTTTACCGATAATATAACCGGCACCATGCAGTATAACTACCTGCGCGCCACGCTCAATGGCGTGATCACCACAACCAATACCGCCTCGCTCATCGCGGAGATAAAATTCTAGAGCGAAAAAGAGGGGAGTTCCGTACGAAGAAAAAAATTTTATTCAATGCCACCACCACGGAAAAACGGGTCGCGCTGCTTGAGGATGACAAGGTGGTGGAAATGGTGGTTGAACGTCCCGACACCTACCGCATTCTCGGGAATATTTATCGCGGCAAAGTGACCTCCATCCTGCCGGGATTGCAGGCCGCCTTCGTGGAGATCGGTCTTGAACGAACCGCCTTTCTCCACGCATCCGATATTGAACCGTCGGTGCTTCTCAATGAAGATGATGAGCTTCTGGAGCGCTATAGCCGAAGCGATTCGCCGAAACGGCGTGCGATTGTTCGTATTCCGATTGAGAAACTCCTTGAGAAGGGGCAGGGAGTACTGGTGCAGGTGATAAAGGAACCGATAGGAACCAAGGGAGCCAAGCTGACGACCCAGATCAGCATTGCCGGCCGATTCCTCGTTCTGGTTCCAGATGCGGATTTCATCGGAGTTTCCAAACGGACCAAGGATCTTAAAAAACGCACCAGGTTGAAGCGGTTGATCGCACAGATAAAACCCCCGGGTGTGGGATTCATCGTACGAACCATGGGGCTCAAAGTGTCAGAACCCGAGTTTATCCGGGAAATACACCTTCTTCTGGATGCATGGCGTTCAGCCAGCAATGAGGCGCTCAAAGGCAACGGGCCGAAGCTCATCCACAAGGAGATGGGAATCACCACGAGGGTCATCCGTGATCTTTTTTCCGAAGATGTGGATGAGGTCTATGTGGACGATGAAGAGGATTACAAGGAAATCCAGAGCTATCTCGCCGCCCTCTCGCCGGATCTTCTTGAACGCGTGGTTCTTTATAAAGGGAATGAGCCTCTTTTCGATAAATTCGATATTGAGAAAGATCTGGAGAGATTACTCCGGAGAAAGGTATGGCTGCGAAACGGGGGGTATATCCTTATCGACCGCACCGAAGCACTTGTCGCCATTGATGTCAATACCGGCAGAAATGTCGGAAAACATGCCCTCGAACAAACAATATTTGAAACAAATATGGAGGCTGTCAGTGAGATCTGCAGGCAGTTGCGCCTTCGTGATATCGGAGGACTCATCGTCATCGATTTCATCGATATGGGAAGCCCGCAGCACCGGAAAGCTCTGGAAAATGCCATGTACAAGACGCTCGCGGCCGATCCAACCACCAACTCCGCAACAACGCTGTCAAAATTCGGCCTTCTTGAAATCACACGGAAGCGTGTACGACCCGAGCTGCAGGAGTTTTATACCGACGTATGCCACGCCTGCAACGGTTTAGGCTGGGTTTTCTCCCCGGAGACCGTTACCACGCGGATGGATCGTGATTTGCGGAGGATGGCTTTTCGGAAGGGTGATGCGCGGGTTGCAGTACATCCGGCGGTTGCCGCCTACCTGTTCCAGGATTCCGGGCGCATCAAACATTTGCTCGAAATGGAACACAAACGCACGCTGGTTATCGTACCTGATGAGGAGCTTGATCAGGATGAATATAAGTTTCTTGAGTAAGAACTTGATCCTGGAATGGGAAAAAAGTAATTTTAATAAGTTTTTAGCAAACCTTTCGAGGAGTTCCAATGTTTTCGATAATTGAGCACGCGGGATTTCAGTTCAAGGTGTCGCCGGGAGAAACCATCAAGGTGCCGCGCATCGATGCGGAAAAAGGCAGTGAAATTTCGCTCGGCAGAGTTCTTTTTACTGCCGATGGCGAAGCGGTCAGCATCGGCACACCATGTATTGAGAATGCAACCGTCACGGCAAGGGTTATTGATCACGGCAAAGGCGAGAAAATTCTTATTGTCAAGAAAAAACGTCGCAAGGATTATCAGCGGAAGAATGGACATCGCCAGCAGTACACGACCCTGGAGATCCTTTCCATTAATGGTTCAGGCAAGGAGTAAGAAGCACTATGGCGCATAAAAAAGGCGGCGGCAGCAGCACGAATGGCCGCGACAGTAATCCTAAAATGCTCGGAGTCAAACGCTTTGGCGGCGAACTGGTCAGCGCGGGAAGTATTATTGTTCGTCAACGTGGCACCGTGGTTCATCCCGGCAAATTCGTGGGCAAGGGCAAAGATGACACTCTCTTCGCCAAAGCTGCGGGGGTGGTTAAATTCAGCCGATTTTCCGGCAATAAGAAGCGTGTAGAGATCGTTCCCGCATAGAATTTTATTTTATCCCGCATCATAATTGGGCGGTATGCATCTCCTGCTTGCCGCCTTTTTTATTGCCAAATCGGCTAACATGCTGTATTATTAATTAATTGGCGTATTCGCTCGGGTTGTCGAGCCTTCCTTGCCGAGCGCTACGCGTGGACACCATCGAAAAGGAATACATTATGAGCGATGTACAAAAACCCGCCAGAGTCCTCCCGGCATCTGATCTGAAGATGCCCAGCGATAGCGAATTGCTCCACACGCTTCTCGATAATATGCCCGATACGATCTACTTCAAGGATCTCAAGAGCAGATTTTTAAGAGTGAACGACAGTTGGCTGAAAAAAGTGGGCATAAAAAGCCACGACGAGGTTGTGGGGAAAACGGACTTTGATTTTTTTACTCACGAGCATGCCCGCCAGGCTTTTAATGATGAGCAGAATATTATCAATACCGGAAAACCCATAGTGGGGATCGAGGAAAAAGAAACCTGGCCGGATCGACCGGACACCTGGGTTTCCACCACCAAGATGCCGTTTCGCAACAAGAAGGGCGAAACGATCGGAACCTTTGGCCTCTCACGAGATATTACTGAAATAAAGAAGTACCGTGATGCGCTGCAAGTGGCCAAGGATGAATTGGAAGATCGGGTCAAGGAACGGACTGCCGAGCTCAGCGCCGCGAAATCCAAGCTTGAACAGAATCTTGAACAACTCAAATTTCTCTGGCAGAAATATTACCACTTATAAACCGGAGCGGATAGTCGATATAACGATATGTCCATGACTATGGAGGAATGACGAGACGCATTGTAGAATTAGAGTTTATCAATTAATAAGCCTTCTGACTTCGGACAGTTGCTACAAAGAAAACCGTAATAATAAGCCCATTGTGCCCCAGAAGAGAATTGAGCGCGACAAAGGCATATCATCGTTTTTAACGACGGAGTTGTCGTGCGTTCTTTTCACTTGCCGCCTGTATCTCGAAAAGGTATTTTTAACAACCGTACAATGCTTCATGCGTAGCGGAAGTTCCATTCTTGACATTCTCGGAGTGTAGCGCAGCCTGGTAGCGCACTTGGTTCGGGACCAAGGTGTCGGAGGTTCAAATCCTCTCACTCCGATTCTCTACCTTCCCGGAAGCAGTATCAGTGCTCTGCATGACTGCGAGGAGGCGGCTCAGACGTGGTGAAGGGAGATCAAAACGGCCGCTGCAATGATTACTCTCCTCCCTATCTTCTCTCACGGCTGACTTTCGCTGAAATCGAGCGAGAAATTGTCCGTTTTCCCGCTGTTGTGCTGCCGCTTGGCGGCTCAGAGCCGTATGGTCCAAGAGCGGCGCTTGGGCTGGCCTCCGCGTGCAGTGAAGCGATTGCCTCGGCGCTTTCCCGCCGATACGGCATGCTGATGGCACCCACGCTGCACTATGGCTGCTCAACACCGTACAGCGCCTTCGGAGGCGCTGCCGGGATGAAACCACGAACGCTCACCAATATTCTCTGTGAAATACTGCGACGTTTCAGACGACAGGGAATCTGCTTTGTTGTCATCATCGATCCACTGCTTGATAACGGTCCGGCTCTCGATGAAACGGTGAATAGACTGAAAAAATGGGACCGGAATTTACGGGTAGTCACGTTTGGACTGCAGCGGGAGGAACGGGTGCAGGCTTTTATCGGTCGCCGCTGTACGATAAATGAATTTGGCCGCAGCGAATTTGTCATGCTCGCACTTGCTTCCCATATCGATCCGCGCCTTGTACGGGTCGATACCGCCCCGGGGAGAGAAATTGCGGTTTCAACACAGGAGCTTTACCGAAAGTGGCGTCGAAGAGGGGCGGATCCGCAGCAGTTCCGGTTAATGTTTCCCGATGCTTCCACCGGAATGGGGGGCTGTACGTATGATTCTAAAATTGGCGGAGAGTTGTTGGAATTTATCATAGCCCTGATCGATGAGACCATTGCCCCGCTTCTTTCGCCGCTTTGTGCTGCCACGGGAGCCTTAAATTGCAAAGAGGGAGACGGTGGGTCGCAAAATATATAAACTGGAGTAACCCGAATCGATAGCCACATGCTGCTTGCCGATATTGCTGAAAAAGTTCTCTCTAACGGACTGAAGATAATTTGTCTGCGCAAAACCGGGACTCCCATCGTATCGGTAGAGGTATGGTACAAGGTCGGGAGCGCTTATGAGCAGGCGGGTATTCGGGGCATCTCGCATTTTCTGGAGCACATGATGTTCAGGGGCTCGGCAAGGGTGCCGTCTGAAGAACATTCCCGAAGAATCAATGACGTCGGCGGACACTGCAACGCCTTTACCGCTGAAGATGTCACTACCTACACAAACAGCGTTCCGGCGGGAATGCTCGATATGGTGCTCGACATGGAGGCCGACCGGATGGATGCTCTCCTGCTCGATCCCGTTCTCTTCGAAACCGAGCGATCGGTCATCATCGAAGAGTACCATACCTACATGAACAATCCGGTTGCGAAGGCATTTCTGGAGTTCCGGGAGGCGTTCTACGGCGACCATCCCTATGGCGTGAGCCCCTTAGGCCGCATTGAAGAGATCGACAGCCTCTCCCTTTCCGCCTGCCGGGACTATTACGCCCGGCTGTACCGGCCCGACAATGCGGTAGTTGTGGTGGTCGGTGATGTTGACACGAGGGAAGTTTTCGACTCCGCCGAACGCCATTTCGGCGCAAAACGCTCTCCCTCGGGAGAGTTCCCTTCCTTTATGGTGCCTGTCCCTGCAGCAAAAATCAGCGACCGTCGCATGACACGGAGCGTAGAGTTTGATGTACCGATCCTTGTTATCGGCTATCCGGCTCCTCCCTCGTCGCACGAAGACGCGGTTGCGCTTGAAATCCTGCTGCTCATCGCGGCCGGCGGCGAAACGAGCCGGCTGCATCGCGAGGTAGTACGGCGTCAGTCCGTCGCGGTTATGACCGGCGGGATGAATCATTTTCTTAAGGCAAGCGGCATGTCGATGTTTTTCGCCGCATTTACCCCAGATATTCGCAGTGAACGGGTGGAGCGGGCGCTCGATGCGGAAATCGACCGTCTCAGGAACGACGGCATCACGCACGAAGAGATGGAAAAAATCAGAAATACGACCATAACGAACAGGACATTCGAACTCTATTCGGCCGATCATATCTGTCAGCGGCTCGGTTACAGCGAGACCATCGAGGGCAATTACCGCTTGTGGGTAGAGCGAATGGAGGCGCTGAAAAGCCTCGATACGGAAAAACTCACTGCTACGGCGCGACGGTGGTGGAGTGACGACGCGAAACGGGTGCTCCTCCTGAAGCCGCGACACGTGAATCCGCTTCTTTACGTTGGCGGTTTTCTCCGCCGCGCCGCCCGGTTTTTCCCGGTTTCAGGCGGAAATGTAACCCGGGGGAGGCGATGAATTCCCCTTTTGTTTTCCCGCCGGCAGATGAATTCCGGCTTGATAATGGACTCTCGGTCATCTGTATGCCTGACCACGAACAGTCAGGATTGGTGGTCGCCCTGCAATTTCCCGTCGGCCGCTTTGCCGACCCGCCGGGCAAGGAGGGACTGTGCGAGCTGACCGCCGCGCTTCTTTTAAAAGGTACGCAGACCTTTCCGCCCGAGGAGTTTTCCAGCCGGATCGAGAATGCCGGCGCCTCGTTTTTTTCCGATATCGGCGAAGAGCACTGTATCCTCGGATTACGGATGCTCGCCGCTTCCGCCGCTCGGCTGTTTCCTCTCTTCGTCGAAGCGGTAAAAAGTCCGCTGTTTGCAAAAGAGGAGTTCGTCCGTCTCCGGCGCGAGATGGTGACAGCCCTCCGGGCCGAGGCCAACGATCCTTCGTTTATTGCCACCCGGCATTTTTACAAGGAACTGACGGGCGACGGACATCCGGCGGGCCGGTTTCAGACCCCTGCGTCGCTGAAAAATATCACCCTTGCAGAGGCGGAAAGGTTCTTCAGTGAAAAGTTTTCTCCCGCGGGGAGCCTCTGCGTCGTCGCCGGCGATGATGAAGGAAAACGCCTGCGGACTTTGTGCACTGAGCAATTTTCGTTCTGGAAAAGGCCGGGAATCGGGAGGACGGTCATCGCTGCGCCAGCGGGGCGGGTGGCGCAACCGGTAATTCGACTCATCAATAAACCCGACCTCACGCAGGCCACCCTCGTCGTCGGCCACGGGGCGCCGGGCGAGGGGTGCGTCGATAAAAACGCGCTGTCGCTGGCCAACCATATTTTCGGGAGCGGCAATTTTTCCTCAAGGCTCATGACGCGCATCCGATCCGTGGGAGGCAAGACGTATGGCGTGTCTTCACAACTCGTTGCGGAAACGGAGTTCGGTGCGCTCCTTATTTCGACCGCCACGCAGAATAACCGGACGCGGGAGGTTCTCGAAACCATTTTGGAAGAGCATCGCCGTTTCTGCATGCAAGGGATCACTGCCGCGGAACTTGCCAAGGCAAAGCAATTTGCGGTCGGTAACATGGCCTTTCAGCTTGAGGGGATTGGAAATATCGTCGACAAGCTCCTGTGGCTGCGTTTCTACGGCAGGCAGAACTCCTACATCGAACGATTCGAGACGATGATCGAGGCGATCGATGTCGATGCTGTAAACGCGGTCGTTCGCAGATACTTTGCCGAGGAGTCATGCATCATCGTCGTGGTCGGAAAAAGAACGGAAGTAGAGTCGCAGCTCAGTTCATTCGGTCCTCTACGGCATTTTCATTTCAGGGACAAGGTGTAAATAAGGGATAAGGTAACCATTGGGAAGCTTTTCGCCGCTTCGTGATAAAAATCAACCATTTGAGGCATTGAGCAACGTATTTTCAGGCTATGGAAGAGGTGGTGCTCAGCCTGGGAACGAATAGCGGCGACCGGGTATTGAATATGCGGCGCATGGAGGAGGAGCTTTTGAACATTCTCGATCCTCCGCTACGCTTTTCATCCCTCATGGAGACCGAACACGTGGGCGGAGGCCAAAGGCCGGCGTATTACAACCGGTTGGTTCGCGGCGGGTATGCGAAGTCGCCGCGCGACCTGCTTCATCAATGTCAGGCAATCGAGTTGGCCATGGGCCGTAGGCGGGAAGGGCCATTCGCGCCCCGGACCGCGGATATAGATATCTTGCTGTTTGGAAATGAAGAGGTTGCGGAAGAAGACCTTTGCATTCCGCACCCGCGTATGCTTGATCGTCGTTTCTGTATCGTGGGACTCGCCGAGATCGCAGGAGAGCTTACCATGCCTCGTTTCACCGAAACGATCGGCGAGGCATCTGTGGAGTTTCTTCTTCGGGTTGGTTCCCAAGCGGTAGCATTAGTCGGAGGAAACCCTCGGATCGCCGATGGAAACAATGGTGATATGAATGCGGGTTTTTGAAAAGGAGTTGCCATGATGGGCGGTGGCGGGCAGACCGATGCGGGCGTGAAATGGCCGGATGACCCGATAGTCCCTTCTCATTTCGGTCGCCTCGCGGTTGAGGGGGTCATCGGCGTCGGCAAGACCTCCCTATGCCATCTTCTCGCCGAAAGGTGGGATGCCGCTTTGGTGCTCGAAGAGGTTGAAGAGAACCCGTTCCTGGCCGAATTTTACGAAGACCGGCAGTCGCACGCTTTCCAAACGCAACTCTGGTTTTTGCTTAACCGGTATCGTCAGCTGTCCGAAGCGGGCGTCCAGCAGGACCTCTTTCATCAGATCACGATAAGTGATTATCTCTTTGCCAAGGACCGTATCTTTGCAACGCTCAATTTGGACGGCGACGAACTCCAGCTGTATAATCACGTGGCCGGGATCCTGGAGAAAAAGATGACGGATCCTGACCTCGTCGTATATCTTCAGGCGTCAACCGATGTCCTGTTGGAGCGGATCGCGAAGCGCGGAAGGCCTTATGAGTTCAGCATGGAAGAGGCGTATATCGACGGCCTCAACAACGCGTACAACCACTTCTTCTTTCACTTTGATAAAACACCGCTTCTCGTTGTCAATACCGACGAAATCGATTTCGTGGCGGAGCGCGCCGACTTCGAGGAAATCACCGGGCAGATCGTGACCATGCGGCGGGGCGTTACCTACTACCGTCCCCTCCGTACAAAGGAAAAAGCCGCGCTCAAGGATCGGAACAAGACCGAATAATCGGCAAACCTGATAACCGCGGTCGGAAAGGATGGAGAATGCGTGCGGGGCGCGCGTTATATGCCTTGAGCAACGACGGGTTTCAGGTGAAAGGAACGGTTCATGGAGATCATTACCTCGCCCGCCGGCATGGCCGCGTGGTCGGGTACTTTTCGAAAAAACGGCGCAACGATCGGTCTGGTTCCCACCATGGGGGCTCTGCACAAAGGCCACCTCTCGCTTGTTGCCGAAGCGCGCAGATGCACCGATGCAACGGTCTTGAGCATTTTTGTCAATCCAACCCAATTTGGGCCCTGCGAGGATTACCGCAGATATCCGCGCATGTTCGAAGCCGATTGTGAAAAAGCCAGGGTAGCCGGATGTTCGATCGTGTTTGCCCCGACTGTTTCGGCGATGTACCCGGCAGGCTATAAAACTTTTGTCGAAGTGGAAGAACTTGGTGGCACGCTCTGCGGCATTACGCGGCCCACCCATTTTCGCGGCGTCGCCACAGTCGTCCTGAAGTTGATCAATATTGTGCGTCCGGACCTCGCCGTTTTCGGACAGAAGGATGCCCAGCAGGTAATTGTGCTCAAGCGGATGACCGTTGACCTGAACGTGGCGGTAACAATTACTGTTTGTCCAACCGTTCGCGAGGCGGACGGTCTTGCCATGAGTTCCCGCAATGCCTACCTTACTCATCCTGAACGCACCGCGGCCCCCCTCATTTACAAAGGATTGTCGGCAGCGGCGGCGCGCTACGACAACGGCGAGCGGAATGCTGCGGAACTTGTCGAAACCGTCAAAAAAATCATCGCGGCAAATTCCCTTTTAACTCCCGAATACGTTGAAATCGTCGACATGGTGTCGCTGCGGCCGCTCGCCGAACTTTCAAATCCAGCGCTCATGGCCGTCGCCTGCCGTACCGGCGGGAGCAAAACGCGACTCATTGACAACATCATCCTTGGAGGTTCATGGTGACCGTGCCGGGCCGGATACCGCTCATATACAATCTTTTCCCGCGCTATTACCGCACCATACACGAATGGTGCGGTGCGGTATCGCATATCACGGAGATGGCATTTACGGCTGTTTTCGTCAACTCGTTCAACGAAACCGGGGGTTCGGGAAGCCTCTACGCGGTAAAAAACTATTTCCGTCTTAATCCGCTTTTCATGGAGTCGGGCGCCGATGGAGCCGACTTTGCTTCACTCTCGCAATTCATCGCGGCATGCACCGCCTCGGGCCTGCAGCCTGTCATGGATCTCATCATCAACCATACCGCGATCGATTCACCACTCGTTACCGAGCATGGCGCCTGGTACAAGCGCGACCAATCGGGCAGGGTCGCTTCGCCCTTTGCCATCGATCCCGGCAATCCGGGCGCGGTAACCGTGTGGGGCGACCTCGCGTCGATAGACAACGAAGGGTCGTCGGACCGGGATGCGTTGTGGCGATACTGGGACCGCGTGGTGAGTTTTTACCAGAATCTCGGTTTCACCGGGTTCCGTTGCGACGCGGCGTATCAGGTTTCCGCCTCTCTCTGGCGTTGGCTCATCGACCGGGCCAAGAAGCGGGAGAATGCCGCGACGTTCTATGCCGAGACGCTTGGGTGCCGCCTCGACCAGATCGAGGCGCTTAACGGCTGCGGTTTCGATTACATCTTCAATTCTGTCAAGTGGTGGCATTACGATCAGAGCTGGGTGTTCAACCAGCATGTCGCGAACAAGCATATTGCCCCTTCCATTGCCTTCGCGGAGTCGCACGATACCGAGCGACTCGCAAGCGTCTGGCCGGGGACCGAAGCGGTGCAGAAAAGCCGCTATGCATTCGCCGCTCTCTTTTCAAAAGCGCTCCTTATGCCGGCGGGATTCGAGTACGGCGCGGTGACGCGCATCGACGTCGTCCGCGGCGCCCCCCATGACATCGATCCGCCTCAATGGGATTTGACAAAATGGATTGCAGCGATGAACCGGTTCAAGCTTTCGGTACCGGTCCTGTCCGAAGAAGGACGCTGGCGGCCGCTTAACGATTACAGCTGTCCGTATCTCTTTCTCGAAAAGGCCTCGGACGTCGGGAACAAGCCCGTTTACCTGTGTGTGAATAAAAACCCGACAGCGCCAATAATCATCGACACCCCCATGATTCCGCAGGAGGTGCGGCGCTGCAGGAAAATGCACACGCTCCTTGATCTTCCGATCGGGGAAGATACGGTTCCCGAGGCATTACTTTTGGACCCAGCGGAGATTGTGATGTTCCGGGAGTAATACCCTACACGACAAGCGGTTTCTGATCTTTTGGGGGCGTTCCGGCCCGTTAAACTATAATAAAGGAACGCTACCGCCATTTTACTGGAATCAGGCGTTTCCACGCTGTTTTGACCAGTTTGGCCGAAAAACGGGGTGGGCAAGGAGGAAAAAAGCCGAAGGCAAGATTTTAAACGGCCCACAAACGGCGGTTAAATGATGGTTTGAAAGGGAATTATATACTTGACTTTCTTACCCAAATAAGGAAACTGCAAAATACAGTCTATTGATCGTATTAATTCGCTGTTCGACAGATTCATGGGAAAGACGCTCACGTATAAGAAGCTGGTTTTAGCTTGATGCTTATTTCTGCCTATTATCTAAACATATTTTTATTAAAGCTATTGCAATGCTTTTAGATTTGTTATCAGAAGTTAATATTCTATCGGGGAATAAGGGCTCTAATTCGGACAATGGAAAATTATATTGCTCTGCAACAGAAGAAATGAATTTGTATATTTCGCTATTGTTCTTTATCGTTTTAATTATTGGCCCAAAGCTACTTAAATTCGCAACACTAACAAACTGCCAGATAAAAGTCTCTTGGTCAGGTCCATCAAAGGGCCATTTTATAGTAGTAGGAACAAGATCGCCGTTTTTGTCTCTATGCTGATTTGATGTGTTTTTGTTATATTCATCCACGGCGGTACCAATAACTTTATCAAGGTCTTTAAGAAAAGGCCGTATGACTTTGGGCCTTGTAGAATAAACAATTTTAATAAGTATAAGAAAAATTATAAAGATTGGTATAGCAACAATAAAAACATGCTTCATTTTAAAGAAAAGAAGATATTCAATTACAAGGAAAACTAAAAGAATTATTGTCATAGTATACCCCCAATATTCATTAGGAATGCTTATTGAAATTGGACCCATTTTAAGATTAGGCGTCGTCTCCATCTTTCCCTCCCTTGGTTTAGTGCCAATGGAGGAAAATAGATCATGTTATAATCATATTAACCCTGAATGGAAAAAAACTAATGAATAAAGTAAAGATAGACCAACTAATGCGAGACTTTGGCCGACCAGTTTTAGCGATAGTATTAGGTGCCATCGTAGTCCATTTCCTTTCTTTTTATGGTAAAACGATACAAGGCTGGTTGGTGGTATCTCTTGCCTCTCAAAAGCACACAGAACTATATGCGAACACACTATTAATACTATTAATCCTGACAATTGCATTGGTGTCATATTGTATTCCTTTCTATAATAAAAATTCTAAACGAAATAAAAGGATGAGAGAGTTTTGGAATAATCTTCCTTATTGCTATGATAAGCTCATGAAAATGAAGAATGGTGATTTTGAAAAAATGATTGGTGATGCAAAAAAAGACCAATTAAACAAAACTGTGGATATTTTGGAATCAATTAAAAAGGAAGATGAAAAATGGAAAAATATATAAATTATATGGAAAATCATTTTTTTTCCTTAGAAAGTTAAATATATAATTCCCGTTTGAAAAGCGTTTAATATCCTCATCGGATCGGGATGGTTAAAATCCCCTCGCCTTGAGGCGAAGCGCTTTTCGCGAAACGGTTAACATTGTAATTTTCTGCAATACGGAATGGGATCAGAAGGCGCTAACCGTGAGTGTTTTTTCATACAAGAACATCAAGGATTCCTGAAATATCAAAATCAACTTAAAGTCGACTAATGTTATAGAATTATGACCCCCACGCCTTGTAGGTGGGGAGTATTCATTTAAGTAGAAAACATCACGGCAGTGTTGCATTCTTTCACCTCATTGAGCGTAAACACTCCATGGAACCGACACCTTTTGAACGATTATTGAACATCCGCGATGAATCGGATGCAACCCGCCGGGAAGCCACGGGAATCGTTTTCGACGCATCCGCCGCCTTGGCTGCGGATGCGGAGCTTCTCGATGCCTATTCCCGTGCGGTGATTAACGTGGTTCAGGCCATCGGCCCCTCGGTGGTGAGCATCGGAGTAAAGAAACGGAACGGTTCTAACGACATGGAGCCTTTCGGCGCGGGCTCTGGATTTGTCATCGCACCGGATGGATATATTCTCACGAACAGCCATGTTGTCGCCGATGCGCACGAAATCGACGTTACCTTTACCGAAGGCGACAGCCTGGGAGCGGTGCTGATAGGGCGGGACGCCGCTACCGACCTGGCGCTCATCCGCGTGCCGTTATCCGGGCTCGCTCATGCTGTGCTCATGGATCCGCCTCTTCTTCAGGTCGGTCAGCTTGTGATCGCCATGGGTAACCCTCTCGGGTTTCAGTCCACGGTTTCGACCGGCGTTGTCAGCGCACTCGGGCGGTCACTGCGTGCGCAGAACGGTCGCCTTATCGCCGATATCATCCAGCATACCGCACCGCTCAATCCGGGCAACTCCGGGGGGCCGCTGCTCAATTCACGCGGGAAGGTGATCGGCGTCAACACCGCGATCATTGCTGCTGCTCAGGGAATCGGTTTTTCAGTTCCTGCGACGACCGTACGCTGGGTGGTGCCGCAGCTCATTACAAACGGTAAAGTCCGCCGCCTGTACCTCGGGATCTTCGGGCAGACCCGACCGCTCAGTCGCCGCTTGATCAGGTTTCATGACCTGCACCAGGCTGCCGCCTGCGAGATCATGGGCGTCGAACGAGGCAGCCCCGCTGCCGGTGCGGATATCCATATCGGCGACCTTATTGTTTCGGTCAACGACAAAGTTGTGCAGAATATGGACGATATTTTTTTCCAGCTCTCCGATTTGCAGCTCAACAAGCCGATAAAAATCAAAATTGTGAGGAGAAGTCAAATGGTTGAAACCGAGGTAGCGCCGAGAGAAAAAGAAGGAGATTGAAAGGTAATAAGCGCGAAATCTGATATAGATGTTCCGACACTGCAAATTTCTTAGCTGAAATCCGGGTTTAAAAGGAGAGTCTTCCCATTTTGTCCAAAAGGCAAATAGGCCTTCTTCAATCGGTTTTAATCTCATCGCCTACCCTTTTCGCCTCGTCGGCCTGGCCTCGACGTGGCGAAAGGGACAGGAACGGCGCTGTAAGAAGGGTATTTTTGAGGGAGCAATCAAGATATACAAGAGGGAAGTCGTGGCTTGATATATTATGGCAGCCGGACGCCTATAATTTCACTTGCCAATACCACTGCCGCAAGTTCCGTGGTGAGTCTCGACGCCGCGATCCTGACCGGGAGCGCACCGAGCGACCGTAGCGCCGCTGTTTCATCTTTCGCAAATCCGCCCGGCGGTCCCACGATGCATGAATACCTGCTTTCATTTGCCTTGATAATATCAAGCACTGCCGAAAATGAGCTTCCTTCCGCATCTGCCATGATGACGAACCCGGAGATCGCTGAGTCTATATCCTTGAAGGCAAGGGGCGGATCAAGCTGCGGCAGGAAGGGGTAGCACGACTGCTTCATACCGGCAATCATTTTGCTTCGCAGTCGCTCCGCCGCTTTGCCGTCCCATTGTTTCCACCATGGCCGCTGACAGTGGCAGGCTACGAGCGGAGTGATGCGCTCCACTCCAAGCGCGGCAAGGTTGCAGACAAGTGTCTCAAAGGCATCCCGTTCCGTAAGGCCGACGAGGAACTGTAGAGGACAGATGTGCCGCTTTACCGTGGTGCGGCTGAGAATTACAGCCGAAAGACGGCTGGCGTCGATGGTTGCAATTCGGCATTCGTACAACGTACCCATGCCGTCGGTTGCCCGGATCGAGTCACCCTGCGCGTGGCGCAGCGCAGCCACGACATGGCGCATCTCCGCGGCATCGAGTTCGATGGTATCATTGTTGATCCGGCTGGCGAAAAAGAGAAAATAGTGGTGGTCTCGCATGAGATCCCGCATACGGGACAACGTCTTTCACGTCATTCCCTGAAATATCCGGTCCCGTTATTGGTCGCAATCGCTTACTGCGGAAAAATCAAACCAATGTCTTTATTGTCTTTGCCCCGCATGTGAAGGACTTCGGAGCGCTTGGAAAAGAGCTCCACCGGGGAGTTGCTGTCCAGATCATATTTGGGGTCAACGCCGAAATTGGTCTTCTCCACTTGTGCCAATCCCTTGAAGGGTTCTCGGTTCATGTAGAAATCATTGAAAACGACCCTGCTCCTTCTCGCCCCTTCGGCAGCCCAGATACCGAACTGCTTATTGCCGAGAAAAACGTTGTTCTCCACCACCACGTCGCTGTTTCCCAGGAGCATGATGCCACTGTAACCGTTTTCGCCGATGACATTGTTCTCGATCGAGGCTCGCAGGGTCCGCGCCCCTTCGCAATAAATCCCGCTCCATTTGTTCTGATAGATCACATTGTCTATGATATGCGGAAGGACCAGGAGGCAATGAATGCCGCTGCTGCGGTTGTTGCAAATGCAGTTGTGCTCAATGGTCATGGTGACGCTTTCGCAGAGAATCCCCTTATCGCCGTTTTCGATAGTAAAGTTTTTGATGACCGCCTTGTCGGCGCCCATGACGACCGGGCTGGTGCTTTTTCCCGTGATGATAGTTTCGGCGGTTGATTCACCGAGCAGGACAACCCCGTCTTTGAGCGTCACCCTTTCGTGATAGATTCCCTTACGGACAAAGACCGTGTCGCCCACATCGGCGCGATCAAGACCGGCCCGTATCGTGGGCGCGTTGTCGGGCACCGTGATTTTCATGCCTGCATAGAGGGGAAAGAGCGTCACAATGGAGAGCAGCATCATTTTTTTCATGGAAAGCTCCCTGACTGATAAAGGATCCAACGCTGTCATGAGGGGCCTCTCCCCTCGTCATAATCTATTAATAATCTATATTATCCGCAGAAAATTCAGCAATCCGGAGAGCGGACGGAAATAGATGCGCCAGCCGCTCTCGACTCCTGCAGATTCAAGTCAAATAAGGTTTTTTCATTGTCGGTATAAAAAAACTTGACTTCATTCGCTCAAATAGCTATTTTATAACCATGAGGTCGAAAATGTCGGTAAATATTCCTATTTTCATCGTTACCGGAGCGGTTGTTAACCTGCGGGAGGTTCTGGTTATTGTCCCGGAATCGAGGGGAACGGCTTTTTAATCTGACATTGTTCGACAAAAAAAGCCCGCTCCCGGAAGGAAGCGGGCTTTTTTTTTATTCGCCCGGCAGGACGAACGTGATGCGGCATTTTTTCCAGAAAAGCTGTTGTACCCGGAGGATATCCCTTGAAAAAAACAGGAGCCCAGATCCTGGTTGATGCTTTGCAAAAAGAAAAGGTGGAGGTTGTTTTCGGCTATCCGGGAGCGCAGGTTATTCCAATTTTCGATGTGCTCTATGATCTGGAAAATCTCAGAGCGATGATGGACGAGGGCCATCTCCTTGATCGACTACGAAAGAAAGAGCTATTTTTTAACGATTTGCCGCGCAGACGCGCAATGGAGGAACTCTTGAAGAAAACCGGCGCACAGATCCTGGTAGATGCTTTACAGAAAGAAGGTGTGGAGGTCATATTCGGGTACCCGGGAGGGCAGGTTATCCCTATTTTCGATGCGCTGTACGATGTTACCATTCCCCGAGTAATATTGGTGCGGCACGAGCAGGCGGCGGCCCACGCGGCCGACGGCTATGCACGTGCTACCGGCAGGGTAGGCGTGTGTCTCGCAACTTCGGGGCCGGGAGCGACCAATCTTGTTACCGGCATCGCGACCGCATACATGGATTCGATCCCTATGGTGGCGTTTACCGGCCAGGTGCCGACGCCAGTGCTCGGCAGCGACGCCTTTCAGGAAGCCGATATTGCGGGTATTACCCGGTCGATCACCAAGCATAACTTTCTCGTCAAATCGGTCGAAGAGTTTCCGCTGGTTCTCAAGCAGGCGTTCTACATAGCGCGGAGTGGCCGTCCCGGACCCGTGCTCGTTGATATCCCTGCCGACGTGTCGCGGGCGTCGCTTGATAATTACGAATATCCTGAAACGGTTTCGCTTCGTTCCTACAAACCGAAGCTTATTGGCCATATACTGCAGATCAAGAAGGCGGCTGCGGCGATCGCCGCAGCGAAAAAACCGGTGATCTATGCGGGCGGCGGCGTGATCCTTTCCGGCGCGCATCGCGAGCTTCGCGCGCTAGCCGAAAAAATCAACGCCCCGGTAACGCTCACGCTTATGGGCCTCGGCGGCTTTCCCGGCGACCATCCGCTCTTCATCGGTATGCCGGGCATGCACGGATCGCGCGCCGCTAATGCCGCTCTCCAAGAGACCGACCTGATCATCTCAATTGGCGCTCGGTTTGACGACCGGGTAACCGGCAACGTGGACCACTTCGCTCAGTCGGCGAAGATCATCCACATGGATATCGACCCGTCGGCGATTTCCAAGATCATCAAGGTTGATATTCCGGTGGTGGGCGACGCGAAGCAGATCCTGGGGGAGCTTATTAAATTCGTCGCCAGCAGGTCTCCGGACGAGTGGAACAAACGGATCGATTCCCTCACCGCGGGGGGCATCTTTACCTATAAGCCGTCGGAATCCAAAACTGACATCAAACCGCAATCGGTCATTGAGGCGCTCTATAAATTGACAGAAGGCAAAGCGATCGTGGCGACCGAGGTGGGGCAACACCAAATGTGGACGGCCCAGTATTACAAGTTCGATGAACCGCGGACATTTTTAAGTTCGGGAGGCCTTGGGACCATGGGGTTCGGTCTCCCGGGGGCCATGGGCGCCGCGATGTCCCATCCCGGCAAGGAGGTCGTCGTGGTCGCCGGCGATGGCTCTATTCAGATGAATATCCAGGAGCTGGCCACCATTTCACTTAACCGGATCCCGGTCAAGATCGTGATTCTGAACAACGGGTGGCTCGGCATGGTGCGCCAATGGCAGGATCTTTTCTACAGCCGTCGTCGGAGCGCGACTTGCCTGCGCAGGAAGCCGGAGATTTGCGGCGAGTGCGGCGGAGTCAACGGGTGCAAACGCGCCTATGTACCCGACTTCATTGCGCTCGCGGCAAGTTACGAGATTTCGGCTTTCCGCGCGGAGAATGCCGGCGAGGTCGAGCAGGTGCTCAGGGCAGGACTTGCCGTGGACGGACCGGCGCTCATGGAATTCATGGTGATCGAGGATGAAAACGTTTTTCCGATGGTTCCGGCGGGCAAGCCGCTCGACGCCATCATGCTGGAGGGGTGATGAGCACGCATATCATTTCCTTGCTTGTTGAAAATCGGCACGGCGCTTTGTCGCGCATTGCAAACCTTTTCTCGGGCAGGGGCTACAATATAACGAGTTTGACCGTTGCTGAAACCGAAGACGCCACGGTTTCGCGCATGACTATCGTCGTGGCGGGCGATGAGGGGATTCTTGAACAGATCACAAAACAGCTCAACAAGCTGCTCGATGTGATCAAGGTGATCGATTTCATCGACCGTCCCATTATCGAGAGGGAGCTTCTGCTCATCCGCCTCGATGTTTCAAAGGCGAACCGGCGCGAGATCCTTGACCTGTGCGATATCTTCAAGGCGCGGATCGTGAATGTGACGCCGAAATCGGTGACCGTGGAGCTTGCGGGGCGGTCCTCGAACATCGATGAGTTCGTAGGGATGGTCCGGCCGTTCGGCATCCGGGAGATCGTCCGGTCAGGGGCCATTGCGATTGCCAAGGCAAAGGAATAAACGATATCATTCACCTATTTACAAAGGAGTTAGCATGGCATTGATAGATTTCGGAGGCGTCAAAGAGGAAGTTACCACGCGTAAGGAATTTACTCTTGCAATGGCGCGCAAGGCGCTGAAGAATGAAACCGTTGCCGTGATCGGATATGGCGTGCAGGGGCCGGCGCAATCGCTGAACATGAAGGATAACGGCATCAAGGTCATCATTGGCCAGGCCAAGGAGTATGCCAGGGACTGGAACCGCGCGGTAAAGGACGGCTGGGTTCCGGGCAAGACGCTGTTCCCGATCGATGAAGCGGTGAAGAGAGGCACCATCATCCAGATGCTCGTATCCGACGCGGCGCAGCGGATCATATGGCCTACGGTGAAGAAGAACCTGAAGTCCGGTGATGCGCTTTACTTCTCGCATGGTTTTTCGATTGTCTATAAGGACCAGACCGGCGTGATCCCGCCCAAGGATGTGGACGTCATCATCGTTGCGCCCAAGGGCTCGGGTACCAATGTACGCCGCAACTTCCTTTCCGGCTCAGGGATCAATTCGAGCTTCGGCGTGTATCAGGACGTAACCGGACGGGCGGAAGAGCGTTGCAAAGCGATCGGCATTGCCATCGGCTCCGGCTACCTGTTCCCGACTACTTTCGAGCGCGAGGTGTACAGCGACCTGACCGGCGAACGCGGCGTGCTCATGGGCGCTCTCGCGGGTGTTATGCAGGCGCAGTACGATGTGCTCCGTGCAAACGGCCACAGCCCGTCCGAGGCGTTCAATGAAACCGTGGAGGAGCTGACCCAGAGCCTGATCCGGCTCGTCGACGAAAACGGCATGGACTGGATGTATTCAAATTGCTCGGTGACCGCACAGCACGGCGCCCTCAAGTGGCGGCCGATCTTCGCTCAGGCAAACCGGCCGGTGTTCGAGAAGTTGTACAATTCTGTCAAGACCGGCAAGGAGACCGCCGAGGTTATCCGCGATTGCGGCGGCAAGGACTACCAGAAATTCCTGGCCGGCAAGCTGGCGGAGATGCACGCGTCCGAGATGTGGAAGGCCGGCGCCGCGGTACGCGCCCTTCGCCCGAAAGCAAAGGCTAAGAAAATCATCAAGGGCGTCAAAGGTATCGGTGGCCGCGGGGAGAACTGAAAAGGCCATTCGTTTAATAAGGAGACCACTGAGTGAAACAAGAAAAGCTCATCATTTTCGATACCACGCTTCGTGACGGCGAGCAATCGCTCTCATCGAGCCTCTCGGTCAAGCAGAAGGTACGGATCGCACGGCAGCTCGCGCGGCTGCGCGTCGACGTCATCGAGGCGGGATTCCCGATTTCGTCGCCAGGCGATTTTGAGTCGGTTTCGACCATTGCCCGTGAAATTCAGGGACCCGTGATTTGCGGCCTGGCGCGGCTTGTCGAAAAAGATATTGTTGCTTGCGGTAAGGCGGTAAAACCGGCAAAACGACGGAGGATTCACGTTTTCGTGGGAACGTCGGCGATTCACATGGAAAAGAAGCTCAAGAAGTCCGAAGACGATATTCTTTCCATGGTCAAACAGAGTATCCGCCTGGCGCGCCGCTACGTAGACGATGTCGAATTCTCCCCCGAGGACGCAGGCAGAACCGGCATTGATTTCCTCTGCCGGGTGGTCGAGCATGCCATTCGCTGCGGAGCGAAAACGATCGACATCGCAGATACCGTCGGCTACACGACGCCCGAACAGTTCGGCGCGATCTTCGACGAACTGTTTAACCGGGTGCCGAATATCGACGACGCGGTCATCTCGGTCCATTGCCATAACGATCTCGGCATGGCGACCGCGAACTCGATCACTGCGGTTGCGCACGGCGCACGCCAGGTCGAATGTGCGATAAACGGCCTGGGCGAGCGCGCCGGCAATGCGGCGCTCGAAGAGGTGGTCATGGGTATCAAAGTGAGGCAGGATCTCTTTCGTGATCTGTCGCTTAATATTGACACAAAAGAGATCATGCGCACGAGCCGGCTGGTCCGCGAAATCTGCAACATGCCGGTGCAGGCGAACAAGGCCATCGTCGGCGCCAACGCGTTTGCGCACTCGTCGGGGATCCACCAGGACGGCGTACTCAAGGCGCCCCAGACCTATGAGATCATGACCCCGGAATCGGTGGGACGCCGGGAAAACCGGATGAACCTCACCAGCCGCTCGGGAAGCCATATGGTGAAGTCGCGGCTTGTCGCGCTCGGGTACAATGCATCGGATTTCGACATTGGCGAGTTTTACCAGCGGTTCATCGTACTTGCCGATAAGAAAGGCTCGGTGTACGACGATGACCTTATTGCGCTCATGGAGGCCAAGAATGCCCTTGAGCTCGCCGATCGTTTCGCTCTCGAATATCTCAACGTGTCGAGCGGACTCGGCACCGTGGCCACGGCTACCGCGCGCATAGCGCATGACGGGAAATCCGAGCAAGAGGCGGCAACCGGCGATGGCGCGGTGGATGCAACCACCAAGGCAATCGACCGGATCGTCGGTTTCAAGATCACTATCGAGAACTACCATCTCGAATCGGTGACCGGAGGCCGCGAGGCCCAGGGCAAGGTGACCATGATCGGTCGCGCCGCTGAAGGAGTTTTCGTCGGCACCGGTACAAGTACCGATATCGTGGAAGCCTCCGCCCTCGCGTATATGGATATTGTCAATAAGATCGCGCGGATGAAGAAGTTCCGGAGGAAATTACCGGTGCTGAAGAACCGGGCCGATGATGAACTCTGAAAAGGGATTTATTAAAAATTCAGTTCGTGGTTTGCTTTGACAGAGGTGCAAATAGGCCGTCTCGCCACGAACGGCATTTTCCCCGGATTCAGCGATTCCCCTTTAAACTTTTAAAGCCCGGTTTAATGGGAAAAAAATGATTTTTTTGGGATGTTCATAAAGGAGAAAAATAATTTTTACCATACAAGCTTAACAAAAGGACTGTGTTCATGAAATCGTACAACATAGCTTTGTTGCCGGGCGACGGCACAGGGCCGGAAGTACTGCGGGAAGGTGTGAAGGTGCTTGACGCAGTAGGGGCGAACTATGACTTCACGTTAAACTATACCGATTACGACTTTGGCGGAGAGCGTTACAAGCGTACCGGCGAAACGTTGCCGGACAATGCGGTCGCGGAACTCGGAAAGCACCACGCTATTTTTTTGGGCGCCATTGGCCATCCCGACGTCAAGCCTGGCATCCTGGAACTCGGCATTCTCCTGAAGCTTCGCTTTGCACTTGACCAGTATATCAACCTCCGTCCTGTCAAGCTCTATCCGAACGTCGAAACGCCGTTGCGGGACAAGGAGCCCGAACATATCGATTTCGTGGTAATCAGGGAAAATACCGGCGGCATCTATACCGGCATGGGCGGCGCGACCATGGTCGGCACGCAAAACGAGATAGCCACGCAAATTATGCTCTACTCGCGACCGGTCGTAGAACGCTGCATCCGCTACGCCTACGATTATGCTCGCCGGCGCAATAACCCGAAGAAGACACTGACGCTTGTTCACAAGTGCAATGTGCTTACCTATGTGGGCGACTTGTGGGTGCGCACGCACAAGGAGATTGGTGACGCAGAGTACAAGGATATCAAGCAGGATTACAATCACGTTGACGCCTGCACCATGTGGATGGTGAAGAGCCCGGAATTTTACGACGTTATCGTGACCGCGAACCTGTTCGGCGACATCATCACCGACCTCGGAGCAATAATTCAGGGCGGCATGGGCATCGCGGCGGGCGGTAATATCAATCCACAGGGCGTGTCCATGTTCGAGCCGATCGGCGGCAGCGCGCCAAAGTACACCGGCCTCAACGTAATTAACCCATTGGCCGCGATTTGCGCCGGCGGAATGATGCTCGAAACGCTCGGCGAAACCGCGGCGGCGAACGCGATTGACAGGGCAGTGTACGATGCACTTGCATCGGGAAAAATCAAGAGTATGTCGGCGGGGAAAATGGGCATGGGGACGAAGCAAGTGGGAGATTTAATTGCGTCAATGGTGAGATAATATCCAGCATCGCAATGAAAAGGTTTCACTATCAGTTCAAAGGAAGCAGCATTTTTAGGTTTTTCTTACGATCCCTTGAAAAAGCCGCTTTTATTGGATAGCGGCCCCCAATTAACGCATTTTCTTATGAGCTGACTGGCAAGTACAGGTATAGGACATTGGAAACTCGGAAAGTAGAGAATAGCGCGGAGACAAAAAATATGAAGCACCAACAGCCTACAGTCACGGTGTACGATACCACGCTCCGCGACGGCAACCAGGGGCTCGGCGTCCACCTTTCACTCTCCGACAAGCTGCGGATCACGTCCAAGCTTGACGAGCTCGGCATTCACTACATCGAAGGCGGGTGGCCCAATCCGACCAACGAAATTGACACTGGCTATTACCGTGAGGTAAAAAAGCTGAAGCTGTCCGCGAAAGTCGCGGCATTCGGCAGTACGCGGCGGCCAGGTATAAAGCCAGATGACGACGAATTCGTCAAGGCCTTGGTCGCGAGCGACGCACCCGTGATCACGATGTTCGGCAAGACCTGGGACTTGCACGTCGAGAAGGTGTTGCGCACCACGCTTAATGAGAACGTTGCCATGATCGGCGAGACGATTGCATTCTGCAAGCGCTATGCCGACGAGGTGATCTATGATGCCGAGCACTTTTTCGACGGTTACCGGGCAAATCCCGACTATGCGATGCAGACGCTTACCGCTGCGCAACAGGCTGGGGCCGGCATAGTTGTCCTGTGTGATACGAACGGCGGCTTGCTTCCTGATGAATTCTTGAAAATCTGGCCAAAGGTGAAGTCCATGGTCGAGTGCAGGCTCGGCATACACGTTCACAACGACTCCGGCTGCGCCGATGCAATCTCCTGCCTTGCGGTCATCGAGGGCGCCGAACAGGTGCAGGGCACAATAAACGGGCTGGGCGAGCGATGTGGCAATGCCAACCTCTGTACCATCATCCCGGACTTGCAATTAAAAAGGGGAGTGCAGTTCATCTCGGATGAACAGCTGGCGCTCCTGCGGCCGGTCTCTCTCTTTGTCGCCGAGGTGGCAAATCTTATCCCGGCCGTGGGGCAGCCTTACGTGGGCATAGCGGCATTTTCGCACAAGGCGGGCGCGCATGCCGATGCGGTAAGGAAAGTCCGCCAGTCATTCGAGCATATCGTGCCGGAAACGGTCGGCAATGTCCGGCAATTCGTGGTGTCGCATCAGGCCGGTTCGAGCACCATGCTCGAAAAACTCGCGACCATTTGCCCGGATCTCGACAAGAAAGATCCGCGCGTGAAAAGGCTCCTGTTTCACATAAAGGAGCTCGAAACCAGCGGGTACCAGTTCGAGGCGGCGGAAGGGTCGTTCGAACTGATCGCGCGGCAGATGCTTGGCCAGTTCACCGAACCGTTCTCGGTGCTTGAATTCCGCGTGATCGAGGAGAAAAGGCAAAACGGCGACGCCTATTCCGAAGCAACGATCAAAGTGCGTGAAAACGAAACCGTTGAACACACGGCGGCCGAGGGCGACGGTCCGGTGAACGCGCTCGATAACGCCCTGCGCAAGGCGCTCGTGAAGCTCTATCCTTCTCTTGCCGAAGTGAAACTGGAGGATTTCAAGGTCCGGGTACTTGACGGTCGCGACGGTACCGGCGCCAAGGTACGGGTGCTCATCGAATCGTCCGACGGCTTCGAGCGCTGGGGAACCGTAGGCGTTTCCACAAACATTATCGAAGCATCGTGGCTTGCGCTCATCGATGCCCTGAAATTTAAACTTATGAAGGAAACGCTTAAGAGCCGGTAACCGTAGCGGACGGCGTAGAACGATTTTCTTTATCTATTGATTATTATTTATTTTTGAGATGCAATTATCTATTATACCGATAGGGAGATTAGAACGGTATGGCTCGGCAAATGAATTGGCGGGATCTTGGTTTTCAATATCTGCAAACCGATAGCTACCTGCGAGCGGACTTCACGAATAGCGGCTGGAGTGCACTCAAGGTTTGCACCGACCCGAATATGTCCATCCATATCGCCGCCGCCGCTCTCCATTACGGGCAGGAGTGCTTTGAAGGTCTGAAGGCGTTTACCCGGAAGGACGGTTCCATCGCTCTCTTTCGGCCAATGGAGAATGCGCGACGCATGATACACAGTGCGAAGCGGCTTGTCATGGAACCGGTCCCTGAGGAGCTTTTCCTTGATGCGTGCAAAAAAGTGGTTTCCGGCAATCTCGACTGGATGCCGCCTTATGGCACCGGCGCGTCTCTGTATCTGCGACCTCTCCTGATAGGATCGAGCCCGCGTGTGGGGATCTCGCCGTCCGACGACTACCTGTTTCTCGTGCTTGCCATGCCGGTGGGCCCTTACTACAAGAACGGATTCTCGCCCGTGGCCGCCATGGTGCAGGAAAAGTATGATCGCGCCGCGCCGCGCGGGGTGGGAAAGGTAAAGACAGGGGGCAACTATGCCGCCGGGCTCCTGGGCGATCTCGAAGCCAAAAAGCGTGGGTTCACCATATCGCTTTACCTGGACTCCGGCACGCGCACGCATATCGACGAGTTCGGCACTTCGAACTTCATTGCAATTACAAAGGATAATAAATATGTTACTCCGGAGTCGGACTCCATCCTTACCTCGGTGACCAATAAAAGCCTTCAGCAGTTGGCTGAGGATTTCGGCCTCACGGTCGAGCGCCGGGAAATCAAGCTGGCTGAGCTTGCCGATTTCACCGAGGTCGGTTCGTGCGGTACTGCGGCGGTGATCACGCCAGTATGCTCGATTACCTGCAACGACCGCGTCTATACCTTCGGCCGTAAAAACGAGGCCGGTCCGGTTCTGACGCGTCTCTACCGGGAGCTTCTTGCCATACAGTACGGTGAAATCGAAGACCGGCACAGATGGATGGTGAAGGTGTAACCGTAAAAAAGTCAAATGACAATACAAAACTAAAGGGACTTATATACTTAACTACCTTTTACAGTAAAAGCAGAGCAAAATCAAATCTCTTGTCGAGACCTTACCTGAAAAGACTCGATATCTTTACTTTTTAAAGCAGTTTGATGCTTGATTATTATGCTTCCGAATTTAACCAAGGGAGTTAAGAATATATCCCATTAAAATTCCCGCCTCTTTTCGTTTAATTCAAAATACTTTTTCTAAAACCTATGAATTGAGTTTTTTTAAAAGCTGAGGGAATCGTTTCCACGAAAACTTGGACCTTTACATTGCCATCGGGGGCGGTGTAGAGGAGGAAGTTGGTTGGACTGAGAGGAGATAAAGGAGATGTTTCCGGGGGATTTATCTCTCCAAATGGATAGACGATGACATCTACGATCTAATATTTACCCGGGGATTTTCTGCAATATTCTTAATATTTCCTTTTGTACTTGAGTACATACGACCCCAATCCACTATGGTACACTTTGATGCAATGCCTTTAAAACAACCATCAAGATACGTTATTAGTATATTTGCCCGATTTAATCTATCCCGAATATCAACAATATCCAATATTTTATTCTGAATTTCGGGGATGAGAATTGGTATATCAGTAACTATGGAATCATAGTATACAAACATATAGGGCAATTTAAATAAATGATAAGCGCCAATTGAAGTCAATCGAACCGAAGTGAAAGAAATTGATTTCTCTAATGGTTGGATGCGGCCCGCATTTTCAATAAGATGTTTCCTGCAAAGCCGTGAAAGCGAAAAGTCTATTTGGTCTGGCGTATAACCATAACCTTGAATAACTTCATACATTGTCTCTACACTTACAAAACCGTGTTGATTAACCTTATCACCTTCTTGTTGTATATACGATAATAATGTAAGTGATAAGAAATGCTCATTGGAATCAAGCGTATGAATATCATAAAGATTTACAATGGGTGATGAAGCCGGATCATAATAGACGCTATCAATAAAAGTAACGGACCTAAGAAATTCATGAAGTCGAATATTATATGAACCACTCGATTTATATCTGGCGAGTATTTTTTGAGTATCAATATGACCGCTGCCAATTAGATTTTTTATGAACTCAAGAGCAATTCTTACGTTACCACCTGCAAGATTATCAACACATTCTATTATATCTCGTATAGAAGTTAAGGAGTCTTTAACAATTTGTAAGAAAATAGATACATTTTCCAAGTTAATAGTAACACCAACTGGCAATAAAGATGCGGGTAATTTGCCCCTCGTAATATCAAGGCCAAAATTTAGTCTCTTAATTAGCACTTCATCAATTCGTGGAGGAGATACAGTGAAAGCTTTAAGGTGATATGCGCTAAGCGCACCAACCTCCTTAGATCTTTGAAAGGTTTCGGGACGAAGTGCAAGAAAAACAGCGCACGGCCAAATCGCTGCTACACTCTGAGCCATAATAAAAACTTGTTGCTGAATCTCATCGGTACGTTGATCAGCATTATCCAAAAAAAGGACCACTTGTTTTTTGCGTCCTTTGGCGACATGATCAAGAGAAGAAATTAAGTGTTGTTCAGTATTTTTTAATTTAGATTCAAGAAATTCAAGTTCTTTCTCCGTATAGAGTTCAGGTTTATTATTTCTTAGATCGCCATATATACCTTTTGAAAACCTAACTAGATCACCATGATAGGTAGCATGTACGAATTGCCTATTGTATATATCAACTGAATAGTTCTCACGTAATTGGATTATTATTTCATCTAAGGCAAACTGCTGTACGTCTTTTGCAAAGGCCGCCTTTATGCCAAAATCTATATATAGCAAGATTGCATTTTCAAAAATATCTTTGGCTTGAACTTTAATAAAGTGTCGGAAGAACATGGTTTTCCCAACACCAACATCACCCAAAATTAAAACTGGTCTTTTTGTAAAACTTTCGGCTATTAAGCCATCAGAAAGCCCTTTTTTAGTGGTTGCTGGAGCAAGCGTTGGGTGAGAAATGTTATCTGAAAAAAGCGCTTCATAGCGATGGCTCAGAATAGATTTGCTTAGCAATGCATATTGAGAAAGTGCTCCGCTTTGGCAATAACATTTTAGTAAGAACTCTTCCTCTAATTCTAAAGCACGACTTATATCTTCTACGATAAGATCTGCTAGTATCTGCAGATCTGCCTGCATTGTATTTCGATTTTTTATCCCAGGAAAGGATTTAACAACTTGTGAGAGTTTTTTGGGGAGGTGTGGAATTTCCGTTTCAAGTAGACGACTAAACAGATGCTTTTCTGAAACACCAGGTTTTGATAATAGCTGCCAAAAAGAAAGGAAATTATTAAACATCGCTTCCAGTGAATCGAATACAACGGCCCGCCCATCTTCAGGAGCTAATCCATCCTGACGACTTCCGATAAATACGACCAGTTGATGACCATTTGTAACGATGCCGACAGGCGTTCCTCTTTTTTGGCAGTATGCAGCCGCTTGGGTAATTGCTTTTCCAAGTATAGGAATGTCCTTTGCAAGTACAGATATTCGATATTCTCTGTTTGAATAACCTGTTGGGATTTCAAAACAACTACCTTCTCTCTTAGCCTCTACTATTATGATTCTTCTCGGACACAGTAATGTATAGTCAGTATATTGGTTATCTTGTCTTTCTTCTACGACACAATCTATCCTTTTATCCCAAGTGTGTGACGTCAGCTGAAAGTGGACAGATTAGCAGCGTGAAATAAGAGATGGTTTTGGATATTTTTAGCCCTAATGCAGGAGGTTAAAATGGTATCCAAAGCTGAATCAAACCCAGAGG